>ERZ1027217.32-NODE-32-length-84891-cov-13.255540_pt1 | contig 84891 bp, 64 predicted proteins | sample MGYA00519268_ERZ1027217 | MGnify/ENA primary metagenome ERZ1027217 (study PRJEB26926, sample SAMN06164537) | human gut metagenome | biome: ENVO:00009003; feature: ENVO:2100002; material: ENVO:00002003 | host: Homo sapiens | place: USA | collected 2012 ...
GACATGCCATGGCATGTCCCTACTACATAGGAACGCCATTCGAGCATTTACGCTTTCTTAATTAAACAGCATTGGGATGCACCCTGGTGCATCCGCCAACAAGCAGACAATCAGTATATGTATATCGGCTGCACCAGGGTGCAGCCCTACAATTTGACAGCTTTGCAACACCCTCTGCAATGAAGAGTGCTTTGTCGGGATCCAAGCTATCTATGGGGCGGTTTAGTCATCTGCCAGCATCGATGACAGGATCTCGTCAGCTTTCTGCTGGCCTAACGAGGCGCGGATGATAGCCTTGGCAAACTTCAGGGTTGTGCCGGGTCCCTCCGATGTTATCACATTGCCGTCTATGACCACAGGCTCTTTGACATACGTTCCCCCGTTGGACTCTATCATCTCGCCGAGACCGGGATAGCATGTGGCTTTCTTGCCCTTGAGGATGCCTGTGGGGGCAACCACTACCGCCGGACCGGCGCATATGGCAGCAACCTTGCCTCCGCGCTCTGACTGTTTCTTGATGATTTCGTTGACCACGGGAGATGCGTGAAGATTGTCGGCTCCGGGTTGTCCGCCGGGGATGATGATCCACTCGGCATCGGCCGTATCTATATCCGCGAGCAGCGAGTCGGCCACCACCGTCTGGCCGGTAACGCCTGTGACAGTTTTCGTGTCGGCAACAGCCACCTCAACGACTTTCATTCCGGCACGACGCATGGCATCGACCGTGGCCAATGCCTCTATTTCCTCGAAGCCGGGCGCGAGGAATATGTAGGATGTCTGTGACTTCATAGTGAACGACATTATTAATCCGAGTAAAAGCAATAAATATCTCATATGCTTGAATAACACGGCCCCCTTCACATAGGTTTATCCGCGCCGCATGTTTAGGTATTTCAATAATTTTTGCATGAATTTTTCTGAAGAACCTTTTCAAAATGTCAAATTTTATTAGTAATTTCACGGCCACATAACGCTTCGCAAGCAAGCCACGTCTGTAGGGGTGAGGTTCCGACCTAGCCTCCAGTCCGGGGTCAGCGGAGCGGGATGTATAAAACATACATAAGAAAGCGTTTATCCGCGCTGATTCTTGACCATTGGAAATTCTCGCAAAATTTCAAATCGTAGTCAAGGGTTGAGCAACGGTAGATGCCCGTGGATATGTAATTATCTTGCTTTCGGCACGATGTTTCGCGAGAAACAAAGCCGGACGCATTGATTGCATATACAGGCGTGGGCTTCTGCGTTGCCGTCCGACTACGATTAGGCAATGCGAGAAGCCTCCAATGGTAGGACGGTAACAGATACAGATTCCTACGCTTTTTTGTCAACAATTCATGTCCAACTCCGGGGATATCTATAGGACACAAACTAACGCAATGAGCGAAAAGAAACGAAAAGAGGAATTGCAATCTCGCCGTCAATTCTTCAAAAATGCTGCAAAGGCTACTTTGCCAATAATTGGAGCAATAGTAGCAGCAAACATTCCTTTAATATCCAGAGCCTCTGAAACTGGGACAGAAATCGAATATGGTTGTGACTGGGGCTGCACAGGAGGATGTTCTGGCTCTTGCGGTCGCGTATGTTCATCTGGATGCACTAATAGTTGCGCCGGATCTTGTTCAGGGGCATGCAAAGGATATTGCCAAGGGTATTGTAAAGGAACTTGTTCAGGTGGTTGCAGTGGATACAGTTACTAATTTAACCAAACAAACCGGACGTTCTTGGCAAGCTGGTCTTGCCAAGAACATTACCTTTATCGTTACCAAAGATTGTCAACTCGCTTGTAAATATTGCTACCTTGTAGGTAAAAATGACAAGGAACGTATGACGTGGCCAGTTGCAAAGAAAGCCATTGACTATCTTCTTGCCCATGAACAGGATTTTAAAGAAAAATCCGTAATCTGGGATTTTATCGGTGGAGAACCATTCCTTGAAATAGAATTAATCGATAGAATATGCGATTATTTAAAGACTGAGATGTTTCGATTAAACCACCACTGGTTTGAATCTTACCGTTTCTCGTTTTCCACGAATGGAATCAATTATGACTCTCCCAAAGTACAGGATTTTATCTCCAAAAATAAACAACACCTATCAATAGGCATTACAATAGATGGTACAAAAAAGAAGCATGACTTAAATCGCGTTTGGAAAAACAATGAGATACGAGGTAGTTACGATGATGTAGTTAAAAATATACCGTTATGGCTATCTCAGTTTCCGGCTGGAGGAACTAAAGTGACAATCAGTTCGGCAGACATCCCTTATATTAAGGAAAGTGTTTTACATCTATATTCTCTCGGGATTCACGAAGTCAATATAAATGTAGTATTTGAGGATGTTTGGAAGGATGGAGACGACCTTCTTTTCGAACAACAATTAATAGATTTAGCCGATTCTATCATTGATGGGAAATTATATGAAAATTTCGCATGTTCGTTTTTTGCAGAATTCATCGGAAAACCAATGGACTTAGAGACGGATAACCAAAATTGGTGTGGAGCTGGCAAAATGTTGGCAATAGATGCATCTGGGAAATTTTACCCATGCACCCGATTTGCAGCATATTCTCTCCGAGAAAAGAGTCCTATAATCATTGGAAATGTTGATGAAGGAATTAACCGTAATCTGTTACGTCCATTCCTTTCGCTTGACCGTATTACGCAATCGCCGCAGAAATGTATTGATTGCGAAGTAGCAAGTGGTTGCGCTTGGTGCCAAGGTGAAAATTACGATGCAGCCGCCACGGATACTATCTTTCAACGTTCAACGGCAATATGCAAAATGCATAAGGCTCGTGTTCGCGCCAATAATTACTATTGGAATAAGTTGTACCGCAAACTTGAACAAGAAAAAAAGGATGAGCCATGCTGAAATATCTAATTGTACTTCTTGATGACAATGCAGTGTCGTATTGCCATTATTCGCCTAAAGCAGACACTGGTATTTCCATCTCGTCTGACTTGTTGAAGAAAACGATTTTTTTTGCAATGAAGGAGAATCTCTCCGTACAGTTCGTCTATTCAAGGAACGATGTGCCAGATGAGATTGCTTCTTTAATTGACACAATTGACCATACTGATATTGCCCCTACAGATGCCGATATAATAGTAATAAATGGCTGGGATGAGGTATCAGTGAGTAACTGTGCCAGAGGACGCTCCTATGTAATACGTACCCGATTTGAAGACCTCCTGAGTAACGACGAGACACTTAAGTCTATTCTTACAACTACTGATAGGATTAACATAGTGATAACCGATGTTGAAAAATTTTCGGATCTTAGTATCGGGAAATATCAGGCATTTTTGGACGGTCTAATTCCAATTATTGTCGAAGAATATAAGGCTGGTCATCAAGTTCAATTAAATCTTTTGACCGACCGCCTGATGCTAAAAGAGATGAACAATTGCAATGCTGGACATGAGTCAATAACTCTTGCCCCAGATGGGAAATTCTATGTCTGCCCGGCATTCTATCTTAATAGCGAACAAAGCATTGGTGATATAGATAATGGTCTTGACATCAAGAATCCTCAGCTATACAAGCTGGATCATGCACCGATATGTCGCGTATGTGATGCTTTCCAGTGTAAGAGATGTATATGGCTTAATAAAAAGATGTGTCGGGAGGTAAACACACCAAGTCACCAACAATGTGTCATGGCACACATTGAGCGTATTGCCTCTAAAAAACTGCTTGATGAGTTTAGAAAGATAGACAACTCTTTCATGAGTGAGATAGATATACCAGAAGTGGAATATCTCGATCCCTTTGATAAAGTAACAAAACAAAAATAATAGATAATGAGAAAAGAAGTAGGTCGTGTCACCGAACAGGAACGCGATGAAATTCAAACGCTCTTTGAGCGACGCAATGGGCTGAGTGAATTGGCCAAGATACTTACTGCTGACAACACGGAACTATATGAACGCCTTGTAAACGATATCGGCGAAACTTCTACGAAGTTTCAACAATGGTGGAACCGCATGGGCGATAAATATCATTGGGAAAGTGCCGAGAATGGCAACTGGGAGATAGATTTCAATGAATGTAAAATCTACTTAGTCACACTTATATGATAGTATGTATGATTGGAGCGACTGAGATTATACTCATAAGCGCCGTAATCCTCCTTATTTTTGGAGGAAAGAAATTGCCTGAGCTTATGAAAGGTATGGGTAAAGGCGTTAAGAGCTTCAAGGAGGGTATAAATGAACCATCCGAAGAAGAAATGAATCGTCGAGTCGAGGAAGAAGTGCAGCGACGTGCAGATGCAGAAGCTAAAGGACTGAAAAAAGAGGCCAAAGAAAATATTGATAGACGTGAATGAGCAACCATCCGAAGGCAGTCTTCTTACATTTGGAGGGCATCTTGAAATACTACGCAAGATGCTCTTCCGGATTATTGCGGTAGTAATAATCCTTGCTACCATAATTTTTTGTTTCAAAAAGGAAACGTTTTCCATTCTCCTTGCTCCACAACATTCCGACTTTTGTACTTTTAAACTGATTGAACATTTGTTTCAGATATTAGGTCTGAATTTTCATTTTGATGAATACAATGTTTCACTTATTAGTACAGAACTATCAGCACAGTTCATGACACATATTACTGTCTCATGCGTACTGGCAGTCTTATTGGCATCTCCCTATATAGTTCTTGAACTGTTTAGATTCATATCGCCGGCCCTATATGAGAGCGAGAAAAAGAAATCTTATATTGTAGCAATTGTCATCTATGCACTATTCATTATCGGGCTATTGATGAGCTATTTTATTCTCTTCCCGATATCATTCCAATTTCTCGCTACATATCAGGTTGATGAGTCTATCACAAATACAATCACGCTGGACTCCTATATCTCGACATTCACGATTCTTACTTTCCTAATGGGTATAGTGTTTCAACTTCCAGTATTAGCATATGTACTTGGCAAAATGGGATTTATTGACTCGGATTTGTTGCGTAAATATCGTGCGTATGCATTGGTCATTATCATGATAATAGCTGCAATCATAACACCCCCCGATATATTTACCTTGGTTTTAGTAACTTTCCCGATATATGGTCTGTATGAAGCAAGTATTTTAGTACTTCGTGGAATTAAGTCATAAGAGGGGAGGTTGAGCAGCAACAACCTACATTAGGAATAACTGCATCTTCTTTAATATAAGTATTAATTTTATATATCTTCCTTCCAGCTGTCGGCACTGCTGATGGGAGTGCCCTCAAAAACCGTGGAGCGTATGGAGGCTACTGGTCCGGGACGCTACGTGATACCGATGACCACAATACGGCTGCCAACCTCTACTTTGTGAAGTCGATGAAGTCCACACAGTATTCTAACCGTTATATAGGCCGCGCCATCAGAGGCGTGCACCCTAAAGACTAATAGTTAGGCACTTTATATTATTTGAAGCCGCGGCCTCCGTGATGGAAGTCGCGGCTTTTGCTATCTTCAAGGTTTTAGTGGGATGTTTGGTCAAGTAGGGCGCAGAAGCCTTGTTTGTTGAATTGGTAGTACATCTCGATGCGCTGGGGGGTGTCGTCGGCATTTGTGCCGTGGTTATGCTCGTTGAGCGGCATTCCGCAGCTCTGACAGAATTTCTGGTCCATATGTTTAGTTCCTGTTGGTTATATGATTCCGGTACCTGACGTGCCGTCTGACACCAAATGTACGCACTCCTGTCTACAAATCCAAATTTCGGGTCGGAGGGTCCGGTGTGAGGGGCCGGTGCCGTATCAAAACCTGTTTTTGTCCGTGTTGCCGGCTCCGTGTCCTTTATAGCGAGAGCGAGCGGAATTGAGGTTGTATCTGACGGTGAGCGACAGGTCTCGCGTGTCATAGTATTTCTTCACCGACATGCAGCTCATCGCATCGTAGGAAATAATTTCCTGGCGCCATGTGTCAAATACATCATTGAGCTGCAACTTGCCGCTTATGCCGGCTGTTTATTGTGCTTGGTGGTTTATCTGCCGCTATCAACCGATGTGTAGGGCATGATAATGTTGTTTGGTCATCAGGTAAATGTGCTCTGTGCGTTTGTCGCCGAGCGGAGACAGGATGTCGGTGTCGGTGTGATGGAACTTAAAGCCGCATTTCTCGCAGACACGTTGTGATTTGTTGTTCCCCTCATAATGTCCGCACCACACCGCATCAAGCGCCAGCTCATTGAAGCATCTTGAAAGCAGGGCAGCGACGGCTTCCGGGATTAACCCTTGTCCCCAGTAAGGCTTGCCAATCCAGTAGCCAATCTCAGCTTCGCTTTGTGTCATGTCCGCTGCATGAAGACTGTTGGCAAACATTATTCCGCAGCAGCCTATCGGCTCGTCTGTGTCTTTCAACACGACGGCGTATGTCTCGTGGGCTGCAAATACAGTCCGTATGATCTCAAGGCTGTTTTCCGGCGAGGTATGTGGAGGCCAACCGGCGATGGGGCCCACGTCAGGGTCGGATGCGTACTTGTATAGGGCCTCGGCATCATCCTCGCGCCAATGCCGCAGAATAAGTCTCTTGGTCTCAATCATTTAATCTCTGTTTCAATCCGTCATTATTAAACATTATCGGCTGCTTTCTCAAACCAATGGATTGCCTTTGGGTTATTGCAGTCCTCGCAATAGCCCCACGAATAATATTTGCCGAGCATGTATTGCGCCTTGGCGTTTCCCTTCTCGGCTCCAGGCGTAATGGCAGATACGGCTCCCCGAGTCTGTTCCAAGTCTCCTTCTCGGCATATTTTCGAGTGAATTGTGCTATAATTTTGGTTGGACTGTTAGTTCGCTCATAGATTTACCGTTTTGACTGTTTGCTGCCGGACTTGGCTATCACAAGTATTTTCTTGATAAATGGCCCAAAATCGAGATTAAAGAAAATCGCTAAGTAGTTGAGATTTAACTACTTAGCGATTTGCGAGGTGGTGCCACCAGGAATCGAACCGGGGACACAAGGATTTTCAGTCCTTTGCTCTACCAACTGAGCTATGGCACCATCCGTTGTCCGTATTTGTTGTTTGGACGGTGCAAATTTAGGGACTTTATTTGGATTTTGCAATAGGTTAGGCGCTTTTTGTGCAAATTTTATTGATTTGGGTGGTGTTCGGGAGTTTTTGTGGGCTAATTATGGCTGACTTCGGCTGCTGAGGCTGAGGTTTTGGAGGCTGAGATGGGTGAGGGGGACGTGGAGGTGGAGGATGGCTTGGGGTACTTGTCTTTGGTGAAGAAGATGTAGGCGGCACTGAATAGGCCGAGCATTACGAGCATGGCGGCCTGGAAGGCCCACATGACCACTGTGAAGGCGGCGGCATCGGCCTGGCCTATGCCGAAGAGCGACAGGGCAAACATGACGGCGAGGTTCCATGGTCCGAGGCCGCCGTTGGAGGGGACGGCCATGCTGAACGAGCCGAACACGAAGGCCACGAGTCCCGGGACGAGTCCGTAGGCCATGCCGGGCTGGTGGATAAGTTCGCGTGTGAACGGGAAGGCGTAGAAGCAGACGTAGGTTTCAAGGAAGTAGCATGTCCAGATGCCGATGGTCAGCACCAGATACATTCCGCGCCCTTTCATGGTGAACAGCACCTTGAAGCCGTCCCACATGCGGTCTATGCCGTCGTCCACGTTCTCTATCACGCGGTAGTGGCGGCAGAAGTGCAGTATGGTCCACAGGCAGCCGATTACGGCAGCCGCGATGCACCACGTCCACGGGTCGGCAAGCACATCTTTGATGTCGCGCCCCACGGCGTAGTGGTCGGCGAAGCTGACCAGGGCCGGCTGCGCCACGATGACCGCGACAAGCGTGATGAGGATGACCATGACAGCATCTGACGAGCGGTCGCCGAGGTCCGTGCCCACCACTTTCAGAAACGATGCGTGCTCCCTGTGCGTGACATATATACATCGCCAGGCTTCGCCGAGCCCCGAGAATATCAGATTGAGTGCATAGGCCCCGAATATCGACACGCTCTCGGCTGTCACCGACATGCGAGGTATGCCCACGCCGCGGAGCTGGATGCCCCAGCGGATACCGCGTATGATGTGTGACAGCGTGGTGATGGCCATCATCAGCACTATCCACCGGTAGTCACATCCGTGGCGTATGGTCTGCGCCATGGTGTGGATGTCGACCCTGTGCAGAAGCCACAGGACGAGTGCCACCGAGATGCCGAGCGGCAGAATGAACTTCAGGCCGTCTCCGGCAAACTTGCGGAGCTCAGCCAGACGCGCGGCCTCCGACAAGGTGTGTCTGCGTGCTGACGGTGCTGTGTTGTGATTATCGGGTTGCATATGCAATTAAACACTGCCATAGCCCACAGTGTTTTACAGAAAAAAGCTATCTTTGTACATCACAACAATTCACCACACTGATGAACCGCTATAATCAGACCGATAAATTCGCCCGGGTGATGGCTTTTGCCATCATAGTGATTGCAGTCTGCGTAACATTCCTTCCGTTTCTCGGCTGCGCTCCGTTTTTCACCAAGGGCGAACCGCGTGAGGCCGTTGTGGCTCTGTCCATGATCAAGTCCGGCAACTGGATTCTGCCGCTCAGCAATGGCGATGTAATCCCTTACAAGCCGCCTTTCCTGGCGTGGTGCATCGCCCTGATCAGCCTCATCACCGGGGGAGTCACCGAGTACACCTCGCGTCTGCCATCGGCCATTGCGCTCATCGTTATGGTCATTGCCGGCTACCGCTTCTGGAGCCGTAGGCTCGGTATCCGCGCCGCCATGATAGGTGCGGTGGTCACATTCACCTGTTTTGAAGTCTATCGCGCCGGCTTCGCATGCCGGGTCGACATGGTGCTGACCATGTTTATCGTCACCGGCATGTATTCGCTGTATATCTGGGCCATGGAGCGCAACATGAGCCGGCTGCCGTGGGCGGCGATACTGCTGTTGAGCTGCGGCACGCTTACCAAGGGACCTGTAGCCATCATCCTGCCCTTGCTGTCGGTGTGGATTGCTGTCTTGTTGTGCGGCTACCGCCTGTGGAAATGCACGTGGAAGATGGCCGTCGTGGCGCTCCTTGCGCTCATCATCCCGGCCCTGTGGTATGTGGCTGCGTGGGAGCGTGGCGGCCAGGAATTTCTCGACCTCGCCATGGAGGAGAATTTCGGACGCATGACCGGCACCATGTCATATGACTCCCACGTCAATCCGTGGTGGTACAATATCATCACGCTGCTGGGCGGTCTGGCACCCTACACACTGCTGCTGGTCATCTTCGTGGTGTGTCTGCTGATGCCGCAGCTGCGCCACTCGGTCAAGGGCGGTTTCTACCGCTGGCGCACAGCCGACAATGCCCGCTTCTTCATGTTCATCGTTCCGCTCGTAGTGTTCCTTTTCTATTGTTTCCCATCGAGCAAGCGCAGCGTCTATCTCCTCCCTATGTATCCGTTTCTGGCCATGCAGATCGGTCTGCTGATTCTGTGGTGTGCCCGTAAGGCCGGGGGAGTGGTCAAGTCCTTTACCGGCACAGTCTGTGTCATCGCCATACTGACGTTTGTGGTCTTCTGCCTGTTCCATATACCGGCCATCACCACACAGTTTACCCCCGGAATGTCCATCGGGACCATGCAGGCCATCAGCGGATTCATGGCTCCGGCGGCATGGTGGAAATGGGGGATTCTGATTCTGTCGTGCATAGTGGCGGTCATCGTATTCGTGCAGCTGTTCAGAGCCGGAGCTTCTACGGCCACCGTGGGCTTGTGCTGCATGCTCGTCACGCTCTACATGGCTTTTGGCGGCGTGTATCAGCCGGCGGCCATATCATACAAGACCGATATACCTATGGCACGCGACCTGGAGCGTATACAGCCCAAGGGAGAGATATACTCGTTTATCGTCAGTGACATGATGCGCTTCTTCACCGCCGATTTCTATATCGGCGACCGCATCGCGCCGTTCAGCTACGAAATGTCGCCGGCGACAGGTCTGATACTTATCGGTGACGACGATGTGTGGGAGTTCCGCCGTCTATGGGACGGCAAAGTTGCACTGACCGAGACCGTGTACCGATGGGCCAAGAAGAGCTGCGACGTAGGGCAGCCCGTGACACTTTACCGCTATGTGATAGATGACGCTCCGCGCCGGGTGGCACGGCAGGAAAGTCTGCCCGTTGATGCTCCGGCACCCTCATCGCCGAAGGTCAAGGTGCAGCCTCAGAAACCGGTAGCGTCACCGGCCGCCGTCGCCAAGCCTGTACGCGCTGACACTACGAAGCATGCCGTAGCCAAAGCCGCCAAGGATTCACTTCCGGCAGCCGTCACCGCCCCGAAGCCGACCACGCCCGAGTCCACTGCCGCTGACCCCAAGACTCCGCAGCCCGAGACTCAGAAAGAGCCTGTAAAAGTGGCCGCAGACACCCCTGCAACCCCACCGACCCAACCCGAAAATAATAATCAAAAGACAGATATACAACAATGAAAATCGCAATCATAGTAGCCATGCAGAAGGAGCTCCATCTGCTCCTCGGCCGCATGGGCCATGACATCCGTTTGGTCACTTTTGAAGACCATCCCTATTATTTCGGCACTTTAGGCGGCCATAACATCATAGCCACCACATGCGGCATAGGGAAGGTCAATGCAGCCCTCGCTACAGATACGCTTATCCGCAATTTCTCGCCCGAGCTCGTCATCAACACCGGCGTGGCCGGAGGCGTGGGAGCCGACGGGGTCAAGGTGCTTGATGTGGTGTGGGGCGAACGTGTCGCCTACCATGACGTATGGTGTGGCCCCGGCACACAGTGGGGCGAAGCTGCCGGCTGTCCTCTCTACTTCCATAGCGACGACTCACTGATAACCCCCGGCACGCTGGAGAGCATACCGTCACTGCGCAAGGGTCTTATCTGTTCGGGCGATATATTCGTGTCACGAGCCGAGGAGGTGGATGCCATACGAAGCCGTTTCCCCGACGTGCTCGCCGTTGACATGGAGTCGGCACCTGTGATGCAGACCTGCTACAAACACCGCATCCCCGTCATGGTGGCCCGTGTCATCAGCGACACCCCCGGAAGCGACGACAACATATCCCAATACGAGAGCTTCTGGGAGGATGCACCGCGCGAAAGCATGGACGCCATCACTGCCATACTTGAGAACATAACACCCAAAGCCTGACCCATCTCCCCTCTGACAATGGATAAGATAGACAGTTTCAAAGTCAACCATACCGACCTGCTGCGCGGCATATACGTGTCACGCAAGGACACCACCCCCTCGGGCGACGTCATCACCACCTTTGACATACGTATGGTGGAGCCTAACCGCATGCCCCATATCCCGGGACCTGCCATACACGCCATGGAGCATCTTGCCGCGACCTATCTGCGCAATGACCGCGAGTGGGGAAGCCGCATAGTCTACTGGGGCCCTATGGGATGCCTCACGGGCAACTATCTGATCATACAGGGAGATTTGCAGCCTCGTGACATCCTTCAGCTCGTGAGGCGCACTATGGCCTATGTGGCGATGTATGAAGGGCCTATACCGGGAGCCACGCCACGAGACTGTGGCAATTATACCTTTATGGATCACCAGGGGGCACGTCTGATAGCACGCAAATACCTTGAGGAGGTGCTTGCCGAGCCCACCGACGCGAATTTCGTCTATCCGGCAGATTGACATAGCCACAATGCCATATCCATTTGTGCCACGGCCCTCAGGATATGGCTAATATCCATCCCCGATGAAAGACCTCAAGCCACATAAGGGTGCCTTCTACCTGCATCGGCTCATAGCGGAGGGCGAACACGAGCATCAGGACTTCAAATATTCGGTCAGCGATGCCCGTAAGATAGCCCGTTCCATATCCGCGTTTGCCAACAATGGCGGCGGCAGACTGCTCATAGGGGTCAAGGACAACGGGGTCATAGCCGGAGTCCGCAATGAAGAAGACATTTACGTGGTGGAAACCGCCGGGTCGATATATTGCCGTCCGCCGCAGGAGGTGTCGTTTACCGCTTACAGAGCCGAGGGCGGCGAAGTGGTGTTTGTCGCGGAGATTGCCGAAAGCGATGTCAAGCCCATCATGGTGGCTGAATCCGACGGCACTCTCAGGGCATATTACCGCGTCAATGACGAAAACATCGTGGCATCGCCTCTGATGGTGGAGAATTGGAATCGTAACCGGCGTGAGGACACGGCGGTGCTGAGGCTCTCGGCAGCTGAAAATTCATTGCTCCACCGCCTGGAGTCAGGTGTGATGCTCACCATTGATGACTACATGAAGCTGTCACATATCTCCCGGCGGACAGCCGAGATGTCGGCGTCGCATCTCCTCTCGATGGGAATAGTGCGGATGGTCTATGACGGCCATCAGTGGCGGCTCGCCCGGGCTACCGCTCTCTGATTCATGTCGTAGGCAGGCTGATTCTGACTCCCTCTTAAACCATAGACGGTGGCAGGGCGTTAAGATTATGGTTTTATAGAAAGGATGGACTTTAATCATGCCACAAACATATACTGACAACGAGGCGGCAATACGCCGTGCCTCATACGACGATGCCGAGTACCCTCAGGTAGCCTACGTCAATGGTAAGTGCATCAATATAGTAGCCGACCTGTGGCATACGCCGGAGACCGCTCTCTGGAAGTCGGGGGCTGTTACGCGCAGCAACGAGGAGGCGTGTATGATGGCGGCCACGGCCACATGGCTGCTATGGCGCGAGAAGATGATGGCCGAGGGGCGGCAGGTTTCATCGCCCAATTTTGTCATCTCATCGCAGCATTCTCCCATATGGGACAGCTTCTCGCAGCTCTGGAATATCGAGATGCGTTCGCCGTCGGGCTGCTCTGACGGCTGCGACACGGAGCGGCTCATCTCGCTGTGTGACGACGATACAATCTGTGTCATCCATTCGGTCAGAGAAGACCATGGCCATTCAGACGGAGGTCTTGAGTCACTTGACCGTGCCATCGGCTCTCTAAATGCGCATAAACCTTATGCCATACCCATCCATATCGATGCCGGAGACTCGGGGCTGTCGTTGCCGTTTACATCTCCAGAGATGCTCTGGGATTTCCGCCTTGACAATGTCAGGTCCATATCGGCATATTGTCCCTATGAGTCGGAGGTGTTCCCCGGGACAGGTTTCGTGTGTTGGCGTGACCGCGGATGCGTGCCTGAAGGGATGCTGTTCACAGTCAACTACCTCGGCACCGAAATCAGTCAGGTCGGGCTCAATTTCTCACGTTCTACCGACGGCTTGTTGAACCACTACGCGCGTTATGTGCGCCTCGGGCAGGAGGGCGTGCGTCAGGCAGTGGTCAGTCGGGCTTCGGGAGAAGCAGAGCATTGAGAGCCCATGTGAGCCGAGGGCATACAGGCGCGTAATGATTGCCTGGTGTGGTCTGGAAAGTAACATTGATGCCCCGGGACTGCAATATTTCTATCACTTGGGCTGTATCTGTACCCACGCTTCTGAATTGTGGGACGGGAGTGAAGGGCTCCTTTTTCCCAAGCGACAGGTAGGCGTTGCCGCTCTTGTGGGGAATGGCATAATCAGTGAGCCACTTGACAAATCCCTGATACCAGAACGACCCCGAGATACATCCGATATTGGTGAACATGTCGCTCTGGACCCATTGCCACAAAGCGAACAGCCCCGACAGGGACACGCCTATCAGCGTGCGCTGCGGTGAGGAGAGCCCGAGATGCTTTTCAACAGCCGGCACTACCTCCTCCTCGAGAAAACGCCTGAACTGTGGTGCAAGCCCTCGGAAGTCGGGCGACCCCGTAGGTGCGCCCGGTGCGGCCCATGGGGTGAGGTCGTTGTCCCAGTCCATGCCGCCGATGACCACAACGGTGGTGTCATAGTCCGCTGCGGCCTGGCTTACCCAGCCATAGTCAAGCGGTCCGAATAATATGTAGCATATCCTGTCGGATGATGTTGCCTTGGCGATTTCACAGCGCAGATTGCCTATGTCGATGTGTTCCATATTGGTCAATGTTTGAGTTTCAACATCCCCTCCATCGGTTCAAATCCGGCATGGAGGTAAAGCGGCTCGCCCATGGAGCTGGTCTCGAGGTATATCTTGCCGGCCAGACGGTTCCTGGCTTCATTTATAAGACGGTTTACAATGGCGCCTCCTATGCCGCGGCGTCTGAAAGCGTCCCTGACATAGATGCTCATCAGGTAGGCGCACCGTCCCGATGTATTGTCGGGCGAAGGCATCTCTTCCTGCATGCACAGTGCTCCGCAGCCGGCATCCATACCGTTGACCGAGGCGATGACGGTCACATTGTCATCCGGCGGATTGTGGCGCGAGTAATATTCGCGGCCGGCTTCCTCCAACGCATCCCAATCGGGTGAGTCCGCGTCGGCAAATACGCAGCGCAGCACCTCCATGCGCCATCGTACCAGGGCATTCAGGATGTTTTCTACTTCGTCACATTCCACCCTCTTGCCCATAATCATCACCTGCTTGTCCTTGCGGTGGAGAAAACCGAAATTTCCGTCGGGCAGCACGTATCCGAGGTCGCCGCTCCGATACATCCTGCGTCCGTCAGGCAGCGTGACGAAATTGACTTGCTCCGGCACATCGCGCAGATAGGCATCCGACACGCCGTCGCCCATTATGCAGATTTCTCCCGGTGCGCCACGATGTACGGGACGCAGGTCTTCGTCAAGCACCTCTACATGCGTTCCCTCCACAGGATGCCCGATGGGGTATGTGCCGTTGTCAAGGGGGTCGCGGTCGTTCAGCCTGAAATATGTGGCGCACACAGTCGTTTCCGATGGCCCGTAGGTATTATAGATGTCGGCATCGGTCATCGTCAGCAGCCGGTCGATATGTCCGTTACGGCCACGCTGCCGGCTGCCGTTCTCACTTGTCGGGCGAATACGCCATATACAGTATTATCCATACAGTCACAATGTCACATATGGTTTTATAACAACTGTATGGCGTCCATGGTTTGTCTGCCGGCATCAGGTGATGTCCCAATGTCGCTAACTTAGAGGATGCACCCATCGTAGTAGGGACATGCCACAATGCTGTTCACTTAAGGAATGCATACATCGTAGTAGGGACATGCCATGGCATGTCTGCTGACGCAACACTCTCATTAGCATGACTTTAGGCGACATGCCATGGCATGTCCCTACTACATATGAACGCCATTCGAGCATTTACGCTTGCTTAAGTGAACAGCATTGGGACATGCCATGGCATGTCTGCTGACGCAACGCCCCTCATTAGTATGGCTTTTGGCGACATGCCATGGCATGTCCCTACTACATTAGAACGTCATTAAAGCATTTACGACTGGTTAAGTTAGTGGCATTGTGCCATGGCATGTCCCTACTACATAATAACGTCAGTCAAGTATCAACGACTGCTTAAGTTCGTGACATTGGGTGACGACCCAGAGGCAGACTATTTGCGGCCGAAGTCGGCCGGGATTTCTCCCCATGCCGGGGTGTCCCAGGTGAGTATGCGGTTGTGGTGGGGATGGTTGCGGAGCCAGGTCAGAGCACGCTCTATCAGCTCGCGTATCTTGGCGTTTTGAGGAGTGGGGGTTATGGTGGTCTTGACGGCCATGTTTCTCACCCATGCGCGAGCTGTGCGGCTGTCGCTGTAGACCGGCATCGTCAGGCCGCGTTGGTCAAGCCATGCGAGTCCGTGGACCAGAGCCAGAAATTCCCCCATGTTGTTAGAGCCACCTTGTAGCGGCCCTACGTGAAACAGCTGTGCCCCGGTCTTGACATCCACGCCGCGGTATTCCACAGGTCCCGGGTTACCTGAACAGGCGGCGTCCACCGCTATGGCGTCGGTCTCGATTTCCGGTATGGCCTCGTAATTGATGTTTCCGGAGATATGGCTGCCTATGGAGCGGATGATTGCGGCGGCTTCCTCAGGGTCGCCACGGTAGGCTGCCACGGCCTCCTCCTGACTCGGATAACTCTTGTAACGGGCGTTGGGGTAGCCCTCTATCTGGAGCTGGCACTCGGCCCAGGAGTCGAATACTCCCGTATGGTGGCCGTTCCATACCACGTAGAATTTCTTGCGGGGTGCTGACATGGCTTTATGATAAGGTGAGATAGAGGTTGATGTCTAATGCGCGTATGCCGGTCTTCGCGCCGATTTCCTCGTTGACGAGCCGGCCCAGAAACAGGTAAGCGGCTTTGCGCAGCCCGGGGAGGAGTTTGAGTGCATTGTGCACGCCGTCACAGGTAAATACCGATGTCAGCATGGTCATGAGCGTGTTGCTCAGAGCCATGGCACATGTGCGCGGCACCGCGCTGCCGGCATGTATGTAGCATGCTCTCCAGCCCTCGGGGCGGCGGCATTTGTAGCTGTCGGCCCTGGCGAGGTCAATCGGCTGCATTGACGGAAACGGCGACATGCGGCGGTCCGTAAGGTCAAACGCGAGCACTCCGCGCTTGAGCAGCATGGCTTCGTCAGAGTCTATGGAATATGAGGTGTCGGTAGTGGGGGTGGCGATGATGACATCGGCTGTGTGGAGTGCGCCGGAGATGACCCTCGGGTGCATGGCCGAGGTGATGAGCGAAGCCCCGAGTTCGCGTGAGGCGTGGCGCAGACTGTACACGTCATTGTCAAACATCCTTACTATCGCCCCCATGCCGGTGGCCGTTCGTGCCGCCGAGACGGCTGCTATGCCTGAGCCGAGTATTACGACTTCGCAGGGGTTGATGCCGGCTATGCCTCCGAGAAGTATTCCTTTGCCGTGCTCCGAATCGGCCAGCAGTGATGCGGCCATGGCCATGGCGGCGCGGCCGTCGATTTCAGCCAGGATGTCGGCAAACGGGCGGTGTCCGTGTTCGTCCTCGATGAGGTCGAGGGCTATGGCCACGGTGTGTTTCTCCATCAGGGCTTTGACGTACTCCTTGGTGACAAGTTCGGGCGACAGGAGGCTCAGAAGCAGTGCGCCGCGCCGCAGATGCCGCACATCGGCCATGTCGAGGGGCGATAGGTGCAGCACTATCTCGCATTGGAGAGCTTCGCTGCGGCTGACCACGTCGCAGCCGGCCCGCAGATACTGGTTGTCGGTATAATGGATTGGTGCGGCGGCTCCGCTCTCTATCTTGACCCTGAAACCGCGTTCGATCAGGCGGCTCGCCCCTTCGGGCGTGAGGGGGAAACGGCGTTCGCTTTCATGGCGGCATGCCGGCACTCCGATGGTGAATCCACGGGATGCCGTGGCCACTTGTGACGGCTGTTCGAGGGGTGTGTAATCTGCGGATGTCATTGGCGGTGGTGGGTGGTGGGTGTGGCCTTGATTCCTAACTGTGTGATGAAACGCTCCACGCTGTGGCGTATCTGCTGCATGTCCTCAAGCTGGTCGGAGGGGAATGTATGCTGCGCGAGGCTGTACCAGGGCATCCGCTTGGCGAGAGCTTCACTGATATAGTGTCTCAGCTCGTCGTCGGTCATGGAGGCGATGAGCGGACGCTTGGCTTTGCCATGGCAGAGACGGCGGTGGAGGGAGTCGATGGTGGTGTCAAGCAATACCGTGGTCCCGGCGGCATTCATCACCTCCATGTTGTCAAAAAAACATGGGGTACCGCCCCCACACGCCACTATCACATCCTCAAAACTGCTGACTTCGGCGAGCATCGCTTTCTCTATCCGGCGGAAGCCCTCCTCGCCCTTTTCGGCGAATATCTCGCTGACGGTCATGCGGTAGCGGCTTTCGATGTAGTTGTCCAGGTCTATGAACGTCAGACCTGTGGCTTTTGACAATGCGTATCCGAGGGTGGATTTGCCGCTGCCCATGTAGCCTATGAGGAATATCGGTTGCATGTCTGTGGTAGGGGGGATGTGGTGAGTGGGGTTATATGAGTCCTAATTCTACGGCGACGGCCACGCGCTCAATGATGGCGTCCTTGTCATCCTTGTCGGGGCGGAAGTCGCTCTTGAGATTGACTCCGAAAAATCGTCCGAACAGCTGCCAGAAGTTGGCTCTGAACGATCCTAAGAAGGCTTTGAGTATGTTGTAGGACGACTGGTTGGTCTCGCGGCGTATGAGTTTGAGCAGCATCTGGGCCTGACCGCGCGTGAATTTCTTGAGCACGGGCTTATATTGCTCGAAGACTTCGCCCTCCATGCGTTTCAGATGGTCCTCGCGCATCTTGGCATCGGGGATGGTCTCGATGTACTCATACGTCTCCACGAGGGTCTCGCTGATGAGCTTGGCGTAGGGGAGGGTCTTCTTGACATCGCGCACGGTGCGCCAGTAAAAATCCTCCTGTTTCTTGTTCTTGAATTTAAGGGGCGGAAACACGGTCACCTCGTTGAGCACGAGCATTTTGGTCTCTTCGCCGTCGATTTCCGTGTAGTAATAGCCTTTCAGACCGCGTATGCGTCCGTCGCCCGGGTCGGGCATCTCGGCCATCAGCGGTTCGGGCTGGAGCGCATTGTCGGCTGCCGAGTGGATTATACCGCCCAGCAGCAGAGAGAGTGTCAGTATGACTTTGCGTTTCAGCATCTTGTGTTTCCGTTATTCCGGCTTTTCGCCGGGGCCGTGTGGTTTGGGAGGGTAGTCGAGGGTGTAGTGGAGTCCGCGTGATTCGCGGCGTTCCTTGGCCTGGCGCATGATGAGGTATCCGACATTGATGATGTTGCGGAGCTCGCAGATTTCCCGGGAAGCCTTTGACTGCTTGAACAGTTTTTCGGTCTCCTCGTAGAGGATGTCGAGGCGGTTCCATGCGCGGTCAAGACGCAGATTGCTGCGCACGATGCCCACGTAGGTGCCCATGATCTGGTTGACCTCCTTGATGCTCTGGGTGATTAGCACCATCTCCTCGGGATGCCGGGTGCCCTCGTCGTTCCACTCGGGCACGTCGGTGCGGAATGAGTAGCCGGGGGCATGTTCCATGGCATGCTTCGCGGCAGCCTCGGCATATACCACCGCCTCGATGAGGCTGTTGGATGCCAGGCGGTTGCCGCCGTGGAGGCCTGTGCAGCTGCACTCGCCCACGGCATAGAGCCGCTTGATTGATGACTCGGCATTGCCGTCGACCTTGATGCCGCCGCAGAGATAGTGAGCGGCCGGTGCCACTGGGATGTAATCCTTGGTGATGTCTATGCCTAAGGATAGACACTTGGCATAGATGTTGGGAAAGTGGTGTTTGGTCTCCTCGGGGTCTTTGTGGGTCACATCGAGATACACGTGGTCATCGCCGTGGAGCTTCATCTCGGAGTCGATGGCACGGGCGACGATGTCACGCGGAGCGAGCGACAGACGCGGGTCGTATTTGTGCATGAACTCCTCCCCCTTCATGTTGCGGAGCACGGCTCCGTAGCCGCGCATCGCCTCGGTGATGAGAAATGACGGACGGTCACCGGGATGGTAGAGGGCGGTGGGGTGGAACTGTATGAATTCCATGTCCTTGACTGTTCCCTTGGCTCGGTACACCATGGCTATGCCGTCGCCGGTGGCCACGAGGGGGTTGGTGGTGGTGGCATAGACCGCCCCCACGCCGCCTGTGGCCATCAGTGTGACCTTGGCGAGGAACGTGTCGACCGACCCGGTGGCCTCGTTGAGCACGTAAGCTCCGTAGCATGTGATGTCGGGTGTGCGACGGGTCACTATCTTGCCGAGGTGGTGCTGGGTGATGATTTCGATGGCGAAATGATGCTCATACACATCTATGTCGGGATGGTTACGCACGCGGTCTATGAGGCTTTCCTGTATCTCGAAACCGGTGTTGTCGGCATGGTGGAGGATGCGGAACTCGCTGTGGCCGCCCTCGCGGTGAAGGTCAAATGTGCCGTCGTCCTTGCAGTCAAACTGCACACCGTTGTCTATCAGAAACTTTATCTGCTCGGGTGCGCCGGTGACTACCTTCCTGACCGCTTCGGGGTCGCTCAGCCAGTCGCCGGCTATCATTGTGTCCTCGATATGTTTGTCGAAGTTGTCCACGCTGAGGTCGGTGACCGATGCCACTCCGCCCTGAGCCAGGGCTGTGTTGGCTTCGTCAAGCGAGGACTTGCACACGAGGGCTACGCGACCGTGGGCTGCCACCTTCAGGGCGAAGCTCATGCCGGCGATGCCGGACCCTATCACTAAATAATCGTATTCGTAAGTCATAATTATGCCATCATAAAAACATAATGTCAGCAGAGAGCCGCCGTCAGAGCCGGCACAACCCTCCTAAACATGCAAATATACTAAATTCCCCTAAACAATTCCGTATCTTGGGAGTATAAAAGCGAACGGCCATCCGGATATTCTATGGACGGCCGTTGTGGATTGTACGTTTGATGCGTGGTTACGTGGTTACTGGCGTGTGAAGGTGACTGTCACGCCGTCGTCATTGACCGACAGGGCTGCCGGGTCGCCGGCAAGGTCCACGTGGTCAAACTTGATGCCTTTGGTGGTCAGCTCCTTCTTGACGGCGTCCTCTATGGAGCCGGTGATGGCCGGCATGAACTCGTTCATGCGTGCGGCCATGGCTACCTTCATGGCTTCGGGGATGTCAAGTACCACGTCTTCGGGGCGGATTGTGGTGGTGACGTTCTCGGGCTTGAACGACAGGGTCAGCACGTCGCCCTCGAGCACCCATTGTGCGGTGCCTTTGACGCTGCACTTAACGTTGACCTTCATCTCGCGGCTGCCCATCTGCATCCCTTTGAAATCGGCTGTAGACATAAAGGTGCAGTCGCCCTTTGCGGCTTCGGCTCCGAAATCTATATCATATACCGTGGTGATTGTAACGGTGTTTTCCTTTGCCTCTGCAGGGGCTGAAACCCAGTGTCCGCCCAGAGTGGCAGGAACCTCGGCCATGGCAGCCGATGCACACAGCAAAGCCGCAGCTGCAACAAAAATGTGACGTTTCATAATAACTGTTGATTTATTAATATAACAAGAATCCAAATTAATATTTCCCCACAAAATTAGCGAAAAAACCGCAATGCCGCAATTGCAAATTCCATTTACGTTTGTTAACTTTGCGATTGCAGACCGCATCGCAGAAGTCCGGCCAAGGGCAATGGGGGTGGGGCTGCAATCGCCAAGGCATTAGCCGAGGCACGACATACGGAAAGCGTTTACTCGACGCTCTTTCTTGGCTTTCTGAAACCTGGAAAATTTCAATTGCAGTCAAGGATGAGACAACGGTAGATGTCTATGTGGATATGTATAATTTTCATCGATAGCTGGCGCGCGAGCGCGAGCATTTGGTGCATACACATATTCTGCGTGGGGCTTCTGCGTTGTCCGTTCTACTGCAATGGGCAATTCCAGGGCCTCAGAAAGCGGAATGGGCAAAGTACGGCTCTCACGCTTTTTTTATATAATCCAAAGACCAGAGAGGGGAGTCTAATGGCCATATTTATTATTATGCAGCGAAATATAAGCTTAAGAATTGATGCAAGATTACTTGCAACCAGTGAGGAGTCGCTTAAAAAGGTCGTAGATCTTTTGAAGGAGCTTGAAGACAAAGGTTTTATCAAGGATGGAAAAATAGTGTTTGATTCAGGTCAGGATAAAGTCATATCCGAAATCTTTGACAGGCACATGAATCCATAATTCCAATCGTGCGATGTCTCAACAGTATACCGATACTTTTGATTGTGAGGTCTTGTCAGCTTTTCAGCAGATAATCGTGCTTAAAGAATCTCCGGATTTCAAAAAAGGGAAAATCGGCTTCTTGGATCTGAAACAAAAAGCAGACAAAACCACATTTATCACATCGACGAAAAACAAACCTCAACATGTTGACGACACTCAACATGTTGAGGCTAATACGTTGTACTATTGTTCGCCAAAGAACAAGGGACGTGGTATCGCCTCTCATCTCCGCCATGCGTTTGCCCATAATCAGGTCAAAAAAGATCCTGTAACTTCTGAGTATGAAATCGTGTCATATAAATATCTCAATCGTAAAAAGTCTGACACTGTCATGCTCAGGGCACGATTGGACTCAGATATCCTGGTTGATCTCATCCATGCTATTTTAGATATTTACAACTCAACAAATTCCAAGAAAAATAAACCAAATGAAGCAGATAATACAAAGACTATGGATGATAGCAAGTAGCTTGCTTATCTTCCTCAATGCCTCGGCCTATGATTTCGAGGTCGATGGAATTCAGTACAGGATAGATTCCATGACTGACAGAACCTGTATGATAGAAAAGGTTACAGATCTCGCCGGTAATGTGGTTAAGATCTCACCCAAAGTAACCTATCGAGACCGTGAGTTTGACATCATCGGATTGGATGCCGGTTGTCTCAGTCCCACAGTTACCAGTATAGACATCCGTGAATTAAACTTATCGTCACTTCCAGAAAACTCCTTTAAAGAGTCCAACCTAACAGATGCCTATCTCCCAAACACGCTTAAATCAACTGGGATTGGAGTTTTCAGTGGGTGTAAATCCCTACAGTACATTGAATTGCCCTCGCAGCTTGAGTCTATTGATGACGACGCATTTAGGAAGTGTGAAGCCCTGCAATCCGTTAAATTACCCCTGCAGCTTAAAAGCATTGGTAAATCTGCGTTCTATTGGAATGAGTCCTTAAAGGAAATAAAAATACCCCCTTATGTAGAATCGATAAAGGATGGTGCATTCTGTCGGTGCACTGCTTTAAAGAGAATCATATTAGAAGGAGCTGAAGACTCTCCCAAAATACAATTGCTGGCATACCATTATTATAATCTCTATTCCTTTGATAATAATCAAGCTGAGAGTATTGAAATAAATAGAGATATCGATTGGAACAACAAAAGAGATGATTATTCGACGATATTTGGGTCACCAGAAGTTTTGAGAATTGGACAATTTGTTACGGCTTTACCAGACAGAGCAATTGATATGCACGATTCCTACGGCTTCAAAGTGCAAGAATTGTATATTCTGGATCGCAAAACATGCTTAAATCTATCTGATTATTTCAGTTGTGCTGTAGAGTATTTATACCTCGGGGGAAATGTAGAAGGATTTCATGTTAAAACCCCAAAAGTCGATTTTGGTGAAAATGTCACGTCTTTGCCAGCGGGATTCTTTTCAGGAAGCCCATTTAAATCTGTAATACTTCCTCAGAGCATTGAATCTATTGGTGAGAGCTGTTTCGAAAATTGTAACAACCTGAATTCAATTGAATTACCTGACCAACTATTTTCTATAAGTGAATCTTGCTTTGCTGGATGTACCACTCTCAAGGCTATTACAATTGGGAAATGGGTTTCTAATATTGGAGCTAACGCTTTTGCAAATGTAAATTTGCAAGATATAGTATGTCTGGCTGCAACTCCGCCATTCGCAGATGTTTCTACATTCTCTAATAAAACATATCTGGATGCCACATTGGCAGTTCCTGATGAGTCTCTGTCAAGTTACAGAGATAATGCAACGTGGTGTAATTTCTTTGATATAAAGAGCCTCTCTCCTGTCATAGGTATGCAATTTGATCCGTCTTCGATATCGTTGGAAAAGGGAACATCGGGCCAGCTCGAATTAAAGTATCAACTTAAAGACCCTAATGGGTATCCGCTTGTGGATTTTGATTTGATATGGGAGTCGAGCATTCCGCAGATTGCGCAAATATCTTCGAGCGGTGAGGTGACGGCTATAGAGCCTGGTGACTGTATTGTTTCAGTGCATTCATCGTTTGATCCATCGCTCAGTAGCACCTGCAATGTAAGAGTCACACCGGAAATCCCGAATCCTTTTGTAGTTGACGGCATAAAATATAATAAAATCGGCGGTTATGATGTAGAAGTAATAGCCAATGATTATAGCGGAGACATCGCCATCCCTAACAGCGTAGCTTATAATGGCGTGGAACTGAATGTGGTAGGGATTGATAAGGATGCATTCTCAAAATGCAAAGACCTGCGCAGCCTGGTGATTCCTGGAAGCATCGATGCTCTGGCTGATAACTTATTGACAGGCTGCACATCCCTTACGACACTGGTGATAAATGAGAGCGATAAGCCTCTCAGTCTCGGACATAATACAGACCTTAACTTGGGCGATATTATACCATTCCCTAATCCATCGACTGTCGACGAACGTCGCACTGGATTCAGAAACGGATATTACAATGGCTTATTCTATGGACTGCCCATAGAGCATCTTGTAATCAATCGAAATATAGAACTCCCGAAATATTATGAGCGTACTCGTGGGTACGCTTCAGGCAACTATGAAACCGTCTGGAATGACATTATATATTTTCCGCCGTTCTCTCAATTGTCAAAATTGAAATCGGTAGAAATCGGAGAGAAGGTGAGAGCAATATGTTGCAATCGTAATAATGTGGTTGTTTCCGGTCAGTCAACGGAAATGGATTATATGAATTTCTGGAAGTGCGATAATATCGAAGTAGTTGTCTCCAATACTCCCATAGCTCCGGTTGGAGGTTGGTTTGAGCAGACAGTATATGAAAACGCTCCTCTTTTCCTGCCAAATGGCGGAGATACGTCCTATAAAGCAGATGCTTATTGGAAAAAATTCACGGACATCAGGTCTACACAGTATATCCCAGTGTCTGCTATATCGTTTGAAAAGAGCGAATTAATAATGGACGTTGACGATTCAATGAAATTATCTCCGATTTTTAATCCTGACAACGCATCCATAAAGAAGCTGAAATGGGTTAGTTCAGCGCCTTCAATTGTGGAAGTTTCGGATGATGGCGAGATAAAGACCTCTTCTAACGAAGGTAATGCCACTATTACAGCTTATGCTTGTGACGGTAGCGGTGTATCGGCATCAATCACAGTGAGTGTTAAGGAAGGCGCAGCTACCGATGATGTCTATGCCGACTCTGAGATCAGTATAAAGATAGTAGATGGCATCATATACTTAGCTGGCGTTTCAAACCACTCTACTGTTGAGATATATGACCTTCAAGGTCAATTGATAAAATCCTCACACGAGAATATAATAGATATTGATGCCCGGGGCGTTTTCTTCCTCAAGGTCGGTTCTTTGGTGCACAAAGTAATCCTATAGTATTCTAAATAACCATATAATAAATTATTACAGTCCGGTAAAACTTTTTTTTATCCGAGACGAAATTAGGGCTGATTCCATTTGCAGGAGTCAGCCCTTTATGGTTGCTTTGCTTTTGCCACAAAACATCTGGATTCATCCGATCGTGAGGGGCTATGCCACAATGCTGTTCACTTAAGCAAGTAATCATATGCTTTGACGCGCCCCTTGTGGGCGCATCTCTATTATACGCTTAATTAAACAGCATTGGGCTATGCCGCATACTCATTGCGGAAGGTTTTTGCATCCGTAATTAGTCATTGCTTGAAGAAAATCAGGTTATTGCTTTTGTATTGTTTTTCTTTTGAAAAATATATTGTATAATTCATTATTGTAGGCGTAAAGATTGCGGTTTTTGAACGCTATCTCCCAAATCTACTAACAAAGTGCTGATTGGTTATACCATCGTCTTTTCCCACTGATGTAACTGCATTAGGGTGTCTATGCCGCCATATACAATAAAAGGCCGTGCGTTGGGCACGGCCTTTTGTTGTGTGGTGGTATTGTGTGGGGCGGGAGGGATCAGTTGTTGGTGTAGACGGCATACTGGCCGGGGGTGAGGCTTGTGGGGTATGCTGAGGTCTTGCCGGTGAATATGTCGAGGCCCTCGGTGTTGGCCGGCTTGGCTCCGGTGTATTCGATTTTGACCTCTTCGTTGCCGAGGTTGGTGAATACGGTCACTGTGCGGCCCTTGGCTGTACGCGAGAAGATGTAGAGGTCAGGGTCGGTGGTGGGGTAGCGGTCCATCTTGCCTCCGAGGACGCCGGCACGCAGAGCCGGTTCGGTGTGCTTGAGGTTGTTGAGGGTCTTGTAGAATGTGAAATATTCGTTGCGCGGTTCCCATGTCGGGGGCACATCCTTGACGAAGAACTCAAACGCGCGGTTCATGCCTGTCTCCTGGCCGGTGTAGATCAGCGGCATGCCGGGGAGGGTGTATGACAGCACGGCAAACGCGCCCTGGAGATTGCCGAGACGCTCGAACTCCGTGCCCTCCCATGAGTTGAGGTCATGGTTGGTGATCATGTTCATCAGGTATGCGTCGGTGGGAAAATCCTTGGCCTGGGCGGCGAGCAGGGAGTCGATGGCCACAGCTGTGGTAGCCGGGAATTTACGCGGTTCCTTGTCGTTGGGACCTACGAATGTGTACTGGCCGGAGGTGGCGGCGATGGCGCTGAATAGGTCTTTCATCGGCCAGTTATAGGCCATGTCGAAGCACTTCTCTTCAAGCTCGGGTTCTGAAGCCTCGGCGAGCATGAACACTTCGGGATTGACCTTTTCAAGTTCCTTGCGTGCTTCGTTCCAGAAGTCGGTGGGCACTTCCATGGCCACGTCGCAGCGGAAGCCGTCGACGCCCATATCCTTGAGCCAATACTGCATGGCATCGATCATGCCCTTGCGCATCTCGGGATTGGAGTAGTCGAAAGCGTAGACGTCAGTCCAGTCAAACGGGCCGAACATCTCGCCCTTTTCGTTGCGCTCATACCAGTCGGGGTGTTCGGTAACCCAGGCGTTGTCGCAGCCGGAGTGGTTGGGCACCCAGTCAAGTATCACCTTGAAGCCCATTTCGTGGGCCTTGTCTATGAAGGCTTTCATTTGTTCGGTTGTGCCGAGTTCGGGATTGACAGCCTTGTAATCCTTGACAGCATAGTAGCTGCCGAGACCTCCCTTGCGGTTGACCTCGGAAATCGGATGGATAGGCATCATCCACAGGATGTCGACACCGAGGTCCTTGAGTCGGGGGAGTTCCTTCTCCACGCCGGCAATCTTGCCGCTGTCGGAGAACTGGCGCCAGTTGACCTCATAGATGACCGCATTGCGGGTCCAGTCGGGGTGCACGACTTCTGTAAATGTGCTGTCACGCACGATTACATCTTCATCGTCGGCCGAAGCCTTGGCCTTGTTGCACGATGTCAGACCCATAGCCAGGGTCGCACCTGCAAGCAGCATTGCAAATAAGTGTTTCATAAGAGATGAATGGTTTTAGAAAAAAAGTGAATGATTATTACAAGGACATGACATATTGCATGCCGTCAGTTGCAGCTGTAACTATCGGAATCTGTGATTACTTCCTGGTGAAGAAGGAGTCGAAATAGTCAATCTTCATGGCGCGGCGCACTTCGGCGAGGGTTTCGCCGGCTGTGGCACGTGCATCCTGAGTGCCTTTGTATAGGATGTCGGCCACGTCGTCGAGATGCTGCTCCCAGTAGGCACGACGCTCGCGTATCGGAGCCAGCAGTTCGTCAAGTATGGCGAAGATGAACTTCTTGACAGTGCCGTCGCCGAGGCCGCCGCGCGTATAGTGGGCTTTCAGTTCATCAAGGCTGGCGTAATCGGGCAGGTAACGCTCGAAGTGCTCGGGACGGCAGAAAGCATCAAGGTATATGAAAGGTATGTTGCCCTCGAGGTGGCCGGGGTCTTCGATGTTGAGGTGCTGGGGGTCGGTGTACATGCTGTTGACCTTCTTTTTCAGCTCCTTGGTGGTATCGGAGAGGTAGATGCAGTTGCCGAGGCTCTTGCTCATCTTGGCCTTGCCGTCGGTGCCCGGGAGGCGGCAGCATGTGGCGTTTTCGGGGAGCACGATTTCGGGCTCCACGAGCACGGGGCCGTAGACATGGTTGAAGCGGTTGACTATCTCGCGTGTCAGCTCTATCATGGGAGCCTGGTCCTCGCCCACGGGGACGGTCGTGGCCTTGAAGGCTGTGATGTCAGCGGCCTGGCTTACGGGATAGCAGAAGAATCCGAGGGGTATGTTGGCCTCGAAATTGCGCATCTTGATTTCGGTCTTGACCGTGGGGTTGCGCTGCACGCGGCTGACAGTCACGAGGTTCATGTAGTAGAACATCAGTTCGGTCAGCTCGGTCACCATCGACTGGATGAAGATGGTGGTCTTCGTGGGGTCGATGCCTACCGAAAGGTAGTCGAGAGCCACATTGAGTATGTTGTCGCGCACCTTCTCGGGGTTGTCGGCATTGTCGGTGAGAGCCTGAGCGTCGGCTATCATCACATATATCTTGTCAAATTCGCCCGATTCCTGCAGCGAGACGCGGCGCATCAGCGACCCTACATAGTGGCCGAGGTGCAGACGTCCCGTGGGACGGTCGCCGGTAAGGATTATTTTCTTCATGGGGAATACGGTATTGTTGGGGATATTCCACCGGCCGACAATCAATAGTCGCGGTGGATGATGTAGTCAAAGATTGAGACAAACGCCTTGACCGAGTCGTCATCGCCTGAAAACACAGAGGTCAGGGCGGCCACAGCTTCATCGCGCAGACGCTCCATGGAGGCGTAGGCATATTCGATGCCTCCGGCACCCTTGGCGAAATCTATGAGCGTGCCTATCTCGGATTCGTCCAGCTCCTCTTTGCCGCAGAGAGCCGTCATGGCTTCATGGCGAGGGTCTGACTCTACCGACAGGGCATAGAGCAACGGCAGGGTCACCTTGCCCTCGCGCAGGTCGTTGCCGGTGGGCTTGCCGATGCGCGGGTCATCGAAATAGTCGAAAATGTCGTCCTTAATCTGGAAGCAGCGGCCCAACGATTCGGCAAATCCGCGGAGAGCCTCGAGACGCGCGTCATCTTCCTTGATGCCTACGGCGTAAGCGCCCATCTCCACGCATGCCACAAACAGTGACGCGGTCTTGCGTGAGATGACCTCGTAATAGGCGTCCTCGGTCAGGCGATGGAAACGCGCATTGTAGATCTGGTCTATTTCGCCGAGCGAAAGCAGTTTGCCGAGACGCGCTATGGTATTGACGATGCGAATGTCGCCTGTCGCGAGAGCCTGTTGCAGGGCCGAACTTACGAAGAAGTCGCCCACGAGCACAGCTATGTGGTTGTCCCAGATGCTGTTGATGGTAGGGAGGCCGCGACGGCGGTCGGTATCGTCTACCACGTCGTCGTGTATCAGCGAGGCGTTGTGAAGCATCTCCACCGCCGCGCCTGCCTTTATGACGTCGTCATTGATGCCTCCGAGGAGGCGTGCCGACAGGAGCACGAGTATGGGGCGGATCTGCTTCCCTTTTGTCTTAAGATAGCCCTCGACTACCTTGTTCATAAGCGCATTGGATGACATCAACGCCTCGTGGATACGGGCGTTGAGAAGGTCCAGCGGGTCGGCGATTGTCGCCTGAATTGATTCTAAAGGGTTCATCAAGGCTATTTTTCAGCACAAAATTACAAAAAACTTGCTAAAGCTCTGAAAAATGGGCGGATATTTTATATTTTTGCCTGTATGGAAAATAAAAAGCTGTTTCTGCTTGACGCATTCGCGCTCATATACCGTGCCTACTATGCACTGATACGCGCTCCGCGCATCACCTCCAAAGGTCTCAACACGTCGGCCATATTCGGTTTCTGCAATACGCTCGACGAAGTGCTCCGCAAGGAGAACCCCACACACATAGCCGTGTGCTTCGACCCCCCCGGTCCCACCTTCCGCCACGAGATGTATGACCAGTACAAGGCCGGACGTGAGGCGCAGCCCGAGGACATCACCCGTGCCATCCCCTATATCAAGCGCATTATCGCGGCCTATAACATCCCGGTCATAGAGGTAGACGGCTATGAGGCCGACGATGTGATAGGCACGCTCAGCCGCATAGCCGAGGCAAAGGGGTATGACACCTACATGATGACCCCCGACAAAGACTACGGCCAGCTGGTGACCGACCATGTGTGGATGTACCGCCCGTCGCTCCGCGGCGAGGGATTCGAGATACGCGGTCCCAAGGAAATCTGCGAACGTTACGGCATCGAGAACCCCCTGCAGGTGATAGACCTCCTGGCTCTGGAGGGCGACGCCTCCGACAATATCCCCGGATGTCCAGGCGTGGGCGAAAAAACGGCCCAGAAACTCATTGCCACCTACCATTCGGTGGAAAACATGCTCTCACAGGCCGACGACATCGCCGGAGCCATGGGGCGCAAAGTGCGTGACAATGCCGAGCAGATACGTTTTTCCAAGGCACTGGCCACCATCAAGACCGATGTGCCGCTCGACATAGACATAGACGCGCTGGTGCGCGCTCCCGAGGATGCGGACGCGCTCGCAGAGGTGTACAAGGAGCTGGAGTTCCGCACCTTCCTCAAGCGCCTCAGTGACCGCCTGACCACAACGCCGAAGTCCGAAAAGCCCAAAGAGGGCGACATGGGGTCGCTGTTTGACGTGGACGGTTCAGCTGACGCCGCATCGGAAGTGCTCCCTGCCGGCGATACCCTCGCTGATATTCCCCACCGCTTCACCATGCTTACTGATATGAATCAGGTGGCCGAACTGGTGCAACGCGCCGCCAAGGAGGAGCGCATAGGAGTGGATTTCTATTCTCTGGGTGACCAGCCCATGACGGCTCAGTGGCGCGGACTGTCCGTAGCTTTCTCAAGCGGTGACTGCTTCTACATACCTGTCAGCGAAGGAAAGTCCCGGGCCGAACTGATTAGTGTGCTCGAGCCACTCTTCGGCCAGGGGACGGTGACGGTGGTAAGCCATGACGTGAAGTCAGCCTACCTGCTGCTCAAGCGCGAGGGCATAGACTGGGGGACGGCCTATTTTGACACTTCGGTCACCCACTATATCCTTGAGCCCGAGACAGGACACCGTCTGTCCAACGTGGCGGCTCGGTATCTCAACTATATCACCATAGATTACGCTGACAATGTCCGTTCGTTGCGCCGGAATAAATATATGGCGGAGGATGCTGCATGCGAGCTGTTCTGCGAGGGCGCGCTGACGGCTCTGCGCCTCTATGAGCCACTCAAAGGGGAAATCATCAGCCGCGACCAGCTCCCTCTGCTCGATGACATAGAGCTGCCACTGATCCGGGTGCTCGCCGAAATGGAGTGGACCGGCGCACGTATCAATGTCGAGGAGCTTCACGAGCTGTCTCGCCGCTATACCGCCCAGCTCAACGAGATGGAGGAGGAGGCATACCGCATGGCCGGACACAAATTCAATATAGCCAGCCCCATGCAGGTAGGCGAGATACTGTTCGGGGAGATGAAGATCGATTCGTCGGCCAAGAAGACCAAGCGCGGAGCCTACAGCACTACCGAGGAAATCCTGGAGAAATACCGCTATACGGTCCCCTTGGTTGACCTTATACTGAAGATTCGCGCCCTGCGCAAACTGCTCGTAACGTATATAGACGCGCTGCCACAGCTCGTCAACCCCGTCACCGGAAAAATCCACACGACCTATAACCAGACTGTCACCGCTACCGGGCGCATATCATCGGCCAACCCCAATCTCCAGAACATCCCCATCCGCTCCGATGACGGACGCGAGATACGCAAGGCATTCATAGCCGACCCGGGATGCCTCTTTATGAGCGCGGACTACTCCCAGATAGAGCTGCGCCTGATGGCCGACATGTCGGGCGACCCCGACATGCTCCGCGCATTCAACGACGGCGAGGATATCCACCGTTCCACTGCTGCCAAGGTCTACTCGGTGCCTATCGACGAGGTCACTGACAACATGCGCCGCAACGCCAAGACTGCCAACTTCGGCATCATCTACGGCATATCGGCCTTCGGCCTGTCGGAGCGGTTAGGCATACCGCGCTCCGAGGCCAAGCAGCTCATTGACGGTTATTTCGCCAGCTATCCCCACATACGTGAATACATCGACAAGCAGATAGAGGGCGCCAAAGACCGCGGATTCGTCACCACCCTCATGGGGCGCAAACGTTACCTGCCCGACATCAATTCGCGCAACTCGGTGGTGCGTAGCTACGCCGAGCGCAATGCCGTCAACGCTCCCCTGCAGGGGTCGGCTGCCGACATCATCAAGCTGGCCATGATTAATGTCTACCGCCACATCGAGGAAGCCGGACTCCGCTCGCGCATGATAATGCAGGTCCACGACGAACTCATATTCAACGTAGTCCCCGACGAGCTCCCACGCCTCCAGCAGATAGTCACCACCGACATGTCCGACGCCTACCGCGGCCGCGTCCCCCTTGAAGTCTCCTGCGGCGTAGGCACCAACTGGCTCGAAGCCCACTGATCCCCCTCGGAGCCACCTCCCGATGTCCCTGACGTAGGCAATTGCACACATCGTAGTAGGGACATGCCATGGCATGTCTGCTGACGCAACACCTCTCATTAGCACGGCTTTAGGGGACATGCCATGGCATGTCCCAATGCTGTTTAATTAAGCGTATAATGGATGTATGTGCTCGTGGGGCGAAACCTCTCCGAGGTTTATATGGATGGGGGGGCTTTACCCCATGTACGTCGCTACGCGCCGTGCATGGGGCTACGCACGGCTGGCACGTCTCCGACGTGCCCCTACCCATGCAACACGCTGATACACCGCAAGTTGTAGGGACACGCCATGGCATGTCGCCGAACGCATGTACCAGCGGCGCGGCCATCTGTGCGTGTGTATCCCTTTGTGTAACAAGCCATGGCATGTCTGCTGACGCACCTCCCTCATTAGCATGTCTGCTGACGCAACACTCTCATTAGCATTGCTTTAGGCGACATGCCATGGCATGTCCCTACTACATATGAACGCCATTCGAGCATTTACGCTTGCTTAATTAAACAGCATTGTGGCATGTCCCTACTGCATAGGAACCCCAGTCAAGCATTAAAGACTGCTTAAGTTAGTGACATTGAGCCACAGCACGATGACCTCCCATTGAGCCCTTATTTTGGTGCCATTTTCGGCTTAAAATGTCGTGAGCACAGTGGGTTGTGAGTCAATATGTGTAAACCTCTGATATGCAGTGATAAATGAAGCCAAGATTTCTAAAACATAGGCAAGTTTGGGCCTGAAGTCTTTCAAAACATAGGCAAGATGTGTCATTGACGGCTTGATGTCGGCAGCATTGCGCCACCGGCTATCGGAGGCGGTCAGAGTGTGACAGCAGCTCGAAAATCAGGGATGACAGGATTGCGTTGATGCGGTCAGGATAAAGTGGTTGTCATGGAAACTGAACTCATCTTCATAGGCCTGTCCGAACGGATAGTGCGAATTGACGGTTCCGGCATTGCATTCAGGACGTCTTTTGTCAAATGTGACTTTTACAATGTACTTGTTGGTGCGGTTTCCCATTGCATTTTATAACTGTTGGCCGGCATGCTCATGCCGGAGTCAGGGAGAGGATGGTGTCGAGGAGGTGTGTGGCTGTCTCGGTGTTGGGGACGTCGGCTATGGCGAAGCTGCGGCGGCCGTTGGTCTCGCGGATGCGCACACGCCGGGGGTTCTGCTGGAGAAACTGGATGAGGCGGCCAAACATTGGGGACTCGTAGTAGGCGCGGTTGTCGTCGCCTACGAAGTAGACAAACATCGTGCCCTGCTTGAGCACCACCTTCTCTATGCCGAGGCGGCGGGCCATGCGGCGCAGCCGGGGGATGCGCAGAAGTTCTTCGGTCTCGTAGGGGATTTTGCCGAAGCGGTCGATGAGGCGCATGCGGTAGGCCTGGAGGTCGGTCTCGCGCTCGATGCTGTCAAGCTCCTGGTAGAGGCTGATGCGTTCGCTCTCCTGGGGCACGTAGGAGGCCGGGAGAAGCAGCTCCATGTCGCTTTCGATGACGCAGTCGGCCACGTACTCTATCTCCTTGCCTTCGGAAGCATCCTCCTGCTCGAGGTCGCTGAACTCCTCGTTGCGCAGCTCGGTGACAGCTTCTTTCAGTATCTTCTGGTAGGTCTCGTAGCCGAGGTCGGCAATGAAGCCGCTCTGCTCCGCTCCAAGGAGGTTGCCGGCTCCGCGTATGTCGAGGTCCTGCATGGCTATGTGGATTCCGGCTCCGAGGTCGCTGAAACTTTCTATGGCCTGCAGACGGCGTCGGGCGTCGGGTGTGAGCGGATTGCCCGGGGGCACCATCAGATAGCAGAACGCCTTGCGTGACGAGCGTCCGACGCGGCCACGGAGCTGATGCAGCTCGCTGAGGCCGAAATTCTGGGCGTTGTTGATCATGATGGTATTGACGTTTGGCATGTCTATGCCGCTCTCTATGATGGTTGTGGCGATGAGCACGTCATAGTCGTGGTTGGCGAAATCTATGATGGCCTTCTCCAGCTTCTCCGGGGGCATCTGGCCGTGGGCCACGAGTGTACGAGCGTCGGGGACGAGGCGTTTGACCATCTCCTCAAGCTGATACAGCCCCTCGATGCGGTTGTTGACGAGGAATACCTGTCCGTTACGGGCAAGCTCGAAATTGACAGCTTCCGACACGATGTCGTCGCTGAGCGAGTTGACCGACGTCAGTATAGGGTAGCGGTTGGCCGGGGGTGTGGTTATGGCCGAGAGGTCACGCGCACCCATCAGCGAGAACTGCAGTGTGCGCGGTATAGGTGTGGCGCTCATGGTCAGGGTGTCGACATTGACCTTCATCTGCTTGAGTTTCTCCTTGACAGCCACGCCGAATTTCTGCTCCTCGTCGATGACGAGCAATCCGAGGTCCTTGAACTTGACCGACTTTCCTATGAGCTTGTGGGTGCCGATGATGATGTCAATCTTGCCGGCCTCGAGGGCTGCAAGGATTTCCTTGACCTGCTTGGGGGTGCGTGCGCGCGACAGGTAGTCCACCCTGACCGGGAACTCTTTCAGACGCTCCTTGAATGTGTTGTAGTGCTGGTAGGCCAGTACGGTAGTCGGGACGAGTACCGCGGTCTGCTTGCCGTCGGTGGCGGCTTTGAAAGCGGCGCGTATGGCTATTTCAGTCTTGCCGAAACCTACGTCGCCGCATATGAGGCGGTCCATGGGGCGCGGACGCTCCATGTCGGCCTTGACGGCCTGTGTGGCGGTGAGCTGGTCGGGCGTGTCCTCGTAGATAAACGAAGCCTCAAGCTCCTGCTGCAGGTAGCTGTCAGGCGAAAAGGCATATCCGGCCTCGTCACGCCGGGCGGCATAGAGCTTGATGAGGTCACGGGCTATGTCCTTGAGGCGCGACTTGGTGCGCTCCTTCATCTTGTTCCACGCGCCTGAGCCGAGTTTGTTGACCTTGGGTGGCACCCCCTCCTTGCCGCGGTATTTGGCGAGCTTGTGGAGGGCGTGGATGCTCACGAAGATTATGTCGTCGTTGGCATAGACGAGTTTGATCATCTCCTGTGTGCGCCCGTTGACATTTGTGCGGAGCAGCCCGGCGAATTTGCCCACACCATGGTCGACATGCACTATGTAATCGCCCACCTCTATCTGTCCCAGCTCCTTGAGCGACAGGGCCAGTTTGCCCGAGCGTGCACGGTCGCTCTTGAGATTGTATTTGTGGAAACGGTCAAAAATCTGATGGTCGGTAAAGACGCACTTGTGGGTAGCGGCATCGCTGAAGCCAAGGTGGAGCGTAGGTATGACGGGTATGAATGTGATGCCGCTGTCGCCACGGTCAGCGAAGATGGCGCGGAGGCGTTCGATCTGCTTCTCGCTGTCTGATAATATATATATGGTGTAGCCATCGGCGAGCAGACGTGAAAACGAGTCGCTGATGAGGTCGAAATTCTTGTGATACAGAGCCTGGGGAGAGCACTGGAAGTCAATGGAGGCGGTGCACTCCTTGTCGGCGACATCGCCGGCGGTGAAGCGTATCTGCTTCATGGCCTCGAGGGCGGCAGCCGCGCGGTCGGCATCGACCACCTGGCTCATAGCTGACGAATCGCCCTCCTCGGCTATCATGGCGCTCGTGCTGAATTTTTCCTCGGATATGGCCCGGATACGGCCCACGGTGTAGTCGGCATCGCGCAGAGCCACGATGGTATTGTCGCCGACAAATTCCATCAGCGACATGCCGCTTTCGCTCTGTGCGTCGAGAGCCGAAGTGATGGATACTTCGTCAAGTTTCTGCTCGCTGAGCTGCGTCTCCACATTGAATGTGCGTATCGAGTCAATGTCGTCGCCGAAGAAGTCCAGACGGTAGGGCAGCTCGTTGCTGTAGCCGAAGATGTCGAGGATAGAGCCGCGCACAGCCCATTGCCCCGGTTCATACACATAGTCCACCTCCTTGAATCCGTTGTCGCGCAGCCATTTCTGTGTCTCCGTCAGGTCGGCAGGAGTGCGAGTGGAGAGCACTATGGTGTGGCCGCTGACATCCTTGGCCGATGCCACCTTCTCGGCAAGAGCCTCGGGGTACGTGACCACATAGCGCAGACCGTCAGATGCCATCCAGCGGCTCAGGGTCTCCGTGCGCAGGATGCGCGACGGGCCGTCAAGCTGGCCGTATTTTATGTCACGCTTGTACGACGACGGAAAATACATCACCGCCTCCTCGCCCATGAGGCGTGTGAGGTCATGGTAGATGTATCCGGCATCATCGGGCGAGTCGCCCACGATAATCATGGTGCCGCACGAGGCGTCAAGGGATGCGAAAAGCATGGCAGGTGATGAACCTGCCATGTTATATAGGCCTAATCGGCGGCATTTGCTGTCAGATAGCGCACGAGTGATGGCCTTGCGTCGTGCCGGGGTGAGGAAGGCCGCGCTTAGTTGGGGGAGGGTCAAGGCGTTATTTCTTTTTTGCCGGACGCAGGATTTCGGAGTAGCGGCCGGGAGTATTCAGAACTGTGGCCGCGCTGTCGAGGCATTCGTCAAAGCGGAGGGCGTTTTCGATCTGGCCGGGGCGCAGATAATAGCGCGAGACGATCTCGTTGCTCAGAAGGCGTTCGATGTCGGGACGCGCCGTGTTGAAGTCGTGGTCAGGGTCATGCTTGAGCATGGTGGCGAGGACGTCGATTTGTGCGCTGACCGAGTCGGTCATGTAACCCTCGTGTTTGGCTCCCTCGCGCAGATTGTCAATCATCTTGTCGAGGACACGGTCATAGTTGATGGTGGAGGGGTTGACAAACGAGCGGAAATCCTCAAATATGTCGTCGGTGATGACAAACTTGGCTGCCGGGGCTATGGAGTCATGTGTGGCTGCGAACCGGGTGGCGTAGTCCATAATCTTGAAGTTCTCCACCACATTGTAGGTCATGCGGTTAGGGGTGCCGTACTTGACCTTGATGTCGGGGGTGATGCCGCCGCCGTCACGCACCTCGCGTCCGTTGGCAGTGCTAAACACATTGGTCAGGCTGTCAGGAATGCGTGACACCGAACCGTCGGGGTTGCGGTGGCTGTAGTCTATGGCTTGTACCAGACGGCCACTGGGGAGGAAATATTTGGCGATGGTCACCTTGAGCATGCCCTCGTAGGGGAGGGGACGCGATGTCTGTACAAGCCCCTTGCCAAAAGAACGCTGGCCTATGACCACCGCGCGGTCAAGGTCCTGGAGGGCGCCGCTGACAATCTCACTTGATGAGGCGGTGCCGCCGTCGACGAGTATCGCCAGGGGTATCTTCGTGTCGATGGGCGCGGATGTGGTTTTGTAGACCTTCTCGTTGGTCAGCTCGCGGCCTCGCTGGCGCAGCACTTCGGTGCCTTTGGGCACGAAATAGCTGACAATCTTCACGGCGGCTTCAAGCAGTCCGCCTCCGTTGCCTCGCAGGTCCAGCACTATGGACTTCACCCTGGGGTCGGCCTTGAGTTTGAGGAGGGCGTCCTTGACCTCTGCGGCTGACTTATCAGTGAAAGATGTCAGGACTATATAGCCGATGTCATCGCGGACCACTCCGTAGAATGGCACCGACGGCTCCTGAATCTTGCGGCGTGTGATGTCGACCGATATTATGGAGTCGGTCACATAGGGGCGGCAGACGGATACCTTGACTACCGTGCCCGCGCTGCCCTTTAGACGGGTAGAGGCCTTCTCGGTGGTCCAGCCCTTCACGCTGTCGCCGTCGATGGTCAGGATTCGGTCACCCGAACGGAGTCCGGCCTGAAACGCCGGACTGCCCACGAGCGGCTCCGAGATGTACACATTGCCGTCGCGCTGCATGATCATGGAGCCGATGCCGGCATATTCGCCAGTGGTCATGCGCTTGAACGCATCCTGTTTGTCCTGGGGGATATACTCGGTGTAGGGGTCGATGTCGTCAAGCATGGCATCTATCGCCGTGGTGATGGACTTCGAGGCGTCTATGGTGTCGACATAAAATGTCTGCAATTCCTTGTAGAGCGAGTTGAAGATGTCGAGATTGCGTGATATTTCGGCCTTGTTGTTGCGTGTGGCAGCCCCTGCTATCAGCGACAGGGCCACGATGGCCGCGGCAAATGTGAGAATTTTCTTCATCTATTCCGTTGGGTTCTTGTGCTGTTATATTATAATGTGCAAAGGTAACTATTTTCAAGCTATGGCAGTGCGGGTTTAAGCATATTTCAGTTTTATGATTATATGTTAAACGATTGAAGAGCCCATATGTATCACTGAAGTAGAGTGATTTTTTTGCTAACTTTGCAGCCATGAGTTCTCTACATCACAAATCTGACGCCGCAAAACCGCCCAGAGCCCAGTTTAACACCCGTATAGGAGTGATAGCCACTACGGTTGGCTCGGCTGTGGGTCTCGGCAATATATGGCGGTTCCCTTATGAGGCCGGAGTGCATGGCGGAGGGGCCTTCATGCTTGTCTATGTCGCGTTTATCCTGGTCATAGGCATCCCGGTGGTCACCGCAGAGTTCATAATAGGCCGTCACTCGGGCGTCAATGTCTACGGCGCATTCAAGCGTCTCCACGGTTCGCCCTACTGGAGAATAGTTGGAGCCATAGGCATCCTTGCCTCGCTTATGATATTGAGTTTCTACAGCGTCGTGGCCGGATGGACGGCTGACTACATAGTGCGTTCCGTGCAGGATTTCTCGGGAGCGCACACCCAGGAGGCCCTGCACCGCCAGTTTGGCGAATTTACCTCCTCGTGGGATGCGGTGGTCTGGACGGTGGTGTTTCTGCTCGCCAACTTCTGGATACTCAGGCGAGGCGTGCAGAAGGGGATAGAGAAAATGTCAAACATCATGATGCCGGCTCTCTTCGTGCTGCTCATCGTGTTCTGCATCAATTCGCTGTTTATGCCCGGTACAGCCGAAGGGTTGAGATTCCTGTTCAAGCCCGATTTTTCCAAGATAGATTCCTCGGTGATGCTGGGAGCCATGGGTCAGGCGTTCTTTACGCTCAGTCTGGGACTGGGATGTCTGATCACCTACTCGAGCTACTTCAACCGCCGCACCGACCTGGTGCGCACGGCGTCGACATCGGCAGCTCTTGACACACTTGTGGCTGTCCTGGCCGGCATCATCATCTTCCCGGCGGTCTTCACGTTCGGGCAGTCTCCGGCCGAGGGTCCGAAGCTCGTGTTTGAGGTGCTCCCGGCCATATTCTACAATATGAAGTTCGGCATGGTATGGTCCACGCTGTTTTTCGTGCTGCTTTTCCTTGCATCCCTGACCTCCACCATATCCATGAGTGAAATCTCCATAGCCTATTTCTGCGAAGAACGCAAGATGGGGCGCACCCGGGCCACCGTGCTCAATACGGCGATAGCCATCGTTTTCGGGTCGCTCTGCTCGTTGTCGTTCGGACCGTTGGCCGACATGAAGATATTCGGGATGACCCTGTTTGACCTCTTTGATTTCGTGTCGTCCAATGTGCTTCTGCCTGTCGGAGGCATGCTCATATCTATCTTCGTAGGGTGGGTGCTTGACAGGTCGGCCATCGATGAGGAAATCGGAGGCAGCGGCCGCCCGGCGCGGCGCATGCTCGTCAGGGTGATAGTGGCGTGTCTCCGTTATGTGGCTCCCGTGTGCATCCTCATTGTGTTTCTTGGCGGTCTCGGACTGTTTGACTGATTAAACACCCTCTAAATTACGATGGAAAGAAAAGATTTTGAGATAATGGCTCCGGTAGGGAGCTACGAGTCGCTCCACGCGGCCATCAACGCCGGCGCGGATGCAGTGTATTTCGGCGTGGAAGGGCTCAACATGAGGGCGCGTTCGAGCGTGAACTTCACCTTGGCCGACCTGCATAACATCGCCGACATATGCCGGCAGTCAGGAGTCAAAACCTACCTGACGGTCAATACCGTCATCTACGACTCCGAGATAGAGCTGTGCCACAAGGTCATTGATGCCGCCAAGGAGGCCGGCATCTCCGCCATAATAGCCACCGACATCGCGGCCATAAGCTATGCGAGGAGCATCGGGGTGGAGGTGCATATCTCCACCCAGTCCAACATCACCAACATAGAGGCGGTCAGATTCTACAGTTCCATGGCCGATGTCATGGTGCTCGCCAGGGAGCTTAATCTCGAGCAGGTGCGCGCCATCCATGATGCTATCGTGAGCGAGAACATCTGCGGACCGTCGGGACGCAGGGTCGGCATAGAGATGTTTTGCCACGGAGCCTTGTGCATGGCCGTAAGCGGCAAGTGCTATCTGAGTCTGCATGAGATGAACTCCAGCGCCAACCGCGGTGCGTGCACACAGATATGCCGTCGGGGCTACACCGTGACCGACCGCGAGACCGGCGAACAGCTTGCCGTGGAAAACAAGTACATCATGTCGCCCAAAGACCTCAAGACCATCCACTTCCTCAACAAGATGGTGGATGCCGGTGTGACGGTGTTCAAAATCGAAGGCCGCGCCCGCGGTCCCGAGTATGTATCCATAGCCGTCGAGGCTTATGACCGGGCGTTGAAGGCGATATGTGACGGCTCCTATGACGACGCGCTCATAGCAGAGCTTGACAAGCGGCTGGAGATGATTTTCAACCGCGGGTTCTGGGACGGCTACTATCTCGGCCAGCGGCTCGGAGAGTGGTCGGCAAAGTACGGCTCGTCGGCCACGAGGACCAAGCAATACATAGCCAAGGGAGTCCGGTATTTCTCCAAACTCGGGGTTGCCGAGTTTCTGATGGAGGCCGGCGAGCTTAAGGTGGGCGACGAGGTGGTCATCACCGGGCCTACCACCGGGGCTGAAATAGTCACGGTAGAGGAGATCCGCGTAGACCTCCAGCCGGTAGACAAGGCTGTCAAAGGCCAGAGCATATCTATCCCCGTGCCGTGCAAGGTGCGTCCGAGCGACCGCATGTATTTATGGGTAGATACGACCTCGAAAAAGGCGTAAAACCCCGTCCGGGGCGGTAAAATGAGCTATTTTCGCAAATATTTGTTAAAACATTTGCATAATTCAGACGTGCGCTGTACCTTTGCACCGCTTTCCCACTCAAACGGCGATGCCGGTGAGGCCAAAGGGACGGCTGAGAACATTGAATGATGCCTCTTTAGCTCAGTTGGCCAGAGCACGTGATTTGTAATCTCGGGGTCGTTGGTTCGAATCCGACAAGAGGCTCAAAATTTGATTTAGGTATCTGCATGCCGCTTCACAGCTTCATGCGGTGCTAATGATAGAATTTTCCTCCCGGCCTCCGCGATGAGGAGCGGGGTCAGGAAAAGACGGGCGAATACCAGAGTGGCCAAATGGGGCAGACTGTAAATCTGCTGGTTTATACCTTCGGTGGTTCGAATCCATCTTCGCCCACTTTATTAATCCTATGTTTAAGCATAGCGAGATTCTTGCAATAAGGTCTCAGGCTTTAACATCTGACGTTTGCGGAAGTAGCTCAGTTGATAGAGCATCAGCCTTCCAAGCTGAGGGTCGCGAGTTTGAGCCTCGTCTTCCGCTCTAAATTTATATGGAAACACGAGCCTGACATCAGGCTGTGTGGTGAAACCTTTCTAACGACATTGAAACATCTGCCAATGTAGCTCAGGGGTAGAGCACTTCCTTGGTAAGGAAGAGGTCGCGGGTTCAAATCCCGCCATCGGCTCCAAGTTTATTCAGCAAAACTCTCCTAATTCATTGCCCCGATAGTGTCTTTTTGTGCTGTCGCGGCATCTTGTTGAAAAGTAAAACTTAATATTTTTAAGCAACATAAAATCAGCTAAAAGTTATGGCTAAAGAGAAATTCGAAAGAACCAAACCGCATGTTAACATCGGTACCATCGGTCACGTTGACCACGGTAAAACCACTCTGACCGCTGCCATCACCACCGTACTGGCAAAGAACGGTCTCTCTGAGGTTAAGTCATTCGACCAGATTGACAACGCTCCCGAGGAAAAGGAACGTGGTATCACCATCAACACCGCCCACGTTGAATACGAAACAGCTAACCGCCACTACGCTCACGTAGACTGCCCGGGACACGCTGACTACGTAAAGAACATGGTAACCGGTGCTGCTCAGATGGACGGTGCTATCATCGTGGTAGCTGCAACTGACGGTCCCATGCCCCAGACACGTGAGCACATCCTTCTCGCTCGTCAGGTGAACGTACCCCGTATCGTAGTGTTCCTCAACAAGTGCGACATGGTTGACGACGAAGAGATGTTCGAACTCGTAGAGATGGAAATGCGCGACCTCCTTTCTTCTTATGACTACGATGGTGACAACACCCCCATCATCCGTGGTTCAGCACTCGGCGCTCTCAATGGCGAGCCCCAGTGGGAAGCTAAGGTTATGGAGCTCATGGATGCAGTTGACAACTGGATTCCCCTGCCTCCCCGTGACATCGACAAACCCTTCCTTATGCCTGTTGAGGACGTGTTCTCAATCACAGGTCGTGGTACAGTTGCTACCGGCCGTATCGAGACTGGCATCGTGAAGGTAGGTGACGAAGTTCAGATCATGGGTCTTGGTGCTGACATGAAGTCAGTGGTTACCGGTGTCGAGATGTTCCGCAAGCTCCTCGATCAGGGCGAAGCTGGTGACAACGTAGGTCTCCTCCTCCGTGGTATCGACAAGAAGGACATCAAGCGCGGTATGGTAATCTGCCATCCCGGAGTCGTTAAGCCCCACAGCAAGTTCAAAGCTTCTGTATATATCCTCAAGAAGGAAGAAGGTGGCCGCCACACTCCGTTCCACAACCACTATCGTCCCCAGTTCTACATCCGTACACTTGACGTTACCGGCGAGATCACTCTCCCCGAAGGTGTAGAAATGGTAATGCCCGGTGACAACGTTGAGATCAACGTTGAGCTCATCAACCCCGTAGCTTGCGACAAGGGTCTCCGCTTCGCTATCCGTGAAGGTGGCCGCACAGTAGGCTCAGGTCAGATCACCGAAATCTACGAATAATCCCATCAAGCGATTATAAGTAACATAAAAGAGAGATGGCGCGGAGCCATCAGGTTCTGAGGCATCTCTCTTTTATCACACACGGGAATAGCTCAGTCGGTAGAGCACTGGTCTCCAAAACCAGGTGTCGGGAGTTCGAGCCTCTCTTCCCGTGCTAAAATATAACCACCAATGGCTAAACTTAAACTACTCAACGATATCGAGGAGTCTTATAACGAACTTCGCTATAAGACTTCTTGGCCAACAAAGGGTCAGCTGATCAAGAGTGCTATTATCGTGTTGATAGCTTCCGTAATCATCGCGCTGATAATATTCTGCATGGATCAGGTGATTGACTATGTCATGCACCTTATCTACGGCCTTGCCGAGTAATCAACCACCTTTCAATTTTTAGCGGTCACATCAATGTCTGAAGTAAAGCGTTCTTGGTATGTGCTTCGCGCCATATCCGGTAAGGAAGCCAAGGTCAAGGAGGTGCTGGATGCAGCCATCCGCAACACCGACCTCGGCAAACATGTATTTCAAGTCTTGATACCCACTGAAAAGGTGCTTACCGTGCGTAACGGTAAGAAGACGGTCAAGGAGCGTACCCTCTACAGCGGTTACGTTTTCGTGGAGTGCATGCTGACAGGCGAAGTCCTCGTCACGCTGCGCGATACGACTAACGTGATCGACTTTTTGCGTGGCAAAGGCAAGGACGCCAAGCCCGAGTCGCTGCGCGAAAGCGAGGTGAAGCGCATGCTTGGTATGGCCGACGAGCTCTCTCAGGGCGAAGTCGACGGTACCAATGACTTCATGGTCGGCGAGACCGTCAAGGTCAACTACGGTCCGTTCAACGGATTCACCGGAGTGATCGAGGAGGTCAACCGCGAGAAGCGCAAGCTCAAGGTGATGGTCAAGATTTTTGGCCGCAAGACACCTCTGGAGTTGGATAATTCGCAAGTAGAGCGGGAGTAAAAGCCCCGCGGACACCGACGGGCCATCGTTGCCCCGCCCCCTCTAATCCGTCAGAGCGGCTTCCTTTGCTGCTGACATTAGAGATGCCACATATGGCTTATACGAGTGACTGACGCCAGCCGTCAGGGGGAGCTTCCAAAGCCCCGCGCCCTTGCTTTCATAATGGGCCGCTTGCAGGTTACGCTGCAGGTCTGGCGCAAATCAGGCATCGGACATTCGCAGCTGTCAGGCTGACAGCGGTCAGTGGCATCACGACATGTTACACACACACCGGGCATCGCGTCCCGGCTGACGACGGCATGATGGAGCGAGGTGACAAGTGTGTCAGGACGTTCCGCGTAACGTTTGAACCGCAACCTCTAAACAACAACATTTAAAGAGTTAAACAAAAATGGCTAAAGAAATTGCTGGACAGATCAAATTACAGATCAAAGGCGGTGCTGCAAATCCTTCGCCCCCAGTAGGACCGGCTCTCGGTTCGAAGGGCATCAACATCATGGAGTTTTGCAAGCAGTTCAATGCCCGCACCCAGGACAAGGCCGGTAAGGTGCTCCCGGTAGTAATCACCTACTACACTGACAAGAGCTTTGACTTCGTAGTCAAGACCCCCCCGGTAGCAGTTCAGCTCAAGGAAGTCGCAAAACTCAAGAGCGGCTCTGCTCAGCCTAACCGTAACAAGGTGGCTGAAATCACATGGGACCAGGTAAAGGCAATCGCTGAAGACAAGATGCCCGACTTGAACTGTTTCACAGTCGAATCGGCAATGCGCATGGTTGCCGGCACAGCCAGAAGCATGGGTATCACCGTAAAAGGAGCATTCCCTGAAAATAACTAATTAACTTCAATTGACACATGGGTAAACTGACTAAAAACCAGAAGATTGCTGCAGAGAAAATTGAAGCAGGGAAGGCTTATTCGCTCACCGAGGCCTCAGCTAAGGTCAAGGAAGTGAATTACGCCAAGTTTGACGCCTCTGTCGACATCGACGTGCGTCTTGGCGTTGACCCCCGCAAGGCTAACCAGATGGTACGTGGCGTGGTGACACTGCCCCACGGTACCGGCAAGCAGGTAAGAGTGCTTGTGCTCTGCAATGCAGATGCCGAGGCTGCCGCCAAGGCTGCCGGAGCTGATTATGTAGGCCTCGACGAATACATCGACAAAATCAAGGGCGGATGGACTGACATCGACGTCATCATCACCCAGCCCGCCATCATGGGTAAAATCGGTGCCCTGGGCCGTGTGCTCGGTCCCCGCGGCCTGATGCCTAACCCCAAGAGCGGCACTGTGACTGTCGACGTTGCCAAGGCTGTCGAGGAGGTCAAGAAGGGTAAAATCGACTTCAAGGTCGACAAGAACGGTATCGTGCACACTTCTATCGGCAAGGTGAGCTTCACTCCCGAGCAGATCGGCGACAACGCACGCGAGTTCATCAACACCCTGATCAAACTCAAACCCTCTGCTGCAAAAGGCACCTATATCAAGAGCATTTATCTTTCGAGCACTATGAGCCCGGGCGTCAAGATTGACACAAAGTCAATCGATGAGTAATCTAACCTCTTAAAAATCCCGCAATCACGATGAAAAAGGAAGATAAAGGCATAATAATCGAGAAAATCACCGAGACCCTCAAGGAATACGGCTGCTTCTACCTCGTAGAGACCGCCGGCCTTGACGCTGAAAAGACCTCAGCTCTGCGCCGTGCCTGTGCCAAGGCCGACATCAAGCTGATTGTGGTCAAGAACACCCTCCTTCACAAGGCACTCGAAAACATGGATGGTGACTACTCTGAGCTCTATCCCGCTCTCAAGGAGTCAACCTCTCTGATGTGTGCCAATGTGGGCAACGCCCCGGCCAAGCTGCTCAAGGACTTCATCAAGAAGGACGACAAGCTGCCCAAGCTCAAGGCTGCCTACGTAGAGGAGACCGTGTATATGGGTGCAGACCAGCTCGACGCTCTCGCTGCTATCAAGAGCAAGAACGAGCTTATCGCCGACGTTGTGGCTCTGCTCCAGTCTCCTGCCAAGAATGTCGTTTCGGCACTCACTTCAGGAGGCACCAAGCTCCACGGCATCCTCGAGACCCTCTCGAAGAAGGAAGGCTGATGAAAGAAGTCGCCGCTGCCGCCCTCCGGGGCCGCCGGGGACTCCCTTGCACCTCTCTCCGTTTATCTCAATCATTTTAACACAAAAACTTTCAAAAACAATACTAAAATGGCAGATTTAAAAGCTTTTGCAGAACAACTCGTTTCTCTCACAGTGAAGGAAGTAAACGAACTCGCTCAGATCCTCAAGGACGAGTATGGCATCGAACCCGCAGCTGCAGCTGTAGCAGTAGCTGCAGGTCCCGCAGCTGGCGCAGCAGCCGCTGAGGAGAAGACTTCTTTTGACGTTGTCCTCAAAAACGCAGGTGCCGGCAAGCTCGCCGTTGTCAAGCTCGTTAAGGAGCTCACAGGTCTCGGCCTCAAGGAGGCTAAGGAGATGGTTGACGGCGCTCCCAGCGTAATCAAGGAAGGCGTTGCCAAGGCTGATGCAGAAGGCATCAAGAAGCAGCTCGAAGAAGCAGGCGCTGAAGTTGAGCTTAAATAATACGCCTGATATTCAGGACGTTAGGTTAAGAAACCCCTTTATGGGTGTTTCTTAACCTTTCGTGTCATTATCAACATTGATGACACGCCCCACAGTATCTTAAGCGAGCTCTTCTCTTTCAGTTCTCCAAGTTTTTTCATATCCATGCCGCATGGAGCCGGTCCTTATCTGTGACGGGGGCTCTGCGGCTATTCAACTCACATAGATGTCAGCACAATTAGACAAACCCCGTGTAAACTTCGCGTCGGTTAAGAACCCTCTCCCTTATCCCGACTTCTTGGAGGTGCAGCTCAAATCCTTCCAGGACTTCCTGCAGCTTGACACTCCTCCCGAAAAACGCAACAACGAGGGGCTTTTCAAAGTATTTGCCGAGAACTTCCCGATTGCCGACACTCGTAACAATTTCGTACTGGAATTTCTCGACTATTACGTCGATCCCCCACGTTACACTATAGCTGAATGCCTCGAGCGCGGCCTGACCTATTCGGTGCCCCTCAAGGCCAAGCTCAAACTGTACTGTACCGACCCTGACCACGAGGACTTCGCCACTGTGATTCAGGATGTCTATCTGGGTCAAATACCTTATATGACCGATAAGGGCACTTTCGTCATCAACGGTGCCGAGCGCGTCGTCGTGTCGCAGCTCCACCGTTCGCCGGGTGTCTTCTTCGGCCAGTCTACCCATGCCAATGGCACCAAGCTCTACTCTGCGCGTATCATCCCCTTCCGCGGCAGCTGGATAGAGTTTGCCACTGACATCAACAATGTCATGTACGCCTACATCGACCGCAAGAAGAAATTGCCCGTGACCACTCTGTTGCGTGCCATCGGTCTGGAGAGCGACAAGGACATCATCGAAAAATTCGGTCTCGCCGAGGAGGTGAAGGTCAACAAGACCAACCTCAAGAAGGCTCTCGGACGCAAGCTTGCCGCCCGTGTGCTCAAGACGCGCATCGAGGACTTCGCCGACGAGGATACCGGCGAAGTGGTATCCATCGAGCGCAACGAGATGATTCTCGACCGCGAGACTGTGCTCGAAGAGGAGCACATCCAGGAAATACTCGACTCAGGCGTGCAGACGCTCCTCCTCCACAAGGTAGACGCCGGCTCCACTGACTACTCCATCATATTCAACACGCTTCAGAAGGATACGACCAACAGCGAGATTGAGGCTATCCAGTACATCTACCGACAGCTCCGCAACGCCGAGCCGCCGGACGATGCCAGCGCGCGCGAAGTCATCACCAACCTCTTCTTCTCGGAGAAGCGTTATGACCTCGGCGAGGTAGGCCGCTACCGTATCAACAAGAAGCTCGGTCTTGACACTCCCATGGATGTCAAGGTCCTCACACGCGAGGACATCGTGTCGATCATCAAGCACCTCATAGAGCTTATCAACTCCAAGGCTGACGTGGACGACATCGACCACCTGAGCAACCGCCGCGTTCGCACCGTCGGCGAGCAGCTCTACAACCAGTTTGCCATGGGTCTCGCCCGCATGTCGCGCACCATCCGTGAGCGCATGAACGTGCGTGACAATGAGGTGTTCACACCCATCGACCTTATCAACGCCAAGACTATCTCGAGCGTTATCAATACATTCTTCGGCACCAACGCGCTGAGCCAGTTCATGGACCAGACCAATCCGCTTGCCGAAATCACCCACAAGCGCCGTATGTCGGCCCTCGGCCCCGGCGGTCTGACCCGCGAACGCGCCGGCTTCGAGGTGCGTGACGTCCACTATACCCACTATGGCCGTCTCTGCCCGATCGAGACCCCTGAAGGTCCTAACATCGGTCTGATTTCGTCGCTCTGTGTATATGCAAAAATCAACGATCTCGGCTTCATCGAGACCCCCTACCGCGAGGTCAAGGATGCCAAGGTCAACCTCAAGAACGACAAGGTGGTCTACCTGACCGCCGAAGTGGAGGAGGGCAAGGTCATCGCCCAGGGCAACGCGCCGCTCAACGCCGACGGCTCTTTCGTGCGTGACCGTGTCAAGGCCCGTCTCGACGCCGATTTCCCCGTGGTAGCCCCCGGAGAGGTTGAGCTGATGGACGTGTCGCCCACACAGATTGCCTCTATCGCCGCTTCGCTCATCCCGTTCCTCGAGCATGACGACGCCAACCGTGCGCTCATGGGCTCTAACATGATGCGCCAGGCTGTGCCGCTGCTGCGCAGCGAGGCTCCTATCGTCGGTACCGGCATCGAGGGCCAGCTCATCCGCGACTCCCGCACCCAGATCATGGCCGAGGGCGACGGTGTCATCGAGTTTGTCGATGCGAGCGTCATCAAAATCCGCTATGACCGCACCCCCGACGAGGAGTTTGTGGCCTTCGAGGACGCTCTCAAGGAGTACCACCTCCCCAAATTCCGCAAGACCAACCAGAGCACCACTATCGACCTGCGCCCCATATGCAACAAGGGCCAGCGCGTCACGAAGGGCGACATCCTCACCGAAGGTTACTCTACCGAAAACGGCGAGCTCGCTCTCGGACGCAACCTCAAGGTGGCTTTCATGCCCTGGAAGGGTTACAACTATGAGGACGCCATCGTGCTCAACGAGCGCGTGGTGCGTGAGGACATCCTGACCTCGGTCCACGTCGACGAGTATTCGCTCGAAGTGCGCGAGACCAAGCGAGGCATGGAGGAGCTCACCAGCGACATCCCCAATGTCAGCGAGGACGCCACCAAGGATCTCGACGAGCGCGGCATCATCCGCGTCGGCGCACACGTGGTGCCCGGCGACATCATGATAGGCAAAATCACCCCCAAGGGCGAGAGCGACCCCACTCCCGAGGAGAAGCTGCTCCGCGCCATCTTCGGCGACAAGGCCGGCGATGTCAAGGACGCATCCCTCAAGGCTTCACCGTCGCTCAAGGGCGTGGTAATCGGCACCAATCTCTTCAGCCGTGCCACCAAGAAGAAAAAGTCCAAGAGCGCCAACGCGCAGCTCCCCCAGCTCGACGAGGAATACGAAAAGCGTCTCGACGAGCTCAAGGATGTGCTCGTCAGCAAGCTCACCACCCTGACCAAGGACCTCACCTCGGCCGGCGTCAAGGACTACCTCGGCACCGACATCATACCCCAGGGCTCCAAGTTTGCCGCTTCGACCCTGCGCGACATCGAGTATGACACCGTCAATCTGAGCAACTGGACCAACGACGAGCACAAGAACACGCTCATCCGCGCCACCATCGTCAATTATCTGCGCAAGAGCAAGGAAATCGACGCCGAGCTCCGCCGCAAGAAGTTTGACATCTCCATAGGCGACGAGCTCCCCTCGGGCATCATGCAGATGGCCAAGGTCTACGTGGCCAAGAAGCGCAAAATCAGCGTCGGCGACAAGATGGCAGGCCGTCACGGCAACAAGGGTATCGTCTCGCGCATCGTGCGCCAGGAGGATATGCCCTTCCTCGCCGACGGTACCCCGGTCGACATCGTGCTCAACCCTCTGGGTGTGCCTTCGCGTATGAACCTCGGTCAGATTTTCGAGACCGTGCTCGGATGGGCCGGACGCGAGCTGGGCGAGAAGTTCGCCACCCCGATTTTCGACGGTGCGTCGCTCGACGACCTCAACGAGTGGACCGACAAGGCCGGTCTGCCGCGCTACGGCAAGACCTACCTCTATGACGGCGGCACCGGCGACCGCTTCGACCAGCCGGCCACCGTGGGCGTCATCTACATGCTTAAGCTCGGCCACATGGTCGAGGACAAGATGCACGCACGCTCCATCGGCCCGTACTCGCTCATCACCCAGCAGCCTCTCGGCGGTAAAGCCCAGTTTGGTGGCCAGCGCTTCGGAGAGATGGAAGTCTGGGCGCTTGAAGCTTTCGGCGCCAGCCACATCCTTCAGGAGATTCTCACCATCAAGTCTGACGACGTCACAGGCCGCAGCAAGGCCTACGAGGCTATAGTCAAGGGTGATCCGATGCCCCCGGCCGGCATACCCGAGTCGCTCAACGTGCTTCTGCACGAGCTCCGCGGTCTCGGCCTGAGCATCAACCTCGAGAATTGATCCTTTACCACAACCATACTCCCAACAATTTCTCTCCCGACATACATACAAAATGGCTTTTCGTAAAGACAACAAGATAAAAACCGGATTCTCCAAGATTTCCATCGGGCTCGCTTCGCCCGAGGAAATCCTCGAGAAGTCAAGCGGTGAGGTACTCAAACCCGAGACCATCAACTACCGCACATACAAGCCCGAGCGCGACGGCCTTTTCTGCGAGCGCATCTTCGGTCCGGTCAAGGACTATGAGTGCCACTGCGGCAAGTACAAGCGCATCCGTTACAAGGGCATCGTCTGCGACCGATGCGGTGTGGAAGTGACCGAGAAGAAGGTGCGCCGCGAGCGCATGGGCCACATCAAGCTCGTGGTCCCCGTGGCCCACATCTGGTATTTCCGTTCGCTCCCCAACAAGATCGGCTATCTGCTCGGACTCCCCTCCAAGAAGCTCGACCAGGTAATCTACTACGAGCGTTACATCGTCATCAACCCCGGCCCCTTCGGCCCCGAGGGTTCCGGCGAGATGGAGCGTCTCGACCTGCTGACCGAGGAGGAGTACTTCCAGTATGTCGACAAACTCCCTGCCGGCAACCAGCTCCTCGAGGACACCGACCCCGACAAGTTCATCGCCAAGATGGGCGCTGAGGCTGTCTATGACCTCCTCAAGGGTCTCGACCTCGACTCGCTCAGCTACAGTCTGCGCCATCAGGCCGACAATGACGGCTCGCAGCAGCGCAAGACCGAGGCTCTCAAGCGTCTGCAGGTGGTAGAGTCGTTCCGCGCCTCGCGCCACCGCAACAAGCCCGAGTGGATGATACTCCAGGCAGTGCCTGTCATCCCCCCGGAGCTGCGCCCCCTCGTGCCTCTGGACGGTGGCCGCTTCGCCACTTCCGACCTCAACGACCTCTACCGTCGTGTCATCATACGTAACAACCGTCTCAAGCGTCTCATCGAAATCAAGGCCCCCGAAGTCATCCTCCGCAACGAGAAGCGCATGCTCCAGGAGGCCGTTGACTCCCTCCTTGACAACTCGCGCAAGTCGTCGGCTGTCAAGACCGAGGCCAACCGTCCGCTCAAGTCGCTCTCCGACAGCCTAAAGGGCAAGCAGGGCCGCTTCCGCCAGAACCTCCTCGGTAAGCGTGTCGACTACTCGGCACGTTCGGTAATCGTCGTAGGCCCCGAGCTCAAGATGCACGAGTGCGGCATACCCAAGAACATGGCTGCCGAGCTATACAAGCCTTTCATCATCCGCAAGCTCATCGAGCGCGGCATCGTCAAGACCGTCAAGTCGGCCAAGAAGATTGTCGACCGCAAGGAGCCTGTCGTATGGGACATCCTCGAATACGTAATGAAGGGCCACCCCGTGCTCCTCAACCGTGCCCCGACGCTCCACCGCCTCGGTATCCAGGCATTCCAGCCCCGCATGATCGAGGGCAAGGCCATCCAGCTCCATCCGCTCGCATGTACGGCGTTCAACGCCGACTTCGACGGTGACCAGATGGCCGTACACCTCCCTCTCGGCAACGAGGCCATCCTCGAGGCCCAGATGCTCATGCTCGGCGCACACAATATCCTCAACCCTGCCAACGGTGCTCCTATCACCGTGCCCTCGCAGGACATGGTGCTTGGTCTCTACTACATCACCAAGCTCCGTAAGGGCGACAAGGGCGAAGGCCTGAAGTTCTACGGACCCGAAGAGGCCGAAATCGCCTACAACGAAGGCCGCGTGACCCTCCACGCTCCCGTGAGCGTCATGGTCGACGACGTGGATGACAAGGGCAACCCCATCCGCCACCTCGTAGAGAACACCTCAGTGGGCCGCGTCCTCGTCAACCAGTACGTGCCCAAGGAGATAGGCTACGTCAACGAGATTCTCTCCAAGAAGTCGCTGCGTAACATCATCTCGCGCGTCATCAAGAAGTGCGGTATCCCGCGCTCGGCCCAGTTCCTTGACGACATCAAGAACCTCGGCTACCGCATGGCGTTCCAGGGCGGCCTGTCGTTTAACCTCGGCGATGTAATCATCCCCAAGGAGAAGGAGCAGTACGTGCAGGAAGGCTACGAGCAGGTACAGGAGGTGATGAACAACTACTCCATGGGCTTCATCACCAACAACGAGCGATACAACCAGATCATCGACATATGGACGCACGTCAACTCGCGTCTGGCCGACACGCTGATGAAGCAGATTTCTGCCGACCAGCAGGGCTTCAACCCGGTCTACATGATGCTTGACTCGGGTGCCCGTGGCTCCAAGGACCAGATCCGTCAGCTGTCAGGCATGCGTGGCCTTATGGCCAAGCCCCAGAAGAGCGGCGCCGAGGGCGGCCAGATCATCGAGAACCCGATTCTTGCCAACTTCAAGGAGGGTCTGTCGGTGCTCGAATACTTCATCTCTACCCACGGTGCCCGTAAGGGTCTGGCGGATACGGCCTTGAAGACTGCCGACGCCGGTTACCTGACTCGCCGTCTGGTCGACGTGGCCCACGACGTCATCATCAACGAGGAGGACTGCGGCACTCTCCGCGGCCTCGTATGCACCGAAATCAAGAACAATGACGAGGTGGTAGCTTCGCTCGGCGAACGCATCCTCGGCCGTGTCAGCGTCCACGACATCATCGACCCCACCACGGGCGAGATTATAGTCCACGCCGGCGAGGAAATCAACGACGAGGCTGCCGACCGCATCAACGCTTCGCCCATCGAATCGGTGGAAATCCGCTCTGTCCTCACCTGCGAGAGCAAGAAGGGCGTCTGCGCCAAGTGCTATGGCCGCAACCTGGCCAACAACCGCCTCGTGCAGAAGGGCGAGGCGGTCGGCGTAATCGCTGCGCAGTCCATCGGCGAGCCCGGTACTCAGCTGACCCTCCGTACATTCCACGTCGGTGGTGTCGCCAGCAACATCGCTGCCGTGTCGTCACACACCTCGCGCTATGACGGTACCCTCGAAATCGACGAGCTCCGCACCGTCACCACCGACGAGAAGGACGCCAACGGACGCAACGTCGAGGTGGTCATAGGCCGTCTCGCCGAGATGCGCATCATGGACCCCAAGACCAAGATGATGCTCACCTCCGCCAACATCCCCTACGGCTCGAAGCTCTATTTTGACAACGGCGCTTCGGTCAAGAAGGGCGACGTCATAGTGGAGTGGGACCCCTTCAACGCCGTCATCGTCAGCGAGGCCGGCGGCAAGCTCCAGTACAAGGACCTCATCGAAAACGTCACCTACCGCGTCGATGCCGACGAACAGTCGGGTCTCCGCGAGAAGATTATCATAGAGTCGAAGGACCGCAACCGCGTCCCCGAAGCCAATATCGTCGATGCCAACGGCCAGATTATCAAGACCTACGCGCTCCCTGTGGGTGCCCACCTGATGAAGGAGGAAGGCGAGGAAATCAAGCCCGGCGACATCTTCGTCAAGATACCCCGCGCTTCAGGCTCTGCAGGTGACATCACCGGCGGTCTGCCCCGAGTTACCGAGCTGTTTGAGGCACGTAACCCGTCAAATCCCGCCATCGTCAGCGAAATCGACGGCGAGGTCACCTTCGGCCGCGTCAAGCGAGGCAACCGCGAAATTTCCGTGCGCTCCAAGCTCGGCGAGGTCAAGACCTACCTCGTGCCCCTGTCGAAGCAGATTCTCGTGCAGGAAAACGACTACGTGCGTGCCGGCACTCCGCTCTCCGACGGTGCCATCACTCCCCAGGACATCCTCAACATCATGGGTCCGACGGCTGTGCAGGAATACATCGTCAACGAGGTGCAGGACGTCTACCGCATGCAGGGCGTGAAGATCAACGACAAGCACTTCGAGGTAATCGTGCGCCAGATGATGCGCAAGGTCAACATCCTCGACCCGGGCGACACCATGTTCCTCGAGCAGCAGATTGTCGACAAACGCGCCTTCATGGAGGAGAACGACCGCATCTGGGGCAAGAAGGTGGTCACCGATGCCGGCGACAGCGAAAACGTCAAGCCCGGCCAGATTATCACCGCCCGCAAGCTCCGCGACGAGAACTCCGCCCTCAAGCGCCGTGACCTCAAACTCGTGGAGGTGCGTGACGCCCTCCCTGCCACATCGGAGCAGATACTCCAGGGCATCACACGTGCAGCCCTCCAGACCACCAGCTTCATGTCAGCCGCATCGTTCCAGGAAACCACCAAGGTGCTCAACGAAGCCGCCATCAACGGCAAAGTCGACAACCTTGAGGGCATGAAGGAAAATGTCATCTGCGGCCACCTGATACCTGCCGGTACAGGTCTGCGCGAATACGAGCGCATCGTAGTCAGCGGCAAGGACGACATCGACGACTTCTTCGATGCCGCCGCCACCACCGACATCGTCGATGTAGACCACGAAGTGGTCATGGACTGATCCACACATAGCATTCACACCCCGAGGGGGCTGCGCCACAGGCCGCAGCCCCCTCGCTGCATTTCATGGACCGGCACAATGCCCCTGACCTAAGGAATGCACACATCGTAGTAGGGACATGCCATGGCATGTCTGCTGACGCAACACCCCTCATTTGCATGGCTTTAGGCGACATGCCATGGCATGTCCCTACTGCTGTTTAATTAAGCGTATATGGATATCGCGCCCACAAGGGGCGCGTCAAAGCATATTATTACTTGCTTAAGTAAACAGCATTGTGGCATGTCCCTACTACCTCATAACGGCAGTCAAGCATTACCGAATGCTTAAGTTAGTGGCGGATGCACCGGGGTGCATCCGCCACAAGTTTGAGTGGTTTAATCCAGGTTTTGTAACACCTCCATTATATGACTTGGATTGGGTTAGCGGCGGTGCAGCTCTTTGCGGAGCTTGGCGCCGGGGGGAGCTTCTTCGATGCGGTGGGTGACGTAGATCAGGGAGAAGAGGCGGGCGCGGCTGAGGCGGTCGATGGTGAGGCGTATGGCGCGTTTGCATGCCTGGTCGAGGCCGTGGAGGGGCTCGTCGAGGATGAGCAGGGGCGGTGTCTTGATGAGGGTTCTGGCTATGAGGAGCAGCCGCTGTTCGCCGGCCGACATGGTGCGGAAGGGGCGGTCGGCGAGGTGGCCGATGCGCAGGTAGTCGAGCCACCGGGCGGCGAGGTCGAGCTGCGCCGGGGTGAGCTTCTTGTACTGTCCTACGGTGTCGTTGAGCCCCTGCGCCACGACATGGAGGCCGAGGGAGTGTCCGCCGTTGAAGTAGAGGTGCATCTCGGGCGACACGTAGCCTATGCGCCGCTTGATGTCCCAGATGCTCTCGCCCGAGCCTCGGCGGCGGCCGAAAAGGCTGAGGTCGTTGGAGTAGCCCTGCGGATTGTCGGCATGGATGAGCGAGAGGAGGGTTGACTTGCCGGCTCCGTTGGGGCCTGTGAGAATCCAGTGCTCGCCCATGCGTATCTGCCACGAGATGTCGTCGATTATGACCGCGCTGCCATAGGATATACGGCAGTGGCGCATGTCGACGATGACGGAGCCTTCGGCCGGCTGCGTGTCGGCGGCGTCATCGGCCAGCGGCAGCATCTCCTCGGGGGCCACGGCATAGTCAAAGAGGGCGTCGAGGCTCTCGCGCTCGGCGTAGCTGACGGCAGGGAGGAGCGTCAGCCCCTTTATGGGGATGATGGAGGTGACGAAGGGTGGTATCTCGTTGACATTGCAGAGCAGCATCATGATGGATGTGGCCGAGGAGGCAGTGATGCGCTCCATGGCTGCGTCAAGTTCCTTGCGCGCCTCCACATCGAGGCCTATGTAGGGGTTGTCGAGAATCAGCAAGTCGGGCGTGTCAAGGAGCTGGTTGATTATGAGCATCTTGCGCAGTTCGCCGCTCGAGAGGGCGTTGACAGGCTTGTGCTCGTAGCCCCGGAGCTTCATCCTCTCGGCGAAACCGCGCCACGAGGGATGGTCGAGGCGGTCGCCCATCACCTCGCGTACGGTGGGCACCTCGCCGTTCATGCCTGACTCGTAGCGTTGCTGGTAGTAGCCGGCCTTGAATCCGGCGAGCGAATGTATGTCGCTGAACTCCACATAGCGCACGTTGAGGCGTCCGCGAGGCGAGGCGATGTCGTTGGTGGCGAAGTTCCATCCGCGCTCTATGATTTTGGCCAGGGAGGTCTTGCCCGAGCCGTTAGGGCCGATTACCACCGTCAGTCCCTCGGGGACGACGGCGCGGTGGGGGTTGGCGATGGTCACGCCCGTGTATTTCAGAAAAGGGCTGCGCAACTCTACGAGCGGCGCAGCCTGGTCAGATAACGATGACATATCAGAGGTTTTAAGGGCATTAAAGTCCTTAAGGGCATTAGAGACCTTAGGGACTTTAGAATTTATATGCGGCTCCTACGAGGCCGTTGAAGCCCTCGTAGGGGATGCCGCCTATCATCAGGGATTTGCGGCTGAGGATGTTATTGAACTCGGCGAAGAGCGTCAGCTGGCTGTTGAGGCGGTAGGTGCCTCCGAGGTTGATGTCGGAGATGTTGCCGAGATCTATGCAGGTGTTGGTGGCGCGAGGCTCGGGGAGGAGTGTGAAATGCGAGTCGATGATGGCACGGCGCGCCCTCAGCTGCCAGCCTACGGTGATGTCGAGGGGCTTGAGGGGGTGCACGGTCAGGTCCACGCCAGCCACGTAGCGTGCGCGGTCACGCCAGATGTACCAGCCCTTGTCGTAGGACTGCGGAGCAGCCTCGACACGCGCTTCAAGCTCGGCCCACTCCTTGAACGCCGCGCCCACAGTGAGGCCGGCTTTCCAGCCCTTGATATCCTGGGAGGCAAAGAGCGAGGTGTTGTAGTGGAGCTGCGGCATCAGCCAGTCGTTGGCGCGGGCGTAGGCCAGCGAGAGGCGACCGTAGACGGCCTTGCGCGGACCCACCGTCAGGGCTATCTCCGCGTCGTAGGGGACATAGCTCTCGCGGTAGGCTATCATGGGGGAGTTGAGATAGTTGATGTTGTAGAGCGAGGCGAGGGTGTTGAGGCGCGCTCCGCCGGTGACTGTTCCGGTGACAGTGACGAGCTTCACGGGGTGCCAGTCGATGCGCACATCGGGCGAGAGGCGCACCACCGCGCCGCCGTTGATGACGAAGTCCACGTTGAGTCCGGCGTCGAGATTGAACGCCGAGCTGCGGAGCTGGTAGCGCGGAGTGAGCGAGAGGATGCCGTTGTCATATGACTCGCCGGTGTCGGAGAGGATGTAGCCCTCGTCGGGGGTCATGGAGTAGTTGGCCACCGAGCTGCGCGGGCTGAACGACATGGTGTAGCTGGCATCAAGCCCTATGGAAGAGGTCTCGGTGAAGGGCATCAGGGCGTCGGCGCGGATGTCCATGACGCTCTGGCGTATGGGTTCGCGCGAATCGGTGTCGAGGGCTTCGGGCCATGCGTACCAGGGGAGGCGGTTGCGGTAGCCGAAGTAGCCGTAGGAGGCATGCACATTGTATTTGAGGCTCTGCACGCTCGAATGCCATGCGGCGGCCACATTGACGGAGTTGACATACTGGTGCCATGTGCCCTCGATTTCATAGAGGTCGCCGGGGATGTGGTAGGCCGGATTAAACGAGGAGAAGCGGTAGTCGATGCCGGCGTCGATAAACGAGCGGCGTCCTATGGCTTGATGGAGGTCTATGCCAAATGCGGCTGTGGAGTGGCGGTGTTCGGTGCCGCTGACCTTGTAGTTGGCTCCGTTGAACTGTCCCCAGGCCGAGAGGCGCGTGTGGTCGGTGTCGATGAAGCGGTATCCGGCCGATGCCTCCACGTGGTAGGCCGGCCAGTAGGCAGCCATGGCATATCCGCGGTAGGGCGAGGTGGGGAGAGTGTCGTTCCACGCCGCCGGCTGGTAGAAGGAGGCCGTGGGCACCACCGGCGCGCCGGTCATGCGCTGGCTGTACTCTATGGGGGATGCCTCCACAGGCTTGAGGCCTATCACCGGCACCTGCTGGAGGCGCGAAAACTCGCGGTGGGTGGGCACTATGTCGTGGGTCACATCCACCTCCTGGGCGAGTTGCTGCGCGGAGGCGGCTGAGGCTGAGGCTGTGAGGAATATGGCGGTGGCTAATATGTCGCGTTTCATAAGGGATGTATGTTTCAAAGTGTCTGTCGTGGGGGGATTATTTCTTGAGCCTCTGGTCAATCATCAGGAATATGTCGGGCTGTTTGCCGGGATAATTGGATTTGAGGGTCTTGAGATACTGGTCGGCCTCGAAGGTGTTGCCTGAGGCCCTGAGCGCGTCGCTCAGCACTATGAAGCCTCGTGCGAGCCAGTAGGGCTGGGCAGGAGAGGCGTCGATGAAGGCGTTGACGGTCTTGATGGCTCCCTTGGTGTCGCCGCGGTCGAGCATGCTCTGGGCGAGGTAGACCGCGCTCTTGGAGCCGTTGGTGTCGCTGACCTGCGAAGCCACCTTGGCCCACTCGGCTTCGGCCTCGGCTATCTTGCCGGAGCGTTTCAGGGCCAGACCGCGCATGAAGCGTGTCTCGGTCAGCTTGTCGGTGGGCACATCAGCCATGGCCAGCACCTTGTCGGCCTCGGCTATGACGGCTGCGTCATTGCCGGCCTGGAGCGAGTTGGTCATGATGCCCATACGGGCGGCGAGGAGGTTACGCGGCGAGGAGGCAGACTGTGACAGCTCCTTGTATTCCTCGAGGGCCTGTTCGCCGTTGCCCTGGCTGAGGAGGCCGTCGGCGAGAATCACCCTTGCGTCCTCCGCCACGGTGGACTTGGGATATGTGTTGACGAGGCGCGAGCTGAATTCCACCGCCTCCTCCGTCTGCCCCTTGGCACGGGCGTTTTCGGCGAGATAGTAGAGGGCTTCCGCCTCAAACATGCCTCCCGGGTAACGGCCTATGTAGGCCAGCAGGGGCTTTGTGTCGCCGCTTTGGGCGTATATCTTCTCCGCGGCCTGGAAAGCCGAGCGGTCGATGTCGGCCTTGTCGACCGACGGAGCACCGGGAAGCGACTCCATGAACGACACATATTCGTCAAGCTGCCCGGCATCGGCCATGAGCTGCTTGAGGTCGTCGGCAGCCACACGCGCCTCGTCGCTGGAGGGGTAGGCTTTGATGACGTTTTTGTAGGCATCCATCGCCTTTGACTTGTCCCGGGAGTCCTGGGCGTTGATGGCGAGGATGAGGGCGGCGCGTCGACCCTGGGAGGTCAGGGGGTACTCCTTGAGCAGACGCGAGTAGGTGGCATTGGCCTGAGATGTCTGCGAGAGAGCCGTCTGAGCCGAAGCCTTCTCGAGCAGGGCGTCGGCCACATAGGGGCTGCCGGGGAACGACGCCATCATGGCATCAAGGCCGGCTATTTTGGCATTGTTGTCGCCGGTCAGACCCTTCATCACGGCAGCCTGATAGAGGGAGTAGTCAGCCGTGGCCGGCGAAGCCTCCGCCGCCGAGCGGTATTGCTCCATGGCCTGGGAGTATTTCTTGTCGTAGTAGAGGCAGTCGGCTATGCGGTTACGGGCGTCGGCAGTCATGCGGCTGTCGAGCGCGCCGGTGTTGAGCGCCTTGGTCAGGTCGGACTGAGCGGCGGCGTATTCGCGGAGGTCATAACGGGCGTAGCCGAGGTTGTAGAGCGCGAGGGCGCGGTTGGGGTCGTCGGCCTTGGCCTCCGAGAGATAGGTCGTGTAGGCTTCCGCAGCCTCACCGGGGCGGGAGAGGAGAGAGTAGCAGTCGCCCTCCCAGATGCGTGCCTCGTGGCGCAGGGCATCGCTGCCCCCCTTGACGGCATATAGCTCCTTGAGGTGGGCGAGGGCTGCCGAGGCGTCTCCGCCGTTGATTTCGCCGACGGCGAGCCCGAGCAGGGCGCGCTGCTTGGCTGTCAGCACCTCAGGGGTGGGATTGCGGAACTTGCCGGCCGCCTCGAGAGCCTTGGCGTAGTTGCCGTCGGCAAGGTAGCCCGATACGATATGGTCCTGCACTGCCGGAGCGTAGCGCGAGTCGGGATAGCTGGCTATGAAGTCCTCGAAGATGGCCGCACTGTTTTCAAACGGAGCCTTGCCGCCGTTGCTCTTGGCCACGGCGTAGTTGTAGAAGGCCGTTTCCCTCGTGGCCGGGTCATAGGTCATCTCATAGGCTTTCTGGAAAGCCATAAGGGCCGAGTTGGTGTTGCCCTGCTTGAGGTAGGTCTGTCCCAAATAGAGGTATGCGCTCTGTCCCATGGCGTTTTCCTCGTTGACCGCCTGCTGGAACAGTTTGCCGGCCGCCGCGTAGTCGCCGCGGTTCCACTCGTCGATGCCGAGGATGTAGAACGCCGACGGCGCAGGTTTCTGAGCCTTGGCAGCGTAGTCCCACAGGTATGGCACCGCCTCCTCCAGATTGCCCATGGCATAGAGCGATTCGCCGGCTATGCGTCGGCTTTCGGTGGTGAACGAGGGGATTATATTGGCCGATATTGCCTTCCGCGCCGAAGCGAGCGCGTCTGGGTAGTCGCCCTGCATGAAATATATCTGCGCCATGTAGTAGGGTGCCGAAGCTCCTGGAGCCGATGAGGTGTCGACGGTCTTGAAGAGCTTCAGGGCCTCGGAGTAGTCCTTGCGTGCGTAGGCGATGTAGGCCATGTAGTAGCGGGCTGCATTGCGGTAGCGGTTGTCGGCCACCAGAGAGTCGAACTTGGCCGAAGCCTGAGCATAGTCGCCGAGCATCAGCAGCGAGTAGGCCTGGCGGTAGAGCATGTCGCCGGCCTGTGCCTGAGTCAGCGCGTCGGGGTCAACCTTGGCATACTGCTCTACGGCCTCGCGGTAGCTGCCGGTGTTGAACAGCACATCGCCTACAGCCATCATCATCTCCTGCCGATGCACCGACGAGGGGTATTTCCTCAGCCAAGCCTCGAGCATGGGCAGAGCCTCGTCGTCACCGATGCCGAGCGTGGCGAGAGCCATGTATCGCTCCGCCTCCTCGCGCTGCTGCGGCGTGGGGGTGAGCTGGATTACATTGAGCATCTGGTCGAGGCATCCCTCATAGTTGCGGTCAGCCCACATCAGCCGTCCGCGGCTCAGGTAGCCTTCGGCGTCAGCGAGGTTGAGGTCGGCGGTAGTGGCGCCGGTTACAAATATTGACGACCCGGCAAGGAGCGTCAGCAGTAGTTTACGCATATCGTACAGGATATAATTAGGCAATAAAAAATATTTACAAAAGTAATGAAACTTTTGTAAATACTCTTTCACTCCGGCCTACTTCGGCAGAAATAATTTATGCCGGAGTGTGTAAATATGGCGAGACGAGCCCACACGGCATGTGGCGTCGTCCGTTAAATCTCTGTCAGAGGAGGCATGCCAGCACCATGATGGCTATAAACGAGAGCACGCACAGGATGCTCTCGCGTAATGTGTCGCGCTGGGTCGGGTCCTCATCCTCGGTCTCGTTGCGGTATCGGCTTTGAGCGTTGGCAGATTGCCACATCAGGTCGCTGTAGCGAATGTCTTTGGTGGTCTCCGTGGAACTATGGTCTGTGTTCATTGCTACTGGAGATAAAATGTCGGTTTTAGGCGTGGTGTAGGAGAGAATACAGCTTTTTCCATTGTATGAGGTGCTGAATGCGTGTGTTGCAACACCTTCTTCGGTTGTGCAAAGTTAGAAGTTTATTTGAATAAAATTAAAATAAAAGGCGTAATCAAATGTTAAAAATCATGTCGGCGTCAGCAAAAAACAGGGCGCCGTGGCTTGTTTTGCTTCAGAAAGTCCTTACCTTTGCGGCGAGAAACGGTTTCCCGAAATCGGTCGGGAGGCAGCCATGGCAGCGGTGCAGAGGCATCGCGTCAGGCTGTCAGGGAACCGGGTGAGAGTCCCGGACAGTCCCGCTGCTGTGAGTTCCCCTCAGAGGCATCGTTTCGTTTACCCAAGGTCACTGGCATGTGTCAAGCATGCCGGGAAGGCCGTAAACGATGCCGGAACGAGTCAGAAGACCTGCCGTGTCTGCTATCATCAGCCATCACACCCCGCGAGGACGGGCCGGCAGATGCGACATCTCCATGTAGGTCACTTGAGAGGCCACAAGGCGGATACGCTGTATGTGATCAGACATGCGGCGGTATCGCGGACGGAGATGCTTCTGACGGCGAGAGTTCCTTCATACACTGTACCATAAGGTGCGATGACACGATGATGTGGCATCGCACCTGTTTTTTTATTGTCATTATCCGTCAGAAATTTTAGTTTAGAAATTGTTGATTTACAAATCTTTAATTTATTTCATTGCTTTTCTGCTACTCCTGCAGGTAGCCACGGGCTGTCGTGAAGACGAGCTCGTGGTGCCCACGGAGTATGACATCGTCGGTGATGAGGAAGCATCGTCGGTGATACGCGGATTCTATCTGGTCAATGAGGGCAACATGGGGTCCAACAAGTGCTCGATAGACTATTACGACTATACTACCGGGCTGTATGCACGCAATTTCTATGCCGAGAGGAATCCTGATGTCATCAAGGAGCTTGGCGATGTGGGCAACGACATAGGCATATACGGCTCGAAGCTGTATGTGGTGGTCAACTGCAGCCACAAAGTGGAGGTCATGGATGCCTATACCGGGCGGCGTATCGGCCAGGTGGACATACCTAACTGCCGCTATGTGCGTTTCCACCGCGGACGGGCCTATGTCAGCAGCTACATAGGGCCGGTGCTGATAGACCCCGAAGCCCCCAAGGGGGCAGTGTTTGAGATAGACACCCTCAGCCTGAAGGTCACGCGCAAGGTCAGCGTGGGCTACCAGCCCGAGGAGATGGCGATAGTGGACGATTACATGTATGTGGCCAACAGCGGAGGCTACCGTGCCCCCGACTATGACCGCACGGTCTCCGTCATTGAGATGATAGACTTCAAGCAGGTGCGCCAGATTCCCGTGGCCATCAATCTCCACCGACTCAAGAAGGACCGGTACGGCAAGCTGTGGGTGTCGTCACGCGGAAACTACAAGGATGTGCCTTCAAACCTTTATGTCCTTGATAAGAACCCCGGATATAACTCAATGGAGGTCAGAGATGTACTTGACATCCCATGCAGCAATATGGCGATACACGGCGATAAGCTCTACTATTACGCCACCGAGTGGAGCGACTATTCACAATCCAACACTATCACATACGGCATCATAGATGTGCGCACCAGAGAGCGCATAAGCACCTCCTTCATAACCGACGGCACGGAACGTGAAATCACCATCCCTTATGGCATAGCCGTACACCCGGTTACGGGTGACATCTTCGTCACCGATGCCAAGAATTATGTCTCATCAGGCTCGCTCTATTGCTTCAGCCCCGAAGGCAAGAAGAAATGGAGCGTGCGCACCGGCGACATCCCGGCGCATATAGCTTTTCTTCCTGCCCGATGAAATCACTGAAAATCAGGTCTGTATTGAGTTGTGTGATTACCTGTCTGCTTTACGGATGCAATGGCAGCGGTGATGTCCCGATGGTCAGTCTCGGCATTGACGACACTTATCGTATCGCACGCATGCAGAAGCTGAAACTGACCCCTGCGTTGACCGGCAAGAGGTATTCATGGCGCGTTGACGGCGTGGAAGTGTCAACAGACAGAGAATATATATTCATGGCGCGTGACGAGGGGGTGTATCAGCTCAGTTTTGACATCATTGATGATTCTACGCCGTTTCACCATGATTTCAGTGTCAATGTGTTGAGAGAGGAGATTGAGTACTCCCCGTATATCTCCAAGGTGCTGGAGTATCGTCCTGCGCCGGGACAGTTTGTCAATGAGATGCCTCGCTGGGAGGAGGGAGATACATACGCTGACATGCTCAAGAAAGCAGAGGAATCACTCTCGGGCACTAATGATGTCATGGTATCGCTCGGAGCCTATGGCGGTTATGTCACATTTGCGTTTGACCATACTGTGGTCAATGTCAGGGGCGAAAGAGACATCCGCATCTGGGGTAACAGTTTCTACGAACTTACTGACCACGAACGCAAGGGCGGATCGGCAGAGCCGGGCATAGTCATGGTCAGCTATGATGTCAACTGCAACGGACTGCCTGATGACCCGTGGTATGAATTAGCCGGCAGCGAATATGCCAACCCTCTGACCCGCCACCGCTACTCTATCACATACTCACGCCCACAGCCTGGCAAGCAGCCCGAGCCTGATGAGAGCGGCTATATCACTGACACGACGTATATCCCGTGGACTGACAGCGACGGACGCTCCGGCTATGTGGCACGCAATATATTTCACACCCAGGACTACTGGCCCAAATGGAATCAGAGCGAGCAGATGCAATTCACCGGCACATGTCTGCCTCCCAACGGAGTGGACCGCAGCAGTGACGGGTCATACTTTATCCTCTACTGCTTTGACTGGGGATATGCCGACAATCATCCCAACGAGCAGCGTGACCTCAATACATTTGACATCTCGTGGGCCGTGGATGCCTTCGGCAACCGGGTAGACCTCCCCGGCGCGGATTTCATCCGCGTCTACACCGCCGAAAACCAGCAGTGCGGCTGGCTCGGCGAGACCTCCACGGAAATCTGCCGCGCCCAGGACCTCCACATCTATGACACCCTCCCAGAAGTCCCCTGAGCCAGAGTAACGATGTAGGGACATGCCATGGCATGTCACCAAAAGAAAAAACGATTAACCAATTAATAAACCTTATATAGAGAAGAAAGAATGATGAAAAAGACAAATCTTGCACTGACAGCAGTCTTCGTGCTGGCGGCTTCGGCGATTACACTCCGGGCCATGCAGCCAGATGATGGGTCAGAAACCAGAACATTGCCGATAAAAGTCCAGGGAGTGGACTATCGGAGTACTCTGCCGTCGGGTTCAGGACAGACGGTGTATGTTGAAACCCTGTCAAAAGCCCCTGCTGCCAATGCTTCGACATTCAGTTTTGATGACATTGAAAGCTGGGCAGGCGAAGGCGAGAAAAAGGCAGGTCTGATTATCCAGTGGAATTGTGCCGGTGAGGAGACAGCTCTCGTGTTCGGCTTCCGCTGGGACGGGGATGCAACTGGTGCCGACCTCTTGAAGGCAGTGGCAAAAGCCAATCCAAGACTTTACACCCTGATGCAGTATACCAATGTGTCATCACCGACCGACCCCAATGGCGGATATACAATTAATGGCATCGGCTGGGATGCCGATGATGATGGCGATATCTCTCTGATTGATACAGGTCATAATAACGAGGTATACAAATCAGCTGATGGCTTCTTTGAGCATCCTCGTGGTTATGTTCCCGGCCAGGGAGGTAGCTCAGATTATGACTATGACAACTGGATAGCCGGAGACAGCGGAGACTTCTGGCAGGCAGGTTGGTATACTAACGGATTTTGGTCTTATTGGGTAGGCTCGTCACCGACAGCTCTCGGTTTCTCCGGTTTGGGTGCTTCGGGCCGTGTGCTTAAGGATGGCGATTGGGACGGCTGGAATTTTGAAGTAAGCTCCAGTCTGGAAGACTGGAAGACACTTGTCGCCGCTCCCTCCTCTATACCGGCTGATGCGAAGACGAAATTTATCAATGAAGGCATCTGCTACACATTGCGCAACTATAATAATAGGACAGTTGAGGTGTCAGCTCCGTTTGAGGGCGCACAAGCCTATGCTGGTGAAGTCATAATTCCCGGACAATTTGTTGACGGGGACGATGTGTATACAGTAGTAGGTGTCGGCAAAGAGGCGTTTGCCTCAAGCCAGGTGACATCTGTCATACTCCCGACATCGGCGACAGCTATAGCTGACGGAGCTTTCAAAGATTCAAAACTAGCAGACATCAACATCACCGACAATGTCAAGTCAATCGGCAAGTATGCTTTCATGAACTGTCCGCTTGCCAACATCGCATTCCCAACGTCGATCAGCAGCGTGGCCGAAGGTGCATACAGTGGAACTGCCATTACATCGCTTAACATCCCGGCTTATGTAACGTCTATCGCTGACGATGCGTTTGCCGGATGTAAGTCGCTTCATTTCGTGACGCTCCACAAGGACATCAAGACTTACGGCACTGAGGTGTTTGCATCATGTGACGCGCTTGAATCTGTTACCGTGAACAGTATCTATCCTCCTGCGATTACTGACGGATTGTTTTCTGAGGCAGCCTATGCTTCCGCATCGCTTGTCATCCCGATGGATGTGGATGCACTCTATAAAGCCGCTGATGGATGGAAGAACTTTACAAATCTCCATACGTTCCCTACCGAGGTAACAGCCAAAGAGGTATTCCCCAAAAATGGCGTGACATATAGAGTGGAACCAACTGACGATAATGTCCCCACAGTGACTGTGTCATATGCCAAATTTGATGGCAAGCCTACTGTTTCGGCTATCATGAATGCCAACAAAGAGATGTATCAGGGAGAGGTAGAGATACCCACGAGCGTGACATTCCAAGGTAAGACTTATAGAGTTGTTGCCCTTGGTGACAGTTGTTTCTATGGTGCTGCTAACATGACCAGCGTGACAATCCCCGAAGGCATTACAGAGTTACCTCAGTCTGTATTTGCACAGTGCAAAGGTCTTGTTACTGTCAAACTGCCTTCAACCCTGACCAAGATAGCGAAAAGAGGTTTTGATAATTGTTCAAGTTTGGAGACACTCAGCTTCCCTGCCGGCATCACTGAAATACCCCAATATACCTTTAACTATTGTAAAGCATTAAAGCGCATCGAGATGGCTTCGCCCATCACGAAGCTGGAGATGTGTGCGTTTTATAGCTGTGAGGCTCTTGAGGAGGCACCGGCACTCGCTGAGGGTATCACTGAAATACCGCAGGCTACATATCAATATTGCAAAAGCCTTAAGTCAGTGGCGATTCCCGCATCTGTCACCACTCTCGGCAACTATGTATTCAAGGATTGTCAGGCACTGGTGGTTGATTTCCCGGAAAATGTCACCAAGATGGGTGCGGATGTGTTTGCAAACTGCAAGTCTCTGACATCAATGAAGGTTAATGAAAAGCTGACATCACTCCCCAACAATACCTTCAGCGGTTGCACAAATCTGACATCTGTGGAGATTCCTGCCAATGTCACGACGTTTGGCAACTCAGTGTTGAGCGGAACCGGGCTGACAGAGTTTGAGATTCCTGCCACAGTGACCAAGATCGGTTCCAGTACATTTAATAACTGCAAGTCTCTGACCTCCGTCTCACTCCCTGCCTCCATTTCCACCATACCGCAGAGTACATTCCAAAACTGCTCATCGCTGGCGACAGTCAATCTTAAAGCAGCCAAGGTAACAACAATAGACAACAACGCATTCAGCGGATGCTCTGCCCTGAGGTCGATAGTCTTCGGACAGCCGCTTTCTCGTGTGGCAGAGGGGTCGGTCAAGCTTCCTGAGGGTCTTACAAAGATAGGCAACTCGGCTTTTGCAAACTGCCAAAAGCTGACGCTTGACCCCGTCATGCCGTCGACACTGACCTCCATAGGCAATTATGCTTTCCAGAACATGAGCAGTCTTGATGCTATTGAATTGCCCGAGGGATTCAAGACCTTTGGCACATACTGTCTGTCAGGAACATCTGTCAAGGAAATCGTAATACCTTCGTCGGTAACCTCTGTTTCGTCAAATGTATTCAACGGTCTCAAGAGTCTCAACGCATACTTGCTGAGTGATACACCCCCTGCCATCTACAGCACGACGTTTAAGATAAGTTCTTCAGCCACCGCCAAGGTGATGGTGCCCTCGGGCATGGCCGCTGCCTATGAAGCAAAAAGCACATACTGGAAAGACGCCAAGCCGTCAGAGCCGGAGCTTGATGTGAAGTTTGGCAAGCCTGAGACCTCTTATGCCAATGAGGCGGTTTCGCTAAAAGTCGCTCATGCAGCCGGTTATCCTGCCGAGGCGGAGCATCCGGCAAGATTCATAGAAGCAAATTCCGACAATCTGACCAAGGCATCCGTAACTTTTGTTTATGCCGAGAAGGATGGAGACAGCACCGAGAACGGTATCTCTGCACTCGCTGACGCAATATCATCGGTAGCTGAGGCTACGGTGGCCGACGGACATGCCGAAGTATCTCTGACCGATCTTGACCCCACAAAAGTCTATACGGGCGTGTGGAAATACAATCTCGGGCAGACGGCTGTAGAGTCTGAACCGTTTGAGTTTGCCGGAAGTCATCCCTCAAGCATCGGAGATGTAGTGATGCAGAGTGTAGACGGAATTATCAGCTATATTGACGGAACGCTCATAATCTCAGGCTGCAAGGGTCAGACAGTCAAGGTCATAGCTCTGGACGGCAAGGAACATCTGTCGGCTGAATGTGACCAGGATGTCGCTACCTATGCAGTTGATTTTCCTGCTGGTATCTATGTGGTAAGCCTGCCCGGCAAAGCAATTAAAATATCAGTGAAATGAAATTAAGGTTGAAGAAAACATCTATCGCCATGGCGGCAGCGGCGACACCGCTGCTGCTGTGGGCGGAGGTTCTTGACTTCTCCAAGATAGTCCACTGGACGGGAGAAGGCGAGAATGAGGCTGCGCTGGTGGTGCAGTTTGACGAACCGGCGGCTACTGACCCCGGAGCTATAGTGTGGGGCTACCGTTGGCCCAAGGACGAGACTCGCACATCCGAGCAGATGATACGCGACATAGCCAAGGGGTCGGCTGACCTCGTGGTGATGACGCAATACACCGGCGGTATGGGTTCGACACTTGACGGCATCGGTTATTCGCCCGATGTCAATGCTATGCTTGAGGGCGTATGGTTTGATTATGATGCTGCTGTAGAGGATGGAAATATCTCATTTGGCTACATCTATCCCAACACAGGGATGGGTCAGACTGTCGCCCCCGGAGGAGCAGCACGAGACTTGGCATACGATGCCATCGCTGCGGCTGCTGAGACACATGTGATCGAGCATCCTCTCAATCAGCATGAGTATGGCTATCCTGCCTATGACTATGACCACTGGAAATTTGACAAAAACCGAGTGTCCGCAGCTGTCGGAGACCTGTCATATTGGCGTGCCGGATGGTATGACCGCTATTGGAGCTTCTGGATCGGAAGCCGAGGCGACAATCTCGATGACCTCAGTTACTCGGGCATGGGCATGTCAAGCGTCAATATCTATGACGGTCAGATCAGCGGATGGAAGTGCCAGCCTCTCAACGGCAAACCGATCGTGCCCGGCGAAGAGCCCGACGGCGTGACCGGGGCATCTACCCGTTGGGGGAAAATAGCCTATAAGCATGTGTTCATGTCGTCGGAATCAACAGATGCCTCAGCTGACAGCGATATTGAGACTATGGCTGAGATCTTCACTCTCGGCGGTCAGTGCATAGGCAGGGCTGCCGTTGGAGCCGATATGCTCGGACTGGGACTTGACCCCGGCATATATGTAGTGCGCCAAGGTTCCAAAGCGACCAAACTCCTTATTAACTGATAGATTTCATTTCACCAATCATACTTGCTTATGAAAAAAATAATTACCATTACGACACTCTGCGCTGCCATGTCCGCTCTGTCGGCTGGCGCAACAGAGGCTCCTTACGCCTATAAAAATCTGTTGGGCGAAGGAGCAAGTCATGCCACCCTCACGGTGACATGGGGCGATAACCACAGTATTGATAACCTGGCAAGCGCAGTGCGCTTTGACGGCAACATGACGGTGTCGGCTCTGATTGCCGAAGCCCTTAAGAGCGATCCGCGATTCTATGCCCTCAATGACAGCGAAGGCAATGCAGTGGCTTACGGTTTTGACACAGACGGCGATAACTCCGCAGCGGTGACTGTGGGTGGCGCGGCTCTCACGCTGGCTGACGGTGTGGCTACTGCCGATGCCGGAGCAGATCTTTCCACAGCTGCAGGTTCTGCTTTGTATGACCACTGGATGGTCAACGGGGATGCAGGAGCATGGGCTGTATATGTCAACGGCAAGAAAAGCTCGCTCACAGCAGCTATTAGCGATGCCGATGCTGTCAATCTCGTATTTGAAGGGGCAGAGGCAGTCACACTGCCGTCAGCCGATGAGGTGTTCTATCTGCGCCCTGCCTCACAGCGCGGTGCCTGGATGATGCCTGCCATCACATTTGACACAGCCAACGGCAAGCAGCAGACTTTTCCTTTCATAGCCAATGTAATAGATAAGTCTGATCTATACGGCCAGTATATCAATTTCAATATTACCGACAAGGAGGGAGCGAGCACAACTACTATGACCTCATACGGCAATTACCGCTATGGCAGCAATGGTAATAACATGTCGGTGCGTCTGACTGCAGCAGCTCAAGGCGATGTAGTCATCATTCCGTATGTCCAGACCGGCGAATACAAGGCAGAGACACATTATCCGGCTGATGTCCCCACTGTTGTTACAATGAAAGTCGCCAATCCCGTCACTGATTTGGGCATCAGGGATTGGCCCGCTGCCGATGGTGAGACTGCCAACATCACGCTGTATGACGTAATCAATTTCCGTGCGTATGCCATCCCTGAGAATGCTGATTTCGGCACTGTGGTTTACAGTATCGATGACCCCGAAGCAGCCGAGATATATGCACAGTCACGTTATGATTTCGATATGTTTATCTCCCACAAGCAGGGCGATTTCGTGATGACTGCAAGCGTCCCCGGCACTGACATCAAGAAGGAATATAAGATACACGTCTCTGACCGCGACCGCGTGAAGCCCGACAACTATACTGACGGTACATTCTGGCTCAGCGAAGAATGGTTCGGTCACACCAACGGCTCTATCAACTATGTGCGTCCCGACTACTCTGTGCTGATGCGTGCCTACGAGCAGGCTAATCCCTCCGAAGGCTTTGGCGCGACTTCACAGTTCGGCATGATTTATGCCGGCAAGCTGTTTGTGACTTCCAAGCAGCAGAAGGATGGCGGAGACCCACGTCCCGGCGGCGGACGCTTGGTAGTGGCAGACGCTTATACCATGCAGAAACTCGCTTCATTTGATTTCCTCGGAGCGGATAAGGACAAGACCTCGGCTGACGGTCGCGCTATGGTGGGAGTCAATCCCCACAAGGTGTATGTAGGCTCATCATCACGCATCGGAGTGCTCAACCTTGATGACCTGACTTATAATCCCGAGGGTATCGAGGGAATGCCTACTGACGGCTCCGCTTACTCCAAGCAGTACGGTGACATGGTGTGTGACGGACGCTATGTGTATGTAGCTCGCCAGTCTACCGGTCTCATAGTCATTGATGCCGAAGCAGACAAGTATGTCACCACGATACCTAACACTACAATCCAGGGTGTAGCACGCACGGCTGACGGGCGTGTATGGATGGTTGATTATAAAAGTAATAAATCCACTATTTATAGTATTGACCCTGAGACGCTTGAAATTGCAGAACAATATCAGCTTCCAGCTGGTGTGTCATGCTCATGGGGCTCATGGCGGTCGACCAAGTTTGTCGCAGCCAAGCGCAGCAACAAACTTATCTGGAACAATAACTATGTCTGGGATCTTGACAAAGATGCAACCCCCGAGAATGTCACCCCGGTGCTTGCCAACTCAGATGACCGCTGGCCTCTGAATCTCAAAGGTGGCAAGCAAGGTGTCTACGGCTCGGTATGCTACGATGACCGCAGTGAGCAGATCCTTTGGAGCGGTAACCAAGGTTTCGGAACAGACGGACGCTTCACATGGTATAACTTCACCGATGCCAACAATGGCGATACACGCACAGTCCGTGTGCTCCCTGACTACTACTTCTTCCCTGCCATACCTATCGTGCCTGACAAGCATCTGCCTGCTTTGGTCAATCCAGATAAGAGGGTGGAGATTATGGTCGATGCAGAGGATCCCGAAGAAGTTGACCTTTACAGCATCATTGACGATATGGATGGAGCCAACCGCCATATCCGGTTCTCTCTCGTGGATGAGCCGCAGACAGCCGATGAGTCAGACGACAGCAAAATCGCCGATGTGGCACTTAATGACGGCAAGCTGACCATCACACCTCTCCATGCCGGAGAAACATCCGTGAAGATCAACGCAGAGAGCAACGGTCGCGAGGCTCTTATTACCCTGCCGGTATTTGTATCGGATCACGGTTCGTCAATCAGTGACATGGATATGGACGGCAGGATGTTTGATATCCGCGACAACGAACTCACCCTCAGTGGTTATCAGGGCGTTACTGTCAGCATCTATGATGTCAACGGACGCGAACTCAACCGATTTGTCCCCGACAGCAACTATTATACATTCATTCTTGATCTCAAATCCGGCGTCTATGCGATGTCGGCTGATGACGGTCACAGATTTAAATTCATGATACGATGATACGAAAGTCACAAAGACTGTTGACTATCTCATTACTCATCACGGCAACGACTGCACCTGCGGTCGTTGCCGCTGATGTTGATTATACAAAAGGAGTCCTTATAGTCAACGAGGACTGGTATGGTCACAACAACAGCACCGTCAACCATCTTGATCCCGACAATCCCGAAGGGACTTACTGGACCTACCGTGCTATTCAGAAGGAGAATCCCGGCAAGCAGCTCGGATGCACTAACCAGTATGGCGCATATTGGGGCGGTCGCCTCTATCTCATAGCCAAGCAGGATAAAGACCCCGGAGCGACAGTGCAGGGCGGCCGCATCACCGTGACAGATGCCACGACGCTGAAAATCATCAAACAACTTCCGCTCATTGACCCGAGCGGAGCGCAGTGTGACGGACGCGGATTCATAGGCGTGACAGCTGACAAGGGGTATGTGTCCACGAGCAATGGCGTGTGGATTCTTGACCTCCGCACACTTGAAGTCAAGGGCATGGTCAAGGGCACAGAGAACCCCGAAGGCCCCGGCAGCGGCGGTAACCACAATACAGGTGGCTCGCTCTATCACGGTCAGTGCGGCTCGATGGTCAGTGCGGCAGGCAAGATATTCGTAGCCCATCAGTCAGCCGGGTTGCTTGTCGTAGACCCATCGGCTGATGAGGTAGTGGAGAATGTCAAACTGGATATAGTGTCGGAGAAGGCAGCAATAGGCTCCGTAGTCAAGTCAAAGGACGGTATGCTGTGGCTGTCCGTAGCTAAGGATGCCAACGGCTCGGGTGCAGCCCTCCCATATCTTGTCAAGGTCAATCCGTCAACGCTTGATGCCGAGGTGGTCAGCGTGTCGGAGCTGGGTGCCACCTACGGACCTGCCAATTCGTGGTACGCATGGACTCCCGACGGATTCTTCGCGTCACAGCGTCACAATGTCATCTACTGGACAGGCGGACCCAACTCATGGTTCTCAGGCACAAACCTGTTTCGCTACGATATTGATGCCGGACAGCTCTCTCAGATCGTCGACCTGACTAAGGAGGGGCTTAACTGGAAAATCTACGGATGCTCCGTGCGCATACATCCCGTGACAGATGAAATCTACATGTCGGTCTATCACAATTTCCAAGACCAGACTTATGTCACACGCCGCTACACTTCTGACGGCAAACTGATCAAAGAGTACCCGATGATAGCGCAATATTGGTTTCCGTCCCTGCCGATATTTCCCGAAGGTGATGAGGCACTGTCAGTCAGCGGAATCAGTCAGGATTCCCCGACAGGAAGCATACGCTATGCTGACGGCAATCTCTACATTGACAATATCCGCGCAACGAGTGTGAGGGTATACGACATGTCAGGCAAGATGATGGCAGAGTTGCCTGTCTCGCCCTCTGACGGCGGAATATACCCTCTCGCACTTCCCCAAGGTATGTATGTAGTCACCGATGGGCTACAAACAGTCAAAATATTCGCTAAATTTGCACTCTGATTTCGTCATGCATCATAAACATGCCATAATACTATCATTGCTTGCAGCAACCGCATTGCCGTTTACGCTCCGTGGCGGCAATGGCGATGCTGCGTCCGACACTACGTCAATGCACATTACAGGTCGCCAGAGCCTCCTGTGGAGCGATGTGATGTCTGATACTCTGAGCCTCGGGGAGGTGCAGGTGACGGCAAAGCGCACCAAGGATGTCATACCCGTGCAGGTGCTGTCGGGTGAGGAACTTGAGCGTCTCAACTCCCAGTCGGTGGCTGATGCCCTCCGTTACTTCTCGGGCGTTCAGGTCAAGGACTATGGAGGTGTAGGAGGTATCAAGACCGTCAATGTGCGTTCGATGGGCACCAACCACACCGGGGTGGTGTATGACGGCGTGGAGCTGGGCAACGCTCAGAACGGCCAGATAGACCTCGGCCAGTTTTCGCTTGACAATGTGGAGGGCATCTCGCTCTACAACGGCCAGAAGAGCGAGATACTGCAGCCGGCGCGTGATTTCGGCACGGCTGCCACGGTGTATATGCGCACACGCACTCCACGGTTTGCCGAGGGGGAGACCTATCATGCGCGTGTCAACATGCGCTTCGGGTCGTTTGACCTGATTAACCCCTCCGCCCTGATAGAGATACGTCTTGCTCGCACCGTCAACGCCTCGCTCAGCGCGGAGTGGCTCAACTCGAGCGGCAAGTACAAATTCCGCTACAAGCGCGTGACCCCGGCAGGCGAGCTGGCCTACGACACTACCGCCGTGCGCCAGAACGGCGACATCAACGCCACGCGCATAGAGCTGAATCTCAACGGCTACATCAACATGGGCAAGTGGCATTTCAAGGCCTACAACTACAACTCCGAGCGCGGCATCCCCGGCGCGATAGTCAACAATGTGTGGCGTCGCGGAGAGCGCGTGTGGGACACCAACTCGTTTGTACAGGGGAGTTTCCGGAAGATGATAGGCAACTTCACCACCCTCGCTAACGCCAAATACGCCTTCTACCGCACACACTATGTCAACAACGACGACAAGCAGGTGAAGGTGGACAATCTCTACAGGCAGAAGGAGCTATACGTCTCCTCGGCCAACGAATACCAGATCAAGCCGTGGTGGCGCGTGTCGGCGAGCTACGATTTCCAGTGGAACGGACTGGAGGCCGACATGTATGATTTCGCACGGCCTGACCGCTACAGCAACTATCTGTCGGCGGCCACGGCGATAGACTACAAGCGTCTGCGACTCCAGGCTTCGGGCATGTACACGTGGATACATGACCGCATAGAGGGGCGTGAGAACCCCGATGACAAGTCGGTGTTCACTCCGGCGGTCTATGCCTCGTTCAATCCGCTGCGCAGCAGGGATTTCGCCGTCAGGGCATTCTGGAAGCGGTCGTTCCGCATGCCTACGTTCAACGACCTCTATTATGCCGACATGGGCAATGCCAAGCTCGACCCTGAGACCGTCACGCAGTATAATGTGGGTCTCCTCTACGATGCAAACCGCGGCGAGAAGTTTGTCAGCGAGATACGCGCCGGTGTGGATGTGTATTATAACAAAGTCAAGAACAAAATCGTGGCCTACCCCAAGGGCCAGCAGTTCCGCTGGACGATGCTCAATCTCGGTCTGGTGGACATCCGCGGCGTGGATGCCAACGCCATGGTGACCCTGATGCCGCTGCGTGACCTTGCGCTGACTCTGCGCGCCCAGTACACTTTCCAGCGAGCCATAGACATCACCGACCCCTCCGACAACTACTACCGCGACCAGATACCGTACATACCGCACCACTCGGGCTCGGCGGTGTTCAACGGCCAGTGGCGGTGTCTCGGAGTCAACTACAGCTTCATCTATGTGGGCGAGCGTTACAACCAGCAGGAGAATATCCGCTACAACTATACCCAGCCGTGGTACACGAGCGACATCTCATTCAGCTACGACCTCCCCGTCAAGGCCGTCAAGCTCCGTGCACTCCTTGAAATCAACAATCTGCTGAGCCAGGACTACGACGTGATACTCAACTACCCGATGCCCAAACGTAACTACCGTGTGACCCTTACAGCCGAAATATGAAGAATATCCTGCGAAAAACAGTCTGTGTGATAGCGGCCGTCATTGTGACGGCTGTGTCGCTGTCATCGTGCCGCACCGACCCTGAGATGGTGCCGTCGACATCGGTCAATGTCGGCGACCGCCAGTATGGGGCCTACCGCGGATTCTATCTGCTCAACGAGGGCAACATGGGCTCCAACAAGTGCACCCTCGACTACTATGACTACGAGGACGGCATGTATTACCGCAACATATATGCCGAGCGCAACCCCACGGTGGTCATGGAGCTGGGCGATGTGGGCAATGACATGGCTGTGTATGGCGACCGCCTCTACATCGTGGTCAACTGCAGCCACAAGGTGGAGGTGCTCGACGCCCGGACGGCGGTGCGTATCGGCCAGGTGGATATACCTAACTGCCGCTTCATAAAGTTTGTGGGCGACAAGGGGTATGTGTCAAGCTACGTAGGCCCGGTGGAGCTTGGCGCCGGCGCGCCCAAGGGGGCCATCTACGAATTTGACCTCTCCACGCTCCGCGTCACGCGCACGTGTACCGTGGGCTACCAGCCGGAGCAGATGGAGGTGATTGACGGTCAGATATATGTGGCCAATTCCGGCGGATACAATCCTGCCGACTATGACGATACGGTGTCGGTGGTGGACATAGCGTCGATGACCCAGCTGACGCAGATAGAGGTGGGCATAAACCTCTACGGGATGAAACGCGACGCATGGGGGCGGCTGTGGGTGTCATCGCGCGGCAACTACAAAAACGTCGAGAGCTGTCTGTATCTGCTTGAGAAGCAGCCCGGAGAGCCATATTACAGACCTGTGCGCAAGTATGACACAGCTATATCGGCTATGGCAGTCAACGGTGCCGACCTCTACTATCTCGCCGATGCGTGGAGCGAAATCACCATGTCGTCAACGCGCAGCTACGGCATACTCGACCTGCGCACGCTCAGCCTGACCGGGGCAAACTTCATCACCGACGGCACGGAGGCTCAGATAAAGCAGCCCTACGGCCTGGCCGTCAATGACGACAACGGCGACATCTTCGTCACCGATGCCAAGAATTACGTGTCGTCAGGCACCCTCTACTGCTTTGACCGCTATGGTGCCAGAAAATGGTCGGTGGCCACAGGCGACATACCCCGTGTCATAGCGTTTGTGCCTCGTTGACCTCATGGCGGCGGAGGAGGGTGTGACAGCAAAAGTTGGATTCTCAGGGGTGCGGCTGATGATTGGATGGCTTTTTTTCAGGGGATATCTTCCCACTCGGCATCCACTATCTGTGACTCTGTGACGGTGGTGCGCTTCTTGGTCTCGGATGCGGTACGGGTGGTTTCCGTCTCGGAAACTATTATGTCTTCAAATTCTACGTATTCGCCGTCGTCCTTGGTGAATATCTTCTTTTTGCGGCGAGGCTTGGGCTGCTCTTTGGCGCTCCGGGAACGTGACTTGGCGTGAGGGGGTTCCTGGCCTGTGGCCTGGCGGTAAAACTGCTCCCATGCCGAGCGTTGCTGCTTGTACTGGCCCACTCCGCGCCATATGAAGCGGATGGCCTTAAACACAAACCAGAGGAATAACGCCCAGAGGATTAAGCTTATAAAACTCATGCTTGGGGGGTGGGGGTTCGTTTGGCCGTACCTATCGAGAGGATGATATACACGAGCACCGTCCATGACAGGCCCGGCACGCCGCATATGGCCATAAAGGCTATGCAGGTGAGTATCAGGAGATAGCGCACGGCATTGTCGCGCCAGCTGAAATTGGCGAATTTGAGGGAGAAAAGCGGCAGGTTGCTGACCATCAGCAGCGGAAACGCCATCAGCAATATTGCCATGTATATTTCGCCCGGGAAAGCGTGGGTGTCAAGCCATGCCACCGCACCTATCCAGAAGAGGGCGTTGGCCGGGATGGGAAGTCCGATAAACGATGTGGTCTGGCGGTCGTCACAGTTGAACTTGGCCAGACGCAGGGCACCCATCACCACGATCCAGAGCGAGAGGTAGCTGGTCCATGATGCGCCGGTGTGGGCGGTCATGAAGTTGAACATCAGCAGCGCCGGAGCCAGCCCGAAGCTGATGAGGTCGCTCAGCGAGTCGAGTTCCTTGCCTATCTCGCTGTAGGCATGGAGCAGACGGGCCATCGCTCCGTCCATGAAGTCAAAGATGGCGGCGAGGCCTATGAATATGAACGCCCACTGGTAGCCCTGGAGGCCGCAGCCGAGCGTTTCGAGTGACCTGAAAGAGAGGATGCACGCCACAGAGCCGCAGATGAGGTTGAGGCATGTGATGGTATTAGGAATGAAGCGTCGTATGCTCATCGATATAAGTGCGGTAGGTGTTATTTGGCCGGGCTTTTGAGGCGGGCCACGGGAGTGATGCCTCCCACGGTCTTGTCGCCGAGGCTGACAAGAATCTCAGTGCCCAGAGGGAGATAGAGGTCCACGCGGGACCCGAATTTGATGAAGCCCATGTGGTCTTCGATATTGGCTTCTTCGCCGGGCTCGGCATAGGTTACGATGCGGCGTGCCATGGCTCCGGCAACCTGGCGCACGAGCACGGGCTGTCCGTCAAGGGCGCGCAGGAGTATCGTCGACCGCTCGTTTTCGGTGCTTGATTTCGGGAGATAGGCTGCCATGAACCGTCCGGCATGATGGCGCACGAGCTCTACAGTGCCGTCGACAGGAAACCAGTTGGCGTGGACATTGAGCACCGACATGAACACCGACAGCTGCAAGCAGCGGCATTTGAGCACCTCCGGCTCATATGTCTCTTCGAGGGCCACGACAGTGCCGTCGGCACTGCTGACCACCACATCTTGGCGGTCGCCGGTGAAGTTGCGCCGTGGGGAGCGGAAGAAGTTGACAATGAAAAAATACACCACACCCGCCACCACTGTCAGGCTTGCCGATAGCCATATCGGAGTCCATATCCAGAGTGGGGCAAGGATGATTATTAGTCCTAATAGGGTTATTATCAGGATGTTGGTACCTTCGCGATGTATTTTGACTTTCATGCGTATATAGCAAGGGGCTGTTATTTCAACTCACAAAGTTAACAAAATTATTGCATAATAATAAGGATGGCATAAAAACAATAGGGGTAAATTGGTTATCTTTGTAAAAAATAACGTAGTATAACATCCTTCACGACCTTTATGGAGTATATCCCCCGACTATATGATTTTCTTGACGGGCTGAGCCGCAACAATGACCGGCCGTGGTTTCAGGCCCACAAGGATACTTATGACGAACTGAGGCTGGCATGGCTGGCCGACGTTGACCGCATGATCTCGCTGATGGCGGCGTGGGACCCGCGCCTGTCAGGCTGCGAGGGGCGCAAGGCTATGTACCGCATATACCGCGACACGCGGTTTTCGCTCGACAAGACCCCCTACAAGACGCATTTCGCAGCCGCATTGTCGCCTATGGGGCTGCGTGACCGCGGAGCCGGATACTACATACAGCTCGGCACAGGCAAGCAGGTAGACTCCGGCCTCTACGGCGGCATATGGTGTCCGCCGATGCCCGAACTGACCAAGCTGCGCCGCGCTATCGCGGATAATATAGAGGAGTTTGAGGAAATCACTTCCGACAAGAAGATGCTCTGCTACTTCCCTGACTGGGTGGGGGATACGCTCAAGACCGTGCCCAAGGGCTGGGACCGCAACCATCCGCTCGCCGCGCTGCTGCGCCGCAAGGACTATGGGCGCGAGCACCCCGTGGGGCGCGATTTCTACATGGATCCGTCGTGGCCCGAGAAAGCAGCCGAGATATTCCACACCATCGCGCCGCTGGTGGAGTTTATTAACTACAGCCTTTACGAGGAGTGAGCCGTATGAGTCCGACAACCGTAATTCTCGTCATCGCGGCCTACTTCGCGCTGCTGTTCACTCTGTCGTGGTTCTCGTCACGCGGAGGCACCAACCAGACCTTTTTCACCGGCGGACGGCGCAATCCGTGGCCGTTGGTGGCGATAGCCATGATAGGGGCCTCTATTTCGGGCGTGACATTCATATCCGTGCCGGGCATGGTCGTGGGCAAGGGCTTCAGCTACCTGCAGATGGTGCTCGGATTTGTGGTGGGCTATCTGCTCATATCGGTAGTGCTTTTGCCGCTCTTCTATAAGCGGCGCCTGTCGTCGATCTACGGCTACCTCGATGAACGGTTCGGGGTGCTGACCCACCGCACCGGGGCGTGGTTTTTCTTCATCAGCAAGATGCTCGGAGCCTCCGTGAGGTTTTTCGTGGTGTGTGCGGTGCTCCAGATGCTCGTGTTCGGGCCGTTGGGCATACCGTTTTATATCAATGTCGTAGCGTCCGTTGGACTGATAGGGCTCTACACCATGATGGGAGGAGTGAAATCGCTGATATTCACCGACCTGCTCAACAGTTTCTGCCTTGTGGGCAGTGTGGTGCTCTGCATTATATATATAGGTGATGCCCTCGGGCTTGATTTCGCAGGGATGGCCCGCGCCGTGGCTGACCATCCGTCGTCGCGCATATTCATGTTCGACGACCCCAAGAGCGGGCTCTACTTCTGGAAGCAGTTCATCGCCGGCGTGTTTCTCTCGATAGCGTTCAACGGCCTAGACCAGGACATGATGCAGCGCAATCTCGGATGCAAAGGCTCGCGGCATGCGCAGAAGAATCTGATGCTGATGGCACTGGTGCAGGTAGGGGTGATATTGCTTTTCCTGTCATTGGGCACGCTGATGGTGATGTATGTGGAGCACCATCCGACGCTCGACATCCCCGGCAAGACCGATGACCTCTTCGGCATGGTGGCCACTTCGGAGGGGATGCCGTGGATAGTGGGGCTGCTGTTTGTCGTGGGGCTTATCTCGGCGAGCTACACCAATGCCGGGTCGGCTCTGACAGCCATGACCACCTCCTTCACCATAGACATACTCCAGCGCGAGCATGCCGATGAGCGTACGCTGACGCGCACACGCAAGATGGTGCATCTGGCCATGACGGCAGTCATGGCGGCTGTGATAACGGTGTTTTATTACATGGCCCACGAGGATGCCATATCGGCGGTGTACACGCTGGCATCATATACCTACGGGCCTCTTCTGGGGCTGTTTGCCCTCGGGCTTCTGAGCAAGCGCGAGGTCGACGACCGCATGGTGCCGGTGGCGTGTGTGAGCGCCCCGGTGTTGTCGTGGGTGCTCCAGTGGTGGCTCAAGGCGCAGTTTGACTACGAGCTCGGGTTTGAGCTGCTTCTGGTCAACGCCGCCTTCACCATATTGCTGTCGCTGATACCGCTGCCGCGTCTGCGCCAGGCCGATGTGGCGGAAATTTCGTAACTTTGCCGGCGAAATAGATTTGATTAATTAAACAGGTCTGATAAGTCTTATAAGTCTTGTCAGGAATTATTACAATACTGAATTTATGGCTGACGATAAAAAAGTGATATTCTCGATGGTCGGAGTGTCGAAGGTTTTCCCTCCGCAGAAGCAGGTGCTCAAAAACATATACCTGTCATTTTTCTACGGTGCTAAAATCGGCATCATCGGCCTCAACGGCTCGGGTAAGTCAACCCTGCTCAAGATAATAGCCGGCATAGACAAGAATTACCAGGGCGAAGTGGTGTTCTCGCCGGGATATTCGGTAGGATACCTGGAACAGGAGCCGAAGCTCGACCCTGACAAGACGGTCATAGAGGTGGTGCGCGAGGGCGTGCAGCCTGTCATGGACCTGCTTGCCGAGTTTGAGAAGGTCAACGAGGCCTTCGGCGACCCCGATGTGCTTGACGACCCCGACAAGATGGACCAGCTGATAGCCCGTCAGGCCGAGCTCCAGGACAAGATAGACGCTACAGATGCGTGGAACATCGACTCCAAGCTCGAGCGTGCCATGGACGCGCTCCAGTGTCCGCCCGACGACCAGAAGGTGTCAACCCTCTCGGGTGGCGAACGCCGCCGTGTGGCTCTCTGCCGTCTGCTGCTGCAACAGCCCGACGTGCTGCTGCTTGACGAGCCTACCAACCACCTTGATGCCGAGAGCATCGACTGGCTCGAGCAGCACCTCCAGCAGTATCCCGGCACTGTCATCGCCATCACCCACGACCGCTATTTCCTCGACCACGTGGCCGGCTGGATTCTCGAGCTTGACCGCGGCGAGGGGATACCCTGGAAGGGCAACTATTCATCATGGCTCGACCAGAAGACCAAGCGCATGGCCATGGAAGAGAAGCAGGCCAGCAAGCGGCGCAAGACCCTCGAGCGCGAGCTTGAGTGGGTGCGCATGGCTCCCAAGGCGCGTCAGGCCAAGGGCAAGGCGCGTCTCAACAGCTACGACCGTCTGCTCAACGAGGACCAGAAAGCCCGTGAGGAGAAGCTGGAAATCTTCATCCCCAACGGTCCGCGCCTCGGCAACAAGGTCATAGAGGCCCACGGACTGGCCAAGTCGTTTGGCTCGAAGAAACTGTTTGAGGGGCTTGACTTCACGCTGCCGCCCAACGGCATCGTAGGCGTCATAGGTCCTAACGGTGCCGGCAAGACCACACTGTTCAGGCTCATCATGGGCCAGGAGAAAGCCGATGCCGGCAGCTTCGATGTCGGGGAGACGGTGAAGGTGGCCTACGTGGACCAGACCCACCACGACCTGCTGCCCGACAAGAGCGTCTACGAGGTGATATCGCAGGGTGTGGAGTCGTTTCGCATGGGCGGCAAGGACATCAATGCACGCGCCTACCTGTCACGCTTCAATTTCTCGGGAGCTGACCAGGAGAAGAAGATAGGGGTGCTGTCAGGCGGCGAACGTAACCGCCTCCACCTCGCCATGGCCCTGAAAGAGGAGGGCAATGTGCTGCTGCTCGACGAACCGACCAACGACATCGACGTCAACACGCTCCGCGCCCTCGAGGAGGGTCTGGAAGAGTTTGCCGGATGCGCCGTCGTGGTCAGCCACGACCGCTGGTTTCTTGACCGCATCTGCACCCACATCCTCTCGTTTGACGGCGAAGGCAATGTAGAGTTCTATCAGGGCAGCTACAGCGACTATGAGGAGTGGAAGCGCGAGCGCAACGGCGGCAAGGAACTGCCGCGCCGCCGCTACCGCAAGCTGATGGAGTGACCTCCCTCCTCGGCGGATGCCCTCATCGCAGTAGGGACATGCCATGGCATGTCTGCTGATGCAGCCGCTTCATTTGCAAAGCTTTAGGTGACATGCCATGGCATGTCCCTACTAAATTAACCGATGTTCAGTAACTTTTAACCCACCACATATATCACTGACATGCTCTTTGAAGACCTGGATCTGAGTGACGACGTGCTTGACGCCATCGACGCGATGCACTATAAGGAGTGCACGCCCATACAGGAGCAGACCATCCCCATCGTGCTGACCGGGCGCGACCTCATAGCCATCGGCCAGACCGGCACCGGCAAGACTGCCGCATACCTGCTCCCTACGATAGACCTGCTGTCTGACCTGCCGTCGCCCGAGGGGTATGTCAACTGCATAGTGATGGCTCCGACCCGTGAGCTGGCGCAGCAGATCGAGCAGCAGATGGATGCTTTCAGCTACTATCTGCCCATATCATCGATAGCCATCTACGGCGGCACTGACGGCGCGACATTCTCGCGTCAGCAGCGTGCCATGAGGGAGGGGGTGGATATGGTCATCGCCACACCGGGGCGCATGCAGGCTCTGCTGCAGACCGGCGGCATAGACCTCGGCCATGTGCGCCACTTCATACTCGACGAGGCCGACCGTATGCTCGACATGGGTTTCTATGACGACATCATGCGCATAGCCAAGCTGCTGCCCGACGACCGTCAGACACTGCTTTTCTCGGCCACGATGCCGCAGAAGATACGGCGTCTGGCGTCGAGCATACTCCATGACCCCCGGGAGGTGAAGATAGCACCCTCTCGGCCTGTGGAGAAGATTGACCAGAAGGCGGTGGTGTGTGGCTCGGATTTCGAAAAGGAGGCGCGCCTGACCGACATCCTCAAGGAGATGCGCGGACAGCGCAGCATAGTGTTCGCTTCGTCGAAGCTGCGTGTGCGCGACCTCACCCGGGCACTGCGCCGCAAAGGCATCAAGGCCGCCGAAATCCACAGCGACCTCGACCAGCAGCAGCGCGATGTGACGGTACACGCATTCCGCACCCTCGAGACGGAGGTGCTGGTGGCGACCGACCTGCTTGCGCGTGGCATAGACATCGACGATGTGGCTCTCGTGGTCAACTTTGACCTGCCCCGGGAGCCTGAGGACTATGTGCACCGCATAGGGCGCACAGGACGTGCCAATGCCGACGGATCGGCCATATCGCTCGTGGGACCCAAGGACCGCCGCGCATACTCCAACATCCTCGCCACCCTCAAAATCAAGATACCCACCGAGGGGATGGGCAATCCCACACCGCGCCAGCAGAACCGCCGTGACGGCAAGGGCCGCGGCCAGCGCAGGGACGAAAAACAAAAAAACGAAACAAAAGAACAGCCGGCAGAAACCTCAGCCGCCCCCAAAGACTCCAAGCCGCGCCACAACAACAAGCGTCGCAACTGGCACCGCCGCCCCAACAAGTAGCCAATCCGCTCCCAACGGAGCAGCGGCATGCCATGGCAAAGGAATGCACACATTGGCGCAATGTCGCAAACTTAATCGTAAATGCTTGACTGGGGTTCTTATGTAGTAGGGACATGCCACAATGCTGTTTAATTAAGCAAGCGTAAATGCTCGA
>ERZ1027217.41-NODE-41-length-78815-cov-11.672651_pt1 | contig 78815 bp, 72 predicted proteins | sample MGYA00519268_ERZ1027217 | MGnify/ENA primary metagenome ERZ1027217 (study PRJEB26926, sample SAMN06164537) | human gut metagenome | biome: ENVO:00009003; feature: ENVO:2100002; material: ENVO:00002003 | host: Homo sapiens | place: USA | collected 2012 ...
TCATTTGTACCTTGATAGCAGTAACTAACTGATTATCAATATACTTTATATTTGAGGAAGTCAAGTAAAGACTGAAATCCCCCTAAATATGCAAAATGGAGGGCGGCCCAGAAAGCCGCCCTCCATTTTTTATCTCACACCCACAGAACCTATGTAGGAAATTTTCGTAACTTTGGCGTTGAACCATAAACGCTTATAGATTATGTCGGAAGAGCAGATGAATAGTTATCGACTGACGTCGATGGAAGAGCCGGGCGATGAGCGCATGGCTCAGATTATGCGTGAGGTTGCCGAGGATGCACGCGAGAGTACCCGTCGGGCTGCTGAGCGTGTGGCCGCTGGGATTGAGGCAGCTACGCAGGCGGCACAAGAGAAATGGGGTGATGCCATAAACAGAATAAAGAATGGCAGCAAGTAATCATCGCCCTGTTCTGATTGTTATTGCCGGACCCAATGGGTCGGGCAAGACTTCTGTGACTTCAAAGATTCTGCATCATGAGTGGCTGGAGGATTCGGAATACATCAATCCGGACAATGTCGCCCGTGATGTGTTTGGCGATTGGAACAATCAGGAATCTGTTCTGAAAGCCGCCAACTATTGCAATGAATGGAGGGAAAGATGTCTTGCAGAACGTAAGAGTCATATCTTCGAGACCGTGATGTCAGCCACTGATAAGGTCGATTACATTCTCAGAGCGAAAGAAGCCGGATTCTTCATCCGTCTGTTCTTTGTTTCCACCGAATCTCCGACAATCAATGCAAAGCGCGTCGCTCAACGAGTTTTGGATGGAGGACATGATGTGCCAATTCCTAAAATCATATCCCGATACGACAAGTCCATTGCCAATTGCAAAATCCTGTCCGCGATAGTTGACCGGCTCTATGTCTATGACAACTCTGTCGAAGACGCGGAAGCCCGTCTTTTGTTCCGACTGAGCGATGGCGACCTTGTGAAATGCTATGTTGAAGAACTTCCCGACTGGGCTTCAACCATCTTTCCGAAATAAGCAACGATGAGGTCGCTGAGGAGGCATGCGAAAGCACTCGCCCGGCTGCCTCAAACGATGTCTGTGCAAGTAGTTGACGAAATTTTAGACAGGTTTCGCAATGGAAGCAAGTGGGCACAGGCCGGTATTAGCTCAGATAACGGTACATTGAGGTCTGTTGATTCACTTTGATGCTTTCTTGGGCTCTATGTTGGGGAGGAAAGCGGTGATGATGCCTAACAGGGGGAGCAGGGTGCTTATACGGAATATGAATTCAATGCTGGTCCTGTCGGCGAGCCATCCGAAAAATGCTGAGCCTATGCCTCCGAGGCCGAAATTAAGACCGAAAAACAGTCCGGCCATCATCCCTACTTTGTCAGGCTTTAGTTCCGTGGCATAGACGAGTATGGCAGAAAAAGCCGAGGATATGACCAGCCCGATTATGACGGCAAGTATTATGGTCAGGGTAAAGCCGACATAAGGCAAAGCCAATGCGAACGGGGCTGCACCGAGTATCGAACCCCATATCACATATTTGCGTCCGTAACGGTCTCCAAGACCACCGCCGAGAACGGTGCCTATGGCCACGGCACCCATGAAAGCAAACAGACATAGCTGTGATACCTGAATGTCTACGCCGAACTTGTTGATCAGGAAGAACGTGAAATAGCTGGTCATGCTCGCCATGTAGAAATATTTTGAGAATGTGAGCACGCACAATATGAATATGGCCCAATGTATCCTGCGTGGTGACAGAGCCAGCACTGCCGGATTAGGAATGACGGATTTTGCCTTTAGTCCATGCAATCTGGAACGGTACCATCGTCCCACAGGAAGTAATGTAACCCCGGCTATAATGGCTGCAACCGAAAACCAGATTATGGATTTCTGGCCGAAAGGGATGATGATGACGGCAGCCAACAAGGGGCCTATGGCGCTTCCTCCGTTTCCTCCGACCTGGAATATAGACTGAGCAAGCCCTTTTCTACCACCCCCGGCCATCTGTGCCATACGGGAGGCTTCGGGATGAAATATTGACGAGCCGCATCCTACTACCCCGACGGCCAGAAGTATAAGTGCGTAATTGTCAGCTACAGATAGCAGAACGATCCCTGCAAGGGTGAAAACCATACCTATGGATAATGAAAACGGCTGCGGATGTCTGTCGGCATATCTTCCTACAAAGGGCTGGAGCAGAGACGAAGTCATCTGAAATACCAGCGTGATGATGCCAATCTGACCGAACGTAAATCCGTATTTGTCTTTGATTATAGGATATATTGACGGTATGATAGACTGCATCATATCGTTGAGCAGGTGGGCGAAACTGATAGCTATGAGGATTGAAAATACGGTCCGTTCTGTTCGTGATGTCGTTTCCATAGATTATTGATGGTACATTATCAACATATGTCGGGTTGCATCGAGTGCTCGAGATTCAAGAGGTATTCCTTGGCATACAGGGCGCCGGCATAACCGGTAAGTGTGCCGTCACTTCCTATGACACGGTGGCATGGCGCAAAAATCGAAAAGGCATTCGCGCCGTTGGCATTCGCTACAGCTCTCACAGTCGCATAGGCACAGTCGGTCCATATAATACGACCCAAGCACAAGCTCTCCGCACGGCGCGCAATATCTCCGCACTGTTATCCGATTACCCATAAATGATTAATATCATGTCTCTGGCAAATAGCCTGTGGGTGGAGCCACAGACAATCCAGCTTACTGTAAAGTTACAAAAACTTTATCATATCAGCAACTGTCCGCAAAATTGGCAGAATCGGATGCTTTTTCCGTCATTGTAAAGATCCGTTATCGTGCATGACTCATAAAACCATACCAAACTATACCGATAAGCAGCGCAACGACAGTGCTTATTGGAATCTTTGAAGCTAAATTATTGCCTAAAATTGCACTTACAGGTAGAATCTGCGCGGAAAAATTTGTATCTTTGCTTGATATTTTGCGGGGCGGATGCTGGCCGTTGTGGGTGGTGTGCGCTCATGCTGAAATTGACTATATAAGCAAGTAACAACATATAAATTATCGTGGAAGAAGATCGCATCTTAAACATCAATATCGAGAATGAGATGAAATCAGCCTACATCGATTACTCGATGTCGGTTATAGTGTCGCGTGCGCTGCCCGATGTGCGTGACGGACTCAAACCTGTGCATCGCCGAGTGCTTTTCGGCATGGACGAGATGGGCAACAATTCAGACAAACCGTTCAAGAAGGCTGCCAAGGCTGTCGGTGAGGTGATGGGTAACTACCACCCTCACGGCGACTCGTCGATTTATGGTACGGTGGTACGCATGGCTCAGCCATGGGCCATGAGGTACTGCCTTGTGGAGGGCCACGGAAATTTCGGCTCGATAGACGGCGACGGACCTGCGGCCATGCGTTACACTGAGGTGCGCTTGGAGAAGATGGGCGAGGCCATGATGACGGACATCAACTCTGACACGGTGGATTTCCAGCCCAATTATGACAACCAGCGACGCGAACCTGTGGTGCTTCCTACACGTTTCCCCAATCTGCTTGTCAACGGTGCGGCCGGTATTGCCGTGGGTATGGCTACCAACATGCCTCCCCACAATCTGACCGAGGCTATCAATGCTTCGATAGCTCTTGTGGACAATCCTGAGCTGACAGTGTCGGAGCTGATGCATTATATCAAGGCTCCTGATTTCCCTACCGGCGGTACTATCTATGGCTACCAGGGAGTGAAGGATGCTTATGAAACAGGCCGCGGACGCATACTCATACGTGCGCGAGCTGAGATAGAGACCGAGGCCAATCACGACAACATCATAGTCACCGAGATACCTTATAATGTCAACAAGGCCGAACTGATAGCATATATCGCCGACCTCGTCAACGAAAAGAAGCTTGACGGCATTGCCGACATCAATGACGAGAGCGATGCCGACGGCATGCGCATAATGATCAAGCTCAAGAGCGATGCCAACAGCAATGTGGTGCTCAACAAGCTCTACAAGATGACGCAGATGCAGGCTTCGTTCAGCGTCAACAATGTGGCGCTCGTCAACGGCCGTCCGCAGACTCTCAACCTCAAGCAGATTCTTGAGGCATTTGTGGCACACCGCCATGAGGTTGTCATCCGCCGCACCAAGTTTGAGCTTGCAAAGGCTCAGGAGCGTGCGCATATCCTCGAGGGTCTTATCATAGCCTCGCAGCATATCGATGAGGTGATACGCATCATACGCCACTCTCCCGATACCGAGACGGCCCGCGAGACTCTCATGGAGACCTACCAGCTTACCGAGGCCCAGGCCAATGCCATATTGGAAATGCAGCTGCGCCGCCTGACAGGTCTGGAGCAGGACAAGCTCAAGAAAAACTATGATGAAATCATGGAGCAGATACGCGGTCTGGAGCTTATCCTCAGTGATGACCACGAATGCCGTGAGCTCATCAAGCGCGAGCTTGCCGAAGTCCGCGACAAGTTTGGCGATGACCGCAAGACCGATATAGATTACACCGCCGGCGAGTTTAACGCCGAGGATTTCTATAGCGATGACGATATGATCATCACTATCAGCCACTTCGGATACATCAAGCGCACTCCGCTGACAGAGTTCCGCACTCAGAACCGCGGCGGTGTCGGAGCCAAGGGCAGCGACACCCGTGACGAGGATTTCATAGAATACATCTACACCGCGTCGATGCATGCCAATATCCTCTTCTTCACTGCCAAAGGCATGGTGTATAAGATGAAAGTCTACGAGCTGCCCGAGGGAGCCAAGAACACCAAGGGACGCGCCATCCAGAATCTGCTCAATATCGAGGCCGATGACTCTGTCAACGCTGTCATAGCCTACAAGGACAATGACGATGCCACCATCCTGGATACACATTGCCTGGTGTTTGCAACCCGCAACGGCATCATCAAGAAGACATCCATACGCGAATATGCTCAGGTCAATGTCAAGGGCAAGAAGGCAATCATCATCCGCGAGGGTGACCGCGTGGTGGATGTGGACCTCACCGACGGCAACAGTGAAATCATCCTCGCCAACCGCAATGGCCGTGCCATACGTTTCGCCGAAGACCGCGTCCGCACTATGGGCCGCGTCAGCACCGGTGTGCGTGGCATGACGCTTGACGGCGACGATGACGAGGTCGTAGGCATGATTTGTATGCGCGATGGCGATGCCAACGACATCCTTGTCCTCTCGGAAAAGGGATTCGGCAAGCGCACTGATCTGGATAGCTACCGCGTCACCAACCGTGGCGGCAAGGGCGTCAAGACACTTGCCATCACCGAGAAGACCGGTAAACTTGTGGCCATCAAGAGTGTTAATGATGAAAACGACCTTGTCATCATTAACAAGAGCGGTATAACCATCCGCGTGGCAGTCAGCGATATCCGTCTGCAAGGCCGCAACACCCAGGGCGTGCGCATCATCAATCTCGAGAAGCGCAACGACACCATAGCATCCGTATGCTGCGTGTCATCTGACCCCGAGGAGGAAGTGGATCATGAAATCGTGGACCAGCAGGCCGAAATCATAGAGGAGGCTGTCGACGAGATGATGAATCCGGCCGACGATGTAGAGGTCGATGATGTCATCCCCGAAGATGAGGATGCCGACATCCCCGAAGAATAAATATCAAACACCAATTTCCATACATTATCTAACACATCATTATTGATTATGAAAAAGGCAAGTTTCGTGGCGTTATGCCTCTGTGCCGGTATGGCTGCATCTGCCCAGACCAGTCTCGTCAAGGATGCACAGAAGAGTTTCAAGGCCGGCAGTGACTACGCCAAGTGGGTTGAAACACTCAAACCTGCATTCAGCAATGCCGAAAGCAAAGACCAGGCATTCACTTATTTCGTGCCCGCAAAGGCCGGATATGAGAATTTCGACTACCTGTTTACCCTCCTCCGCGCAGGTCAGGAAGTAGATGTGCCTAACATGGGCAACTCCATCCTCTCCGGCTATGAGTACGCTCTTAAGGCTCTGCCTCTTGATTCAGTGGCTGACAAGAAGGGTAAAATCAAGACAAAATATTCCAAGGACCTCGTCAAGATGGTTGCCGGTCACTATAACGACTATGATTATGCAGGCCGCTACCTCTACAACTCTAAGAAATGGCCCGAAGCCTACAAGGCATGGGAGGTATATTTCGCAGTGCCCGAAGATGCCCGTTTCGCCAAGGAAATGAAGGTTGACCCCGATTCCGTCCTTGCCGAGAATGCCTACCTCATGGGTTATGTAGCCTCTCAGATGGAGGACTGGGAAAAGTCTATGAAGGCATTTGACAAGGCTATCGCCCTCGGCAGCAAAGACAAGGGCATGTACCATCAGGCCATGTATGTAGCCAAGATGAATCAGAACATGGACAAGCTCTATGACTATGCCCAGAAAGGCTACGCTGCTATCGGTACTGCCGACCCTATCTTCTTCCAGCTTACCATAGAAGGCAAGCTCCGCAACAAGCAGTATGACGAAGCCATGGCTCTTCTCAACAAAGCTCTTGCCGACGAGCCCCAGAACCCCGTCTACAATATTGCTATGGGTACTCTCTATGAAGAGCAGGGCGACAAGGACAAGGCACTCGAATGCTATCGTAAGGCTGCACAGTTCGATCCCAAAAACGGTGACGCTTTCTATAACATAGGCCGTGTGCTTGCAGAGAAGAGCGACGCCATCAGCGAAAACGCCGGTTCGAAAATCACTGAAGCCGAGTATAAGAAGATAGAGCGCGAGCAGATCAATCCTCTCCGTAAGGAAGCTGCTGAAAACTTCGAGAAGGCATACCAGCTTAACGAAAGCCCCAACGCACTCCAGTATCTCAAGAACATCTACTACGTGCTTGGCGACAACGCCAACTTTGAGCGCGTCAACTCGATGTTCTGATTCCGTCAGATTTTTCATTAAACCGCAGGGCTCCCGTATCCCTGCATCCGGATGAAACCATAATAATAACAGGGACGCGCATATGACAGTGTATCGCGTCCCTGTATTTTTTTTGAATATCGCACAATAATGGATAATCATAGCAATAGTGCTGCTCCTGACAGCATCCGTCAGTTCGATGAGGCATTTGCCATGTGTCGTGACATCTATGTCACCAAGCTGCAGGACTATGGCGCGTCATGGCGCGTCATGCGTCCCATGTCGCTGACCGACCAGCTGTTTATAAAAGCCAAGCGCATCCGCACACTTGAGACCAAAGGCGGTGCCATGGTCGATGAGGGAATCATGCCCGAATTTGTAGCCATAGTCAACTACGGCATCATGGCCATGATACAGATGCAGCTCGGGCCGGCGCTCAAGGCCGACATCACCCCCGAGAGAGCCACGGAGCTGTATGACAGCCATGTGGCCGACACGCGCAAACTTCTCACCGCCAAAAATCATGACTACGACGAGGCATGGCGTGACATGCGTGTGTGCAGCTTCACCGACATCATCCTGACCAAGTTGCAGCGCATAAAGGAAATAGAGGCCAACGGAGGCCAGACCATCGTGTCGGAGGGGATAGAGTCAAACTACCAGGACATTGTCAACTATGCCGTCTTTGCGATTATCAAACTTACCGAATCGCCATCCGCGCTCTGTTAGGATAGTTGTCACAGCCCTGCGGCTGGTCATAGGCATCATTTTCATCGCTTCAGGATTCGCCAAGGCGGTGGATCCATGGGGCAGTGTATATAAGATAGGCGAGTATCTCAGCGTGTGGGGCTGGGACTTTTCACATGCCATGCTGGTGTCGGCGGCCGTAGGGTTGTCGGCTCTGGAATTTCTATGCGGCATGATGCTTCTGCTCGGCTGCTACAGACGCAGCGTGGTAGTGGTGCTGCTTGCTATGATGGCATTCATGCTGCCCCTCACGCTTTATATCTGGCTTACGGACCCTGTGGCCGATTGCGGTTGTTTCGGTGACTGGCTTCTGCTCAGCAACGGTGCCACCTTTGCCAAAAACATAGCCATCACGCTTGCTCTGATAATACTGCTTCCCTATAACCGGCTCCAGAGGGCATTGGTAAGTCCGTATATCCAGTGGATGCCGCTTGTCGTGTCGATGATATATATCCTGGGCATCTCATACGTAGGCTATTATTATCAGCCCGTGGTCGATTTCCGCTCATATCCGGCCGGGACGTCGCTGCTTGACGACGAGGCCGACAGCGATGGCCCAGATGAGGCCGCGATGTATAGCTTCATCTATGAGAAGGACGGACTGACTGAGTGTTTCACCATCGAAAATCTCCCTGATTCCACATGGACATTCGTAGAGCGCAGACTCCTTGACGGCCATGTGGCTGATAAAGTCGCTGACAGTTTTGTCATACGTGACACCGATGGGGAGGATGTAACCCCCGATGTCATAAGTCCTGACGGCTACCAGCTTATGGTGCTTGTCCCGTCGATGAAGGACCTTGACATATCATATACCTATTACATCAACCGTCTTTACAGTCAGCTTCCGGCTGACAGTGTGTCCATGATAGGCGTCATAGGCGGCAATGAGAGAGACCTCGATTTCTGGAAAGACCTCTCCATGGCAGAGTATCCGCTATATACAGCCGATGGCATACAGATTAAAGAGCTGGCTCGCGGTGATATATCGGCGGTGATGCTACATGACGGCAAAGTGCTGTGGAAACGCACATTGCCCTCGTTTGTCAACGACCTAATGATTGACAACGACGACGATGTGACAGACATCAGGCTCGACGGTTGCCGTGACTGTGATGAGACTCTTTATCAGCCTGATGACGATGAGTTCCTGCATGACTGGACGCGCATCTATGCCTTGGTCATGCTGGTAATCATACTTGTCAACAACGGAGCTTTGGCCCTGTTTATGATGTGGAGGTCACGTGTGGGTAAAAAGTTGAAAACCATGGCGCATCACGAAAAAAAATCGTAACTTTGTGCCACGTATTTCCCTCCATGCGGCGGATACCGGGTATTTGAAAATTTTTCTACATTCTAATATATCATTTTTTAGACTTTACTAACATGAGAAAGAAAATCGTTGCAGGCAACTGGAAGATGAACACTACCCTCGCTGAAGGCGTGGGTCTGGCCAAGGACGTGAACGAAGCCCTCAAGAAAGCCACACCCAAGTGTGACGTGGTAATCTGCGTTCCTTTTACCCACCTTGCCTCTGTCAATGAAGTAATCGACAGCAATATCCTCGGTCTCGGTGCTGAAAACTGCGCCGACCACGCCAAGGGTGCATATACCGGCGAGATTTCAGGTGCCATGGTGGCTTCAACAGGTGCTACCTACGTGATTCTCGGTCACAGCGAGCGTCGCCAGTACTATGGTGAGACCTCTGAAATCCTCAAGGCCAAGGTGGCTCAGGCTTTCGAAAACAACCTGACACCCATCTTCTGCATCGGTGAAGTGCTCGAGCAGCGCGAAAACGGCTCATACCTCGATGTAGTCAAGGAGCAGATTGAAAGCGCACTCTTTGATCTCTCTGCTTTTGATTTCGGCAAAATCATCCTCGCTTACGAACCCGTATGGGCTATCGGTACAGGCAAGACCGCTACCGATGACCAGGCCCAGGAAATGCATGCCCACATCCGCTCTGTCATAGCTGCAAAGTATGGCCAGGAGGTTGCTGACAACACTTCAATCCTCTATGGCGGCAGCTGCAAGCCCTCTAACGCTGCGGCTCTCTTCGCCAAGCCCGACGTAGACGGCGGTCTCATCGGTGGTGCAGCTCTTGATGCCGAGTCATTCATGGGCATCGTCAACGCTTTCTAAATACAGACTCAGCGTCCGTATAAAATCATATGTGCAAACGCCTGTTTAGCTTTTGCACATCTGTTTGAGATACAAAAATTAGGCTACAAAGAAGATTATCGTTATCTTTGTAGTCTAATTTTTATTATATTTGACATAGTGGATGCGTGTTCAACTTCAACGCTTCACTCCATCTGACTGATATGGTTATAGGCAAAAACAGACTGAGGCCGGTTATTATAGGCCTGATGATGATAGGATGGTATGCTGCCGGAGCGCAGCAGCCGTCGGCCAATGTCACCATAATTGACCATATTACCGCTATCGAGGGCAATACGGTCACCCAGCCATCAAAGCTGACAGAGCTGCTTGCCCCGGGAGATGCCCCTGTGGTCGACACGACCACCCAGCCCGAAAAACCGGCCGTGAAGCATCAGTCCACCGGGCGTATGGCCGGTTACCGTGTGCAGGTATACTCCGACGGCAACCAGCGCAATGCCAAGAAGCAGACCCAGCTCAAAGCCGCCCAAGTCTCACGCCGCTTCCCGGCCATGAGGACCTATATATCATATTCGGCTCCTTTCTGGAGGCTCAGAGTGGGTGATTTCCGTTCGCGAGGCGATGCCGAGTCGGCTGCCGCACAGCTCCGTCAGGCATTCCCGGCCTTCCGCAACGAGATACGCATAGTGCGTGACCGTGTCAATATTAAAGATTAGAGAGCATAACTAATCATGCTGATTATATGTCGACACCTCTGACACCACGACAAGAAGAAACAGTCAACGCCATAGCTGACCATTACCGGGAGATTATCAAGCTCCTCGGCGAGGACCCTGAAAGAGAAGGGCTGCTCAAAACCCCCATGCGTGCTGCAAGGGCTCTGTTCCGGGCCACTCGCGGATATGACGAGTCAGGCCGGCAGGTCATTGAGAAGGCTATCTTTACCCACGAAGGGTCGCGCATGGTGATAGTCAAGGATATAGAGTTCTATTCGTTTTGCGAGCATCACATACTGCCGTTTTTCGGCCATGTGTCCATAGGATACATCCCTGACGGCAAGATTGTGGGCCTCAGCAAGCTCGCGCGCCTTGTCAACGTTTATGCACGCCGTCTGCAGGTGCAGGAACGCATGACAGCCGAGATATGCCGCGACCTCCAGCGTCATCTTGCCCCCAAGGGGGTTATCGTGGTCAGCACGGCCCAGCACCTGTGCATGAAGCTCCGCGGAGTGGAGAAGCAGGACAGTGCCACTACTACCGTGGAGACCTCCGGGGTGTTTGACGAAGACTATCGTCTGCGCGAGGAGTTTTTCAGGTCGCTCGGCCACAATTAATCAGCCGTTTCATCTCTCAAAGTCTCTCTCCTGAAACACATTAAGCATAATCATTTCTACATCGACATCTTATACAAGCCATGCCAAACGTTTCGCAACGCGGTGATATAATGCCCGCCTCACCTATACGCAAGCTCGTGCCTCTGAGTAATGCAGCCAAGCAGCGTGGGGTCAAGGTCTACCATCTTAATATCGGCCAGCCCGACCTGCCCACCCCTCAGGAGGGACTGGATGCATTGAAGCATATAGACCGTACGACGCTGGAGTACAGTCCGTCGGAGGGGCTGCTGTCATTGCGCCAGAAACTTATGGAATATTACCACCGCTTTGACATCAATGTGGATGTTGATGACATAATCGTCACTTCCGGCGGCTCCGAAGCGGTGTTGTTCGCCTTCATGGCCTGTCTGGATCCGGGCGATGAAATCATAGTGCCCGAACCTGCGTATGCCAACTATATGGCGTTCGCCATATCGGCCGGGGCCAAGATTGTGACCGTCCCGTCGAGCATCGACAACGGTTTCGCTCTGCCTCCTGTCGAGGAGTTTGAGGCTCTGATAACTCCGCGCACCAAGGGCATATTGATATGCAACCCTAACAATCCCACCGGCTATCTCTACACGCAGCAGGAGATGAACCAGCTGCGTGACATGGTCAAGAAGCATGATTTGTTCCTGTTTTCCGATGAGGTGTATCGAGAGTTCTGCTACACGGGTGCACCCTATATATCGGCATTCCATCTCGACGGCATAAGCGAGCAGGTTGTGCTGATTGACTCGGTATCAAAGCGTTACAGTGAGTGCGGCATACGCATAGGCGCCATCATCACCAAGCATAAGGAACTGAAGAAAAACCTGATGAAATTCTGTCAGGCACGTCTCAGCCCCCCATTGCTGGGCCAGATTGTGGCCGAGGCCTCGATTGATGCGTCAAAGCAGTATATGCTGATGACCTACAACGAATATATCGAGCGGCGCAATTTCCTTATTGATGCCCTCAATAAGATTCCCGGAGTGTATTCTCCCATCCCGATGGGTGCGTTCTACACAGTGGCAAGTCTGCCGGTCGACGATGCCGACAAGTTCTGCCGGTGGTGTCTGGAGGAATTCGAGTATGAGGGAGCCACCATCTTCATGGCTCCGGCATCAGGCTTCTATACCACTCCGGGCATCGGCACCAATGAGGTCCGCATAGCCTATGCCATCAGCAAGAAGGAGCTGCGCGGTGCCATAAAGGTACTTGCCGAAGCTCTCAAGGCATATCCCGGACGCACCATCTGACCAAGAAAACCATAGCAGACGTTCGTGTACTTTCCGCTGTTTATCGCCAATCGGTTGAGCCTCAAGGTCAAAGGTGACCGTGGGTCGGCCACAGGCATGACGGTGGGTATCATCGGTGTGGCCACGGCAGTCATGATTATGATGCTTGCCATGGCCATAGTGACCGGATTCAAGCATGACATAAAGCGTAAACTGCAGGGGCTCAACAGTGACATCACCCTCTATCACTCGGATAATTACATCAGTCTGACCCCTCAGCTCAGAGCCATCATCGGAGAGGCGGCTCCGGATGCGTCGGTCAGTGTGGTGACTGACCGCACCGGCATATTGAAGACCTCCGATCAGTTCCAGGCCGTCACATTCCGTGGCGTGAACAGTGATTATGATCTCGGATTCCTGTCGTCGGTAGTCACTGACGGCTCATTTGACGGTTTTTTCGCTGCCGATGACGATGGAGACGGAGTAGAGCCGATAGCCTTGTCGGCCGATGTCGGCAGCATGCTCGGTGTAGGGGTCGGTGATAAGCTGACGGCGTATTTTGTGGAAAATGAAAATGCCCGGGTGCGTCGCTATCGCATCTCGGCCCTTTTTGACACTCATTTCGGCGATTATGACCGTGGCATGGTTTTCGTGCCTAAGGAATCGTTGTCGTTTGACGGCGGTGAGCTTGCAGGGGACAGAGGTACGTCAGTGCTGATTGACGGACTCAGCGAGGAGCAGGTGGCCACAGTGGCGCAAGGGCTGTATGAGCGGCTATTGGCGGCATCGGCCGATGGCGGGATTGATGAGCTTCCTGTAATTGACACCATACTCCACAGCCAGGAGATGTACTATAACTGGCTATCGCTCCTTGACACCAATGTGGTGGTTATCTTGTCGCTTATGGGCATCGTGGCTGCGTTTACGCTGGTGTCAAGCCTGTTCATACTCATACTGCGCCGTGTGCGCATGATAGGTATACTGCGTTCGCTCGGAGCTTCAAACCGTCAGGTGAGTGACATTTTCGTCATACTGTCGCTCCGTGTCGTAGGTTACGGCATAGTGATAGGCACGGCAATAGGGCTGGCGCTGCTCTGTGTCCAGGACTCTTTCCATGTGCTGTCGCTTGATGCGGCAAGCTATTATCTCGACTATGTGCCGGTTATGATCAGCTGGCAGCAGATAGTGGGGCTTGACGTCTGTGTGGCCGTTATTTCGTCATTGGTGCTGTTGCTCCCGTCGCGTCTGGTGTCGTCTATTTCGCCGGCTTCGGTGATGAGATATGAGTGAGCGGACATGGATTTTTGCATTTACCAGGCATCGCATTGACCTTTTTGGCATAAAGATTGTTTAAAAGATTATAAGCAGTACTTCACCACAAAGAAAAATCATTAACTTTGTAAGTATAGTGCATATTAAGTTTATTCAAACACATTTCATCTACTGAATTACATGACCCATACCGCGCCCGACGTTTCTGCCTCTTCTCCGGCATTGACCAAACAGGAATTGATAATCGAAGGTATCAGAGACCGTAAAGGCAAGAACATCACCGTAGTAGACCTGTCAGATATAGAGTCGGCATCTACAGGGTGCTTCATCATATGCGAAGGAACTTCTTCAAGCCAGGTGGCTTCTATCGCTGACAGTGTCAGGGAATATGTGCACCGCAACGGCGACATAAAACCTTACAATTATGACGGCTACCAGAATGCCCAATGGATAGTGATAGATTACGGCGATATTTTCGTGCATATTTTCGCTCCCGAGCAGCGGTCCCATTACAATCTCGAGGAACTGTGGAGCGATGCCCATATCACCGACCTGCCTGACGAGCTTTGACAGGCGTATCCGACTTTTGTATTAACAATCATACCTCCCCATATCTCTCATGCAATCGCAAAAGCCTAAAAAACCGGCATTTAAATTCAGTATCTACTGGATGTACATCATCGTGCTGGCATTTCTCGGCGGAATGTTTTTCCTTGACGAAAACACTCTGACACGCACAGTGTACTATTCGGAGTTTGAAAAAGCCGTCCAGTCCAAGGGCATTTCCAAAATAATAGTTTATACAGGTAAAAACCAGGCCGAGGGCGTATTGACTGATTCGCTCGCCTCGGTGATGTTTCGCCCCGAGCACTACAAACCCGGCTCCGGCACTCCGGCCCATCTGCTGACCGATATACCTTCGGCCGACAAGTTCCAGGACAAGATAGACCAGTGGAAGGCGCAGGGTGTGTTTGACGGAGATGTCAAATATGAGAAGACGAGCGATTACACATCGCTCCTGTGGTCGTTCGGCCCCATACTCCTGTTGATATTCTTCTGGTTCTGGATGATGCGCCGCATGTCGAGCAAGGACGGCGGAGGCCCGGGCGGTGTATTCAGCGTGGGCAAGTCCAAAGCCAAGATTTTTGACAAGGACGGCCCTGTGAAGGTTACATTCAAGGATGTAGCCGGACTCTCCGAGGCTAAGACCGAGATAGAGGAAATCGTGGAATTTCTGAAAAATCCTCAACGATATACCGACCTTGGAGGCAAGATACCCAAGGGTGCGCTGCTCGTAGGCCCTCCCGGCACCGGTAAGACTCTGCTTGCCAAGGCTGTGGCCGGCGAGGCAAATGTGCCGTTTTTCTCCATGTCAGGCAGTGACTTCGTGGAGATGTTTGTCGGCGTGGGTGCATCGCGTGTGCGTGACCTCTTCCGTCAGGCCAAGGAGAAAGCCCCGTGTATCGTCTTTATTGACGAGATTGATGCCGTGGGCCGTGCCCGTGGCCGCAACCCTAACATGGGTGCCAACGATGAGCGTGAAAACACCCTTAACCAGCTCCTGACGGAGATGGACGGCTTCGGCACAAACAGCGGTGTAATAATCCTCGCTGCTACCAACCGTGCGGATATTCTTGACAAGGCTTTGCTTCGTGCCGGACGTTTTGACCGCCAGATCTACGTTGAGCTGCCCGATCTCAATGACCGCGTGGCCATATTTAACGTGCATCTGCGCAATATCAAGATGGATCATGACGTGGATGTGGATCTTCTTGCACGACAGACTCCAGGTTTCTCAGGCGCGGATATAGCCAATGTATGTAACGAGGCGGCTCTTATTGCGGCTCGTCATAACAAAAAGGCGGTAGGCAAGCAGGATTTCATTGATGCTGTTGACCGTATAATCGGAGGCCTTGAGAAACGTTCGAAGATTACCACCGACGAGGAGAAAAATGCCATCGCCATACATGAGGCCGGCCATGCTACAGTGTCATGGCATCTGAAATATGCCAACCCTCTGATTAAGGTTACGATAGTGCCGCGTGGCAAGGCTCTCGGAGCTGCATGGTATCTGCCGGAGGAACGTCAGATTACGCCTTCACAGGCTATTCTGGATGAGATGTGCGCCACTCTCGGAGGCCGCGCTGCCGAGGAGCTGTTCCTCGGACATATCTCTACCGGTGCAGCCAACGACTTGGAGCGAGTGACCAAACAGGCCTATGCCATGGTGGTTTACTACGGTATGAGCGACAAACTCCCCAACATATGCTACTATGATTCCACCGGCCAGCAGTATGGTTTCTCAAAGCCTTACAGCGAGGATCGTGCACGCATGATTGATGAGGAGGTATCACGCATCATTTCCGAGCAGTATGAGCGCGCTAAAGATATACTGCGCAAATATGCCGAAGGCCATGCCGAACTTGCCCATACACTTGTGAGCCGTGAAGTTATCTTCACTGAAGACGTAGAGAAAATCTTTGGGAAGCGCCCATGGGTGTCACGCACCGATGAGATTCTTGCCGCCAAATCCGAGACGTCACAAAACGCCGAATCGGATGACCCCTACGCAGCCGATTTTGACGATGGAGCTGCGGAGAAAAAGGATAAGGAAGCCGATGCACCTGCACCTGCGGCAGCTGACAGCGACAAAGCAGCCAAAGAGGAGCCAAAGGACGACAAGGCTGACTGACCCGACCAAGCTCTGACCGACGAACGAACCCCGAGGTGATATGCTTAGGAAATGCCGACGGCGCATATATCAGACCTTTGTGATGCCTGTCTACAGGCGTCTCAGAGAGCGATGGCGCAGAGATACACCTTCGGTTATCTGCAATAATTGCTTCGGTGGGGTTTTTCTCCATCATCTGGGGTGTAGATTCGAGTCTCCGTTCATCAACCTTTTTCTTGTCCCGGAGGATTTTGTAAAGTTGGTTGCCAACTGGGACAAAGCCGTTGCCGCCGGTCTGGGAAACGTAAGTGAAGTGAAAGATTCCGGAATGCCTTATCCTGTCGGAGTCATAGATTCTGTCGGTGCCAGGGTATATTTTAACCATGACACTGATTTTGATGTCGCTCTTAACAAGTGGCGTGAGCGTGTGGCGAGAATCAGACCTGAAAAGACCATCTTTATGTTTACGGCCGCTAAGGGTGATGCAAAGGTTTTAAAGGATTTTGACAGTATTGATAATCCGCGTAAGATAGCATTTGCATCAGAGAAATGTAAGGGACTCGGCCTTAAGTCACTTAAGATTGTCAAAGGATGGAACGATGATGACCCCGAATACAACATGAAGGGCCTCACAACTTCCTTCGGTATTCCTTACATACAGTCTCTGTCATTGCTGCGCATGCTTTCGAATTTGGCCGGCATACGATGATGGATACAGCCGTGCACTGATATTTTCGCATGGTTATGATACAGTAAAGCTGTAGTTTTGTGACATACTCACAATACTACAGCTTTATTTATGATAACGAAATCAAGAAAATGGGTGCGTCCTGTATCGCGGAAATTCTACGGGTCTATAACAGAGAGCGTGCGCAATGCAGCGGCTATCAGTAAGGATGTCAATGCTGACAATGTCATGCAGGGCGTAGATGCCTACATTGAGCAGGGCATAGTCCCTGTGGGGTTTACTGAAACTGAATTGGTGGTGTTTACCCTATTGCAGCCACTGATTGACAAGGCTGTGAAGCGTTCACGCCTTGCACGTGAAAATGCCATCAGACGCAAGCAATTAAAGGCCGGGACGGCCAATGCTACAGCCGTTACGACAGAGGCATCAGAAGCCGTTGTAAGCACGTCAGATGACGAGTCCGCCGTGTCCTGTGCGCCTCCTGACGCGCTATCTCGTGAAGATAAACGTGCCCTCCGTCGCGAAGAATCACGCCAAAAGCGCCATCAAAAACATCTAAAGCGTCTCAGCCGTCGCCATAAACCCATCCCCTCCCAATAAGGTCAGGATATAGAGGCGCACCGATAAAAGAAGAGGCGAGGGGTAGGGGTCCACACCACTGGCATCAGCCAGACCTGCGGCCTGTCAGACCCCGGCCTCATATATTCAAGGCGTAGTAAAACTGTAAAATTGTAGGGCTGCACCATGGTGCAGCCGATATGAATCATATAATTGCCAATGCGTTGGCGGATGCCCCGGGGTGCAGAGACACCCCTATATAGTGGTCCCGAAGGGACGGACTTATGGTAGAGCCTCTTGGCTACCATGAATCCATCCCTCCGGGATTTTTCGTGGTGGATTCCCGAACTCCCGTAGATGAGGAATGGCTACGCCATTCCTCATCTACGAACTATATTAAAATCCAAATAAAATGAGGCAAAAATTACATCCACATTAGATTATTTGAGAAAAGCCTTGCAGCTGTCCGCTCTTGGGGGCGGTTTAGGCCGCCCCCGCCGCTCGGGCATCCCCTCGCCAGAAGGAGAGAGGAAGTGTTCAGACAGCGGTATCAGGTTTCGTAGAGACGAAGCCGTCGATATATGACTTATTGGATGTCACAACAGCAAAGGCCTGTCTGACGAGTTTGTTGGCCACGGCAATCATGGCGACTTTACCTGACTTCCCTTTGCCACGCAAACGCTGATAGCATTCACTGCACGCCTTGTTGTGCTGACTCGCTGACCATGCCGCCACATAAAGCATCGAACGCAGAGTCTCATCTCCGTTGCGGTTGATATGTCCACGGATATTGATACTCGTACCGGACTGCTCTATCGTGGGACTGATGCCGATAAAGCGGGAAAACTGTTTCGCATTGTCAAAGTAGGTAAAGCCGCCCGTGGCAATGATTAGAGCCGTGGCAAGAGTGACCCCGATACCCTTTACCGAGGTAAGGAGTTTCAGCTGCTTTTCAAACACATCGGTTACGACCGCCTCCATTTCCTGCTGCATGTACTTGATCTGCTTTTCAAGGAATGTGACGGTCTGTTTCAGTGAGTAAACGCACTTCTTGTCCTTAACCGGCAGAGGCTCAAGCGATGAGAGCAGGTTCTTAGTCGCAGTCAGTTGCTTCTGGAGTTGACGTAGGACTGTTTTCTTCTGCTTCAGAATCATTATATGTTCCGACGGGAACTTATAGGGTGCGGGCTTGAATCTCTCCCCGAAATCGGCAATGAGACAGGCGTCTTGGGAATCCGTCTTGGTAACGGACATCATCACGCGGGCATAGTTTTTAATCTTCTTCGGATTGATGAGGCTTGCCCGGATGCCTGCCTTGTCAAGAAGATAAAGAAGGAGGAAACAGTAGTTGCCCGTCGCCTCCATCACGCAGTGATGGAGTGTAGGGTCAAGCTTCGAGATGAACCTGCGGATGCCTTTAGCATCATTTGGGAAGGTCTCGGTACGATAGCCTTTCACATGGGGAAAAGCAGCTACAAAAGTCGCTTTGCTGATGTCGATGCCTATGTATGTCATATTATCAAATCTCTTGTCAGGAACTACATCTTTTGCACTCTCGTCGCAAACACGGGGTCGGACATGCCGCCCCAACGAACTATCCAGTCTTTAGATGTAAAAGCATGGGGGCCGAACGTAGATGTCGGTTTTTGCCACCGGTTTATCTGCCTTGTTCCATGCTTGTGATACCTGATATTTGAAGATAAAAATATTCAAAATCATTTAACTGTACAAATGTACGACGGTTAAGCATGAGTCCGTCCCTTCGGGACTCCTTAAGTTAGTGACATTGTGACATGGCATGTCCCTACTATACTATGATGGGTACATCCTTTAAGTGCGAGACATTGTGTCATGGATCCCAACGCAACGTATCTGCGACATAACGGGATGCCTACCATAGGTGATGGTCAGAGCTGGCGCACGGCAGGGGATTGCTGGACCTCGGGGGCAGCCGGCTGTGCCGGAGTGTCTACAGGCTGTGATGCTGCATTGGCTGCGGCAGGCTGAGCATTCGCCGTGGAGGGTTGTGCAGTTGTCGCGGTGGATGGACGGTTTATCGTGTCGGCTGGTACAGCAGTGGTGTCGGCTGGCACGGCTGGTGACACCTCTTCTTCCAAAACCTCCTCTATAGGCTCGCATTCCACTTCATCCACTGATTGCAGATGGTTGCTCTTGGCATAGTAGTAGCAGCCACCGATGGCAAGCAGCAGCGCAAGCAGCACGGCAAAGTAAAGTATAAGCTTGTTGCGCTTGTTGTTTTCGGGAGTTATCGGTTTGGAGAGTGTAGCCTCGTATTCGGCGAGGGCATCCTCGACTTGTTCGGTGGCATCGGTATCTATGGACTCAATGGCAGCTTCTTCTGCGGCTGTGGCGGCAGACTCTTTGCGTTCAAGGTCTGTTATTGCAGCTGTTTCGTTGTCTGAAGCATGCTGTGAGGGTGACTGTGTGAGTATCTTCTCCACAGCCTTGTCAGACATTTCGGATTTCGGAGCGGCTTCTTTGTCAGTGTCCGATACGGATGCTGAGCCGTCATGGCTGTCAGCAGGACAGTTTTCGCGGAGTGCTTTATTGAGATGGGTAGGGTAGCCGCAGCTGGGGCAGAAGATGGATTTATCGGAAATGCGGTGGCCGCATTCGTCGCAGGTTATGAGTGCCATATTTAGTATTTAATCGCCGCACGCCATCATCATGTGACGGCATGCGGCGATATGGATGGGTTAGTGTTAGCTTATTATATTACAGAGGTGATGTCAAGCAGATAGTTGTAGAAGCAGCTGATGATACCGAGGCCGAGGATGCCGGCTACTGTAATCCACAAGCCCAGACGCTCTGAACCGGCTGAGCGGAATGTGGGAATCACACAGTCATCATCGCTGATAAACATTGCCTTGACTACGAGCAGATAGTAATAGAGCGACACGATAGTGTTGATCAACGCGATAAGCACGAGGACGTATATCGCTATCGAACCCTGCGAGATGGCACTCGTAAAGATGAAGAATTTGCTGAAGAATCCGGCAAACGGAGGGATACCTGCGAGAGAGAACATGGCAAGCATCATCGCCACTGACAGTCGGGGATTAGTCTTATAGAGACCCTTGTAGCTGTCCATATCCACTTTGCCTGATGCGTTTTCGATGGCTTGTACGACACCGAAAGCTGCAAGGTTGCTGAATACATAGACGAGGATGTAGAACATCAGCGCCGCCGTACCCATGGCATCGTCGGCCATGATGCCGAGCATGATGTAACCGGCCTGTGATACAGATGAGAAAGCGAGGAATCGCTTCAGATTCTTCTGGCGGATGGCGAAGAGGTTACCCACGGTGATGGTCAGGATGATGAGTGCATAGAGCATCCATTCCCAAGCCTGGGCATAGACGGCTCCGAATACCTGTGTCAGGATGACCATGAAAGCGAAGGCTGCCGCACCCTTGGAAATCACCGAGAGGTAGGATGTCACTGAGGTAGGCGCACCCTGATATACATCGGCGGTCCAGAGGTGGAAGGGTACAAGCGAGAGCTTGAATCCGATGCCTGAGATTACAAAGGCGAGAGCCAGAGCCAGAAGTGCGCTGACAGTTCCGCCGGCTGCGATAGCTGTGGCTATATTTGAGAAATAGAGCGAGCCGGTCAGGCCGTAGACAAACGACAGACCCATCATGAATATAGCTGACGAGAAGATGGCGGTCAGGATATACTTGATGGCGGTCTCATGGCTTTCGTAGCGGTGCTTGTCAAATGCCACCATGGCTGCGAGGGGCAGAGAGGCGGTTTCCAGACCGATTACGAAGAGGAGGAAGTGGCGTGCTGAAATCATCAGATACATACCGAAGAGTGTGACGAGCAGCAGTTCGTAGAACTCTCCGCGGCGTATGGCTGTGGTCTCGTTGTTGGCCCATTTCATCGACTGGATGAGCACGATGAGCACACCCACGTTGAGTATGTTTTTGATGGCTACGATTACCGTGGATGATGTGTACATCCCGGCGAATGCGTCAATAGTGTCAGGCCACGGGGTGACAAAGCAAAGAGCTGTGAAACATGCGAACAGCACTGTGGCTACGAGGGGCAGCACGGCCTGTCCTTTGCGTGGCATGAAAGTGTCATAAAGGAATACCAGGAGGAAAACGACCAATACGCCGATTTCCTGCTTCATGGCTAAAAACTGTGAGTAATCCATTGCTAAGCTTCAGAGTAACTTAATGGGTTGTGGGAATTATTTCATGCCGAGCACCGCGAATATCTCGGGGCTGAACGTGAACTTAATCAAATCTACAAAGAAATTGGGGAAGCAGCCGATACCGGCAACGCATACGATCAGCGCGATGGTGGATGTGCGTTCCCACCACTCGGCATCGGTCAGTGTGCGGTGGTGGTCATCATATACCGGACCGAAGAGAAGCTTGCCTACCACACGGAGAATGTAGACGGCGGTGATGACGATAGAGCAGCATGCCACGATGGTAAACACGCGGTGGAACATGTCGGCATGCTCAAACGAGCCCACGAATATGGTCATTTCGGCTACGAAGCCGCTCAGACCGGGCAGACCGAGCGAAGCCATACCGGCTACCACATAGCATACGGCGAGATAGGGCATGATCTGCATCAAGCCGCCCATCTTGGTGATGTCACGTGTGTGTGTGCGTCCGTAAATCATACCGATAAGGGCGAAGAAGAGGGCTGTCATCAGACCGTGGCTGAGCATCTGCATGATGGCGCCTGTCATCGCTGTGGTGTTAAGCATCAGGATGGCGAAGAGCACGAGTCCGCAGTGGCTCACAGACGAGTATGCGTTGATATACTTGAGGTCGGTCTGCACACATGCGCTGAATGCACCGTAGACCACCGAGATACCTGTCAGGATGAGGAATATCCAGGCGAGTTCGGTAGCTGCCTCGGGCATCAGATAGATGGCCACGCGGAAGCAGCCGTAGCCGCCGAGTTTCATAAGCACGCCGGCATGGAGCATGGACACCGCGGTGGGCGCTGAAGCGTGACCGTCAGGGCTCCATGTATGGAAGGGGAACATGGCACCGAGGACACCGAACCCAACGAATGTCATCGGGAAGAGGAAATACTGCCAGCCCTTGTCGATGGAGCTGTTCTGTGCGATTTCAAGTATGTTCCATGTAAGGGGAGCGCCTTCGGGAGCCGAATGGTAATATATGCCTATCAGTCCGAGCATCAGGAATGCCGAACCGCCCATGAGCATGAGAGTCAGCTTCATGGCCGAGTAGTTCTTGTTGCCGCTGCCCCATACGCCGATCAGCAGGTACATGGGGATGAGTGCGACCTCATAGAACATGAACATCGTGAACAGGTCGATAGATATGAAGAATCCGAACACGCCTGTCGAGAGGAGCACGAGCCAGAGGAAGAATTCCTTGGGCAGCGGATTGATTTTCCATGAGGCGAACGATCCAGTCAGCAAGATGACTGACGAGAGGATGAGCATGGCGATGGATATGCCGTCGACGCCCACAGCAAGATTGATGTTGAGAGGAGCGAACCAGCTCCACGAACCGGTAAACAGCATCGGCGAATCGATGCCGGCTGCACGCATCTCAAGATAGTCGCACAGCACCCATATCGACAGGCCCAGCAGAGCGAGCGAACCTGTGACGGCAACCGCACGGATGGCTTTCATGCCACGGCAGAGGGCGAGGGCTCCGAGCATCACTACCGGGATAACCACGAAGTAGATGAGTATATTGGAAAACATAATGTGACTGTTATTTCACTTAATGATTGTGTCTGTTATAAAGAGCTTCAGAGATGATGGATAAGAGGGGAGATTACAACAGGCAGAGAGCCGTTATGCCTCCGAGAGCAAGCACTCCGATGAGATACCACCATACGTAGGTCTGGGCGTTGCCGCTCTGGAATCCGCGGATGGCATATGAGAGCTTGTTGGTCACGATGGCGAATCCGTCCATTGTACCGTCGATGATATGGCGGTCAAACCAGGCAATGGGTTTGCAGATGCCGTTGAAGATGATGCGCTTTGTGATGAACATGTAGAGTTCGTCCCAATAGAAACGGTGGTAGCACCAGTCCCACAGAGCAGGGAGAGCGCGTTTCATCTTTGAGGGCAGCGGGTTCTCCTTGCGGTACATCACTGTGGCAAGTATGATGGCGATGATGGCAACTGCAAGGCTCACTGAAGCCACTGTCCAGTCAAGGGCCTTGAGATTGGTGATGAATGAAACGCCTTCGGGGAACATCTCATGTCCGTTCCAGGTGACGAGGTTGCCCATCGGCACGAAGCCGGCCACGCAGGAGATAGCTGCAAGTATGACCAGAGGAAGTGTCATGGTCCAGGGCTGGTCATGGGGTGCGTGATGTCCTTCGCGCACTTTGTGTTCCTTCCACCAGAAAATGAGGTAGTAGAGACGGAACATGTAGAAGGCGGTCAGACCGGCAACGGCCGACATCCAGATGTACCAGAATGTGGAGTGACCCATGGTGGCCGTCAGAATCTCATCCTTGGAGAAGAAGCCGGCAAACGGTATGATACCTGCGATGGCCAGACAGCCTATGAGGAATGTGATGTGGGTTACGGGCATGTATTTGCGCAAACCGTGCATGTCGGTATAGTCGTTGGAGCCGATAGCGTGGATAAGCGCACCTGCACAGAGGAAGAGCAACGCCTTGAACATGGCGTGGGTGAACAGATGGAACATCGATGCCATGTAGCCGATGCCGTGGTGGAACTCGGGGCGGGCAACTCCGAGCGATACCATCATAAATGCTATCTGCGAGATGGTCGAGAACGCGAGCACACGCTTGATGTCAACCTGTGTGCAAGCAACCATAGCCGCATAGAAGGCTGTCAGGGCACCTACGACAGTGATTATCTCAAGCGAGGCTTCTTCCATCAGATAGAGAGGGAAGAGGCGAGCCACGAGATATACACCGGCTACCACCATGGTGGCGGCGTGGATGAGGGCCGACACAGGAGTCGGGCCTTCCATAGCGTCAGGCAGCCAGATGTGGAGGGGCATCATGGCCGATTTGCCCATGCCGCCCATGAAGATGAGCACCAGAGCCCATGTGAGCACCGATGCACCCATGAAGGTAGGGGCTGCACTGGTGGCGAAGATGTTCTTGATGTTTTCGGCAGTCTCAAGATTGACCTGATATGCGCCTGACACGAGCTGTGACGAGGTGAGGTCCATGAAATTGAAGGTGCCGGTATAGTAGCTGAGGGCAAGGATACCGATGAGGAAGCCGAGGTCGGCAAAACGAGTCACGATAAACGCCTTCTTGGCTGCGAGGACTGCCGAGGGCTTGCGGTAGTAGAATCCGATGAGGAGGTATGACGAAGCACCCACAAGCTCCCAGAAGATATACATCTGGAAGATATTGGTAGCTACGACAAGGCCGAGCATCGAGAAGCTGAAGAGCGACAGGAACGCATAGAAACGCTGGAAGCCCTTTTCCCACACGCCATGGTGGTCACGCATGTAGCCCATGCTGTAGAGATGCACCATAAACGAGATTGTGGTGATGACCACGAGCAGCAGGGCTGCGATGGGGTCAAGCAGGAATCCGAGACGGATTACCAGATTGTCGGTAAACGACAGCCAATCGACATTGAATACCACCCATTGCAGACGTGTATGGGCTTCGGCATCCACGAAGTCGGGGTTGCCGCTGAAAAAGTAAGTGAACGATACGATGTATGCGAGCACCATGGTGGTGCCCATCCCGAGGCAGCCGAGTGTGCCGGCCAGGCGATGGCTCATCTTGTTGCCGGCGAGGCCGAGCAACAGGAACATGAACAGCGGGATAAAGAGTATGAGTAACGGAAGTGTGATAGCCATGGCAGTGATCAGAATTTCATTTTGGTTAGGTCGCTGACATCGATATTCTTGTGGGCACGGTAGAGGTTGATGATGATTGCTATGGCCAGTGCTGTCTCAGCGGCAGCTATGGCTATGGCAAAGAGGGTGAACATCATGCCTTCGAGTTGTCCGGGAAAGAGATACCGGTTAAATATCACAAAGTTGATGTCAACGGCGTTGAGCATCAGTTCGATGGAAATCAGCATCGCAATCATGTTCTTGCGAGTGATGAATCCGTAGATGCCGCAGCAGAACATTACCAGCGTAGGCACCAGATAATATATCATTGAGATATCCATAATCTTAACTATATCGGAGTGTGTATGTGGTTAGACAATACTTATGATTACAGGTGGTATCAACGCTTGCGTGCCACCACTACGCCTCCTATTATACATGCAAGAAGCAATACGCTTATAGCCTCGAACGGCAGCAGATACTGTCCGGCTCCTGTGCCCATCATGGTCTCTCCGATGAGTTTCATCGAGGGGTTTTCCATGGCCGGTAGCTGTGTGGCCATCATGGCGCAGCGGCTGAAAAGCGCCGCACCGGTGATGCCGAGGGTCAGGACGGCGGCTACCGTGCCGAGCACGCGGCGGCGCGATGTCAGTCGGCGGCTGTTGTCGCCGGGGTGTGAGGTAAGCAAGATAGAGAATACAAACAGTACCACAATGCCGCCTGCATACACAGCTATCTGGACGGCTCCGAGAAACTCATAGTCGAGTTTGAAGTAGAGCACAGCTGCGGCAAAAAGCGTGAAGAGCAGATATGTCGCGGCTCGCAGTATTTTGCGCGTGGTTACGGTCAGTATTGAGAAGACGATGATTGCGATGATAATCATCCAGGATACGATGGTACTTCCTACTGATTCCATATAGAAATTAATTGACTTTAATGCTTATAACAGGGTATTATTTGTCGCCTTTGGCAGCTTCACGGGCGGCTTTGGCAGCCATCGCAGCCTTGATTTTGGCGAGTTTTTCGGGGTCATTGGCAGCTGCGGCAAGCGCTTTGGCCAGCGGATCCTGCTTGGGAGCCTCGGCGGCCTTTGGAGCAGCCTCGGCAGCCTGAGCACCCTTGGCGGCCTCTCGGGCGGCTTTGGCGGCCATCGCAGCCTTTATTTTGGCGAGCTTTTCGGGGTCGCCGGCGGCAGCGGCGAGAGCCTTGGCCAGCGGATCGTCGTTAGCCGGAGCGGCTGGAGCATTGGCGGCAGCGGCCTTCTTGGCCTCTGCGGCAGCTTTAGCTGCGGCCAGTTTGGCCTCGCGCTCGGCAAGGATTCGCTTTTTCTCTTCCTCTGTGGGTTCGGGCTCGGGAATATCGGGCAGATATTTGAGCTGTTTGACGAGTTTGTCACGGGTAAACACTGCCTGTTCGAAGTCGTTGCTGAACGCCAGTGCATTGGTCGGACAGTTGGTCACACACAGCTGGCAGAAAGTGCAGCTGCCGAGGTCGTAGTTATACCCTGCGAGATGCTTTTTCTTCTTGCCGTCCCATGTCTCTACGGTATCGATGTCAAGTTTGATGGTGCCGTTAGGACATACACGTTCGCAGGTGCCGCAAGCGATACACTTGTGGCGCCCTTCGGCGTCATACACTAACTCAAGGCATGCGCGGAAACGCTGCGGGACATGAAAAATCTCACGATTTTCGGGGTATCTTTCAGTAATCTTAGGGGTGACAAATTCTTTACCGGTCACTGACATGCCCTTGAGAAGGCTTGCCACGCCGGACCCTAATGATGAAAAATAGTCTTTAACACTACCCATAAATGTTATTGATGTTAATCGAGCTAAGGGGTTATGTTTGGTTTTAATTTTTATATTCGGTCAGTTATGTCGGTCAGGCGCGGTGCCTCGCAGAGGAGGGCAGCAGCTGACCCGGGGTGGTGACGCCTAACGTGCCTGGCCGCCGAGTATGTCGAGGAGTTCGGAGGTGATGGCTTGTTGGCGCAGTTTGTTGTATTCGAGCTGGAGCTCATCGAGGAGCTTCTTGGCGTTGTCATTAGCGCTTTGCATTGCCATGACTCGCGATGCTTGCTCGGAAGCACGGTTTTCGGTAAACACGTCCTGCAACACAGCCATGAGATACATGGGGAGCACGGCAGAGAAAATCGAAGCCGCATCCGGCTCAAAAAGGCAGGGACGGTTGGTGGCCTTGGTCTCTCCGGCGGCTTCAAAACTCTCCTGAAGGATGGGCAGAAGCTGCTGCTGGGTGAAATTCTGCCGGCTTACGCTCTTGAAGTGCATGTAGTGGAGCACCACACAGTCAAGCGACCCACGCAGAAACTCGTTTTTGAGGTAGTCCAGAAAATCCTTGACGCCGTCGCCTGTAGTGCGAGAGTCAAGACCCTCGCGTCTGACTACATGGAGATGTGCATCTTCAATTTTTTTGACAGCCTTGGCTATCTTTTCGCCCACAGGGTAGACCGTAACGTCGATGTCCTCGCCCCATTTCTGGCGGAAACCGCGCAGATGGTGTAAAAACTGCTTGAACAGATTGACGTTGTAGGCTCCGCACAGTCCGTCATCACTGCCGAGCACCACTATGCCGAGATGCTTTACCTCACGTTTCTCAAGGAGCGGAGAGGCAAATTGCGCGTCGGTGCTTAACAGATTGGCGATGATGGTCTCTATCTGGCCACGGAATGGCTGCAAGCGGCGCAAAGCCTGTTCGGCCTTGTGCATCTTGGCTGATGATATCATCTTCATGGCTCCGGTGATTTTCTCAGAGGAGGCCACAGAGCCGATGCGCCCTTTAAGTTCTCGCAGTGTTGCCATTATGACGGGTTAGTGAGTGTTTTGTTCTGTGGGTTATATGCTGAAAGTCGTATCTACACAATCTTTGTGGCTCAGGAGGCAAACTGGCCGGCTATGTCGGCAGCCGCCTGTGTGAGTTTCTCGGCACACTCGTCGGTGAGCTTCCCTGATGCCAGTACATCGAGCACATCGGCCTGGTATTTGGCATGGAGAAGCTGGAGGAGCTGTGTCTCAAATTCGTGCACCTTGTCGAGAGGCACTTTGTCAAGGAGACCCTTGGTGCCGCAGTAGATGACTGCGATTTCCTCTTCGACAGGCATCGGGTGGTACTGGGGCTGGATGAGGAGGCGTTCGTTCTTGCGGCCCTTGTCAATTACACGGGCGGTCACGGGGTCGATGTCGCCGCCGAACTTGGTGAATGACTCAAGTTCGCGGAACTGGGCCTGGTCAATCTTAAGCGTACCGGCCACTTTCTTCATCGACTTGATCTGGGCGTTGCCGCCGACACGTGACACTGAGATACCCACGTTGATGGCAGGGCGTATGCCTCGGTTGAAGAGGGCTGTCTCAAGGAATATCTGGCCGTCGGTGATAGAAATCACGTTGGTAGGGATATATGCCGACACGTCACCGGCCTGGGTCTCGATGATGGGGAGCGCTGTAAGCGAGCCACCGCCCTTGACTTTGGATTTGAGCACCTCGGGGAGGTCGTTCATCTGCTCGGCCACCTGCTGGTTGTCGATAATCTTGGCTGCGCGTTCGAGCAGACGTGAATGCAGATAGAAGATGTCGCCGGGATATGCTTCGCGTCCCGAGGGGCGCTTAAGGATAAGCGAAATTTCGCGGTATGCTACGGCCTGTTTTGACAGGTCATCGTAGATGATGAGAGCGTCGCGGCCGGTGTCACGGAAGTATTCACCGATGGCAACGCCGGCAAACGGGGCATAGTAGCGCATAGAAGCCGAGTCGCTTGCAGTGGCAGCCACAACTACGGTGTAGTCAAGTGCGCCGTATTTGCGGAGAGTCTCCACAAGTGATGCCACTGACGAAGCCTTCTGGCCGATGGCTACATAGATGCAGTAGACAGGCTTGCCGTCCTCGAAGTTCTTGCGCTGGTTGATGATGGTGTCTATGGCTATGGCAGTCTTGCCTATCTGGCGGTCGCCGATGATAAGCTCACGCTGTCCGCGGCCGATGGGCACCATGGAATCCACAGCTTTGATACCGGTCTGGAGGGGCTGGTTGACCGGCTGGCGGAATATGACACCCGGAGCTTTGCGCTCGAGAGGCATGTTGAGCAGCTCGCCCTGTATGGGGCCGCGGCCGTCGATAGGCTCGCCGAGCACATTGATAACGCGGCTGCACAGACCCTCGCCTACGGGTATAGAAGCAATCTCGCCGGTGCGCTTGACGCTCATGTTTTCGGTGACGGAGTTGACGCGGTCGAGCAGGATGACGCCGACGTTGCTTTCCTCGAGGTTGAGGGCCACCCCTTTGACACCGTTTTCAAATTCTACAAGCTCATTGGCGCATACATTGTCAAGACCGTAGACGTGAGCCACGCCGTCGCCCACTTCGAGCACACGGCCGGTTTCCTCAAATGTCACTTTGGAGTTGACATTTTCAAGCTGTTGCTTCAGAACTTCTGATATCTCGCTGGGATTGATCATTTTAAAGTATGGTTTGATAAGGGCGTCTGATGGGATTCCTTATGTTACTGTAATAAGTTAAGTTTCAACTGTTTCAGCTCGTTGGCTATGGAAGCGTCAAGTTTGTCGTTGTCGATTGCCACGGTGAAGCCGCCGATAATCGACGGGTCGACCACGCTGCTGTATTCCATAGTGCCGCCGGGGCCGATCTGCTGCTGTATGACGTCGGCTATACGCTTTTCGGTAGCCTTGTCGAGAGGGATGGCCGAGGTGACGGTCACCTGATGGATATTGTGGGCATGGCGGTATATGTCCAGATATGCGAGGGCTATGGAGTGGAGCATGGGCAGCCGCTTGTTGTCCGACAGCATCTGCAGGAAGTCGGCAAGCACTTTGTCGGGCTTGCTGAGACCGCATGCTGTGACGGCGAGCTGCTGCTTGGCACTGTCGGCCACAAACGGATTGGCCATGGTGGACTGCAGCGCGGGCTGTGCGGCAAAACTGGCGCACAGGGCGGTCATCAGACGGTACATTGTGTCGTCCTGACCTTTTTCAAGGGCAAACTTATAGAGAGCCTTGGCGTATCTGCGAGGTATTAGGCCGTCGTTCATATATAACCTTTGAGGGCGTTAATTTTTGGACCGGTTAGTTTTTAGTCTCGATATCTTTAAGGAGGGAGTCCACGAGCTGTTTCTGCGCCTTGGAGTCGGCCATCTGGTTTTTCACCACCTTGGTGGCGATGTCGAGGGCAAACTGTCCGACATCGTTGCGCAGCTGGCGTTCGGCCTCCTTACGTTCCTGTTCCATGGAGAGCTTGGCGGCATCCATGACTTTCTTGGCTTCCTTCTGAGCCTCGCTGCGTGCCTCGTCGATGATCTGTGTCTTCATCTTCTCGGCGTCGCGCAGCATGTCGGCCTGCTGTCGGCGAGCCTCTGCAAGCTGCTTGTCGGCAGCTTCACGGGCGTGGTCAAGCTGTTCCTTGGCACTCTGGGCATATTCGACGCCTTTGTCTATGAGATCGGCGCGTTTCTCAACTGAAGAGATGATGACGGGCCAGCCCCATTTCCAAAGGATGAAGAAAAGGATAGCGAATGCTATGAACATCCAGAATATCAATCCGAAGTCGGGCGTGAATAGTTCCATGAGTTACGATTAATTGAGAATAGGGGTGCCCATGCCAGGGCAGGAGGTGACTTGAGGTTGAGGATAGTAGTGGGAGGAGGAGAGATGTGCAGTCTCTCCGCGACTGATTAGAGGAAGAACGAGAGTATGCAGACGATAACAGCGAACAGAGCCACACCTTCGACGAGGGCTGCGATCACAATCATGTTGCTTCGGATGTCGCCTGCTGATTCGGGCTGGCGGGCTATAGCTTCCATGGCTGATGAACCGATTTTGCCGATACCTATACCGGCTGCGATAGCTGCGATTCCGGCGCCGATACATGCGCCAATACCGAGAAGACCTGAGATTGCTGCTGATAACATAATCTTAAAGTTTTTAGGTGAGTGTGTTTTATATTTTTATGGATTAATTTGCTTGGGGTTTAGGATGGGATTCATGCCCCTTGTCTTGTGCAAGGCTTATGAATATGGTCGAAAGCATCGTGAACACATATGCCTGGATGAAGCTGACGAGCACATCTATGAGCAGCATGAACACCGAGAACACCATGGAGAGGGCGGTGGTGCTGCCGAGCACCACGGGACCCATGGACGCGAATATGAAGATGAGCAGGGTCAGCACAAGCACTATCATATGGCCTCCCATCATGTTGGCGAACAGACGGACGGTCAGCGCGGCAGGTTTGGTGAAGATGCCGAATATCTCTATAACAGGCATGATGGGCAGCGGCGCTTTGAGCCATGTGGGTACCTCGGGCCAGAATATCTCCTTCCAATAGTGTTTGGTGGCGAAGATGTTGGTCACGAGGAATGTCAGTATCGAGAGCACGAGTGTCACCGCGATATTTCCGGTCAGGTTCGCACCGCCGGGGAATACCACTATGAGACCCATAAGGTTCATTATAAGGATGAAGAAGAACACTGTCAGCAGATAGGGGGCGAATTTCTTCGCCTTGTCGCCGAGAGTGGGCTTGATGACGCCGTCATACACAAACATGATGAGCAGCTCCATGAAGCCTATCATCTTCCTCGGGGCTTTGTGGCCCTGCTTCTTGTGCCAGCGTGCCACGGACAACACTGCCCAAAGGACCAGGAAGACGGTTATGAAGAGCGCGCAGACATTTTTGGTGATCGAGAAGTCCCATGGCTTGATTTCCTTGCCGTCGACTATCTCTATGACTTTGCCTTTGTGCTTGCTGTCTTTGCCGGCAATCTTGAATGTGGCGTTTCCGTCGACATATTCCTGACCGTGAGCGAGCCGTGACGATGAGAAGATGTGCAGTCCGTCAGTACCCCACACGATTATGGGGAGAGGTATGCGCAGATGATGGTTGAAAGGCACTTCCCAGCCGTAGCCGTCGCCGAGGTGGTCAAATATGATTTCCTTGGGGTTGATGGAGCTTTCCTCTTTCTCAACCTGCGCATCTACCATCTGGGCTATGCTTTCGTTGCCGGCAGTAGCTGTGGTGTCTGCTGCAGTCTCGGCCATAGAGCAGGGGGCGACCAGCAACAGGGCCGATACTGCGAGTACCAGTCTGATGGCTATATTTTTAGATTTGGCAGACATATGCTAAATGGCTTTGCTTTGTTAACACGGTTAATCTGATTGATGCAGACTTGCTAATAGACACATACGGAGATGACGTTGTTGTCAATATCCGCCATACCTCCCTGTATGGGGAGCTCACCATGGCCTTCGAGACCTTCATATCCGATGGTGCCGGCAGTGAGCGCGGCAATGAGGGTGGCGTGGTTGCGGAGGACTGTGAAGCGTCCGGCCTGCCCTGGGAGGTGCACGGCTGTAACTTCGCCTTCAAAGAGGATGTCCTCGGTGGATATTATCTTTAGTGTCATGTCGGTCAGTCTTGCGATCTGTAATGTATTGTCGTCAGTAGGGAGGAGCGGTTCACATGGCGGTGTTATCCTTCGACTTCGGCAAGCATCTTCTTGCCCTTGGCGATAGCCTCGTCGATGGTGCCGACGTTGAGGAACGCCTGTTCGGGATATTCGTCCATCTCGCCGCTGAGAATCATCTTGAAGCCGCGTATGGTCTCGTTGAGCGGCACCATGACGCCGGGAAGACCGGTGAACTGCTCGGCCACGAAGAACGGCTGCGACAGGAATCGCTGGGCGCGGCGTGCGCGTGACACCACGAGTTTGTCCTCGTCAGAGAGCTCATCGACACCGAGAATGGCGATGATGTCCTGAAGTTCGTTATATTTCTGGAGGAGCTGCTTGACAGCCTGAGCCACGTTGTAGTGCTCTTCACCGATGATGTTGGGGTCAAGGATACGCGATGTGGACTCCAGAGGGTCAACGGCCGGATAGATGCCAAGCTCGGCAATCTTACGGCTGAGCACCGTGGTAGCGTCAAGGAAGCTGAAGGTAGTGGCAGGTGCAGGGTCGGTCAAGTCATCGGCAGGGACATAGATGGCCTGTACGGATGTGATAGAACCGTTTTTGGTGGAGGTGATACGTTCCTGCAGCGCACCCATCTCCGATGCCAGAGTAGGCTGGTAACCTACGGCCGAGGGCATACGTCCGAGAAGAGCCGATACCTCAGAGCCGGCCTGGGTGAAACGGAATATATTGTCGATGAAGAGCAGGATTTCCTTGCCTCCGCCGTCCTGGTCACGGAACTGTTCGGCTACGGTAAGGCCTGAAAGCGCCACACGCAGACGTGCACCCGGCGGCTCGTTCATCTGACCGAACACGAGGGTGGCCTGGCTGTCGGCCACTTCTTTCATGTCTACGTCGGCAAGATTCCACTGGCCTTTTTCCATGCCTTCCTTGAATTTCTCGCCGTATTTCATGACGCCGCTCTCGATCATCTCGCGGAGCAGGTCGTTGCCTTCACGTGTACGCTCGCCGACACCGGTAAACACGGAGAAACCGTTGTGTCCCTTGGCGATGTTGTTGATAAGCTCCATGATCAACACCGTCTTGCCCACGCCGGCACCACCGAACAGACCGATTTTGCCGCCCTTGCTGTAGGGCTCGAGAAGGTCGATGACCTTGATACCGGTGTAGAGTATCTCGGTGCCTATGGTGAGGTCCTCAAAAGCCGGAGCCGGCTGGTGGATGGGACGCAGGTCGGTGCCCTTAAGAGCCGGAAGGCGGTCTATGGCCTCGCCGATGACATTGAGCAGACGTCCCTTGACCTGCTGCCCTGTGGGCACGGCTATGGGGCGCTCAAGATTGTCGACGCGCAGGCCTCGCTGAAGCCCGTCGGTACTTTCCATGGCCACACACCGGCAAGTGTCTTCTCCGATGTGCTGCTCAACTTCAAGGATGAGCTCGTGACCGTCAGGACGGTCGACTTTCAATGCCGTGTAGATGGCAGGAATCTCGTTGTCGTCACCTTCGAAGATGACATCGACAACCGGTCCGATCACCTGGGCTATTTTTCCGAATTTGTCGCTCATAATATATTAGACGGGTTATTCAGGTTTATATGGGTTAGATTATGGTGAGAGTTGCAGGGTTGTTTAGAAGTGCCAGCCGTAGACGATGCAGAGCACCATGACTACGAGGTTGACGAGGTTGATGGGAAGCAGATATTTCCACTCGAGCGACAGGAGCTGGTCGATACGCAGACGAGGGAAGGTCCACTTGAACCATATGATTATGAATGAAAGTGCGATGGCTTTGCCTATGAACCATACTACCGAGGGGATGTAGTCCATCACGTGGTTGAAGCCGTCCCATCCGTTGATGTGGAAGGGCATCCAGCCACCGAAGAACATCAGCGCGGCCACGCCGGATACGATAAACAGGTTAAGGTACTCGGCCAGATAGAAGAAGCCGAAATGTATGCCGGAGTATTCAGTGTGGTAACCGGCAGTCAGCTCGCTCTCGGCTTCGGGAAGGTCAAACGGGCCACGGTTAGTCTCGGCGGTACCTGCGATGAGATAGATTACAAAGGCTATCACGGCAGGGATGTGTCCGGTGAAGATGAACCAGCCATTGGCTTGCGCGTTGACGATGTCGCCCACCGACATGGAACCTGCGAAGGCCACCATGGTCAGGATGCTCAGGCCTACGGAAAGCTCGTAGCTTACCATCTGCGCTCCGCTTCGGAGTGCACCGATAAGGGTGAACTTATTGTTGGACGACCATCCGGCGAGCAGTATGCCCAGCACACCGATAGACGAACATGCAATCAGGAAGAAGATGCCGATGTTGAAGTCTATGATCTGCAGACCGTTGCCCCACGGAAGCACGGCAAAACCGAGCATCGAGGCCAGAATCACCAGATATGGAGCCAGGGCGAAAAGGAATTTGTCAGTGTACTTGAGTGAAATCAGCTCCTTGATGAGTATCTTGAACATGTCGGCGACACTCTGAAGCAGACCCCACGGGCCTACACGGTTAGGACCGAGGCGGCACTGGAATGCAGCGCACACCTTGCGTTCAAACCATATATAGAACAAGGCCAGCAGCGAGTATGCCAGCAGAAGGCATACGGCTATGATGACGCACTCTACTGTCACAGCAGCCCAATGGGGCAGAAACTGCATCAGCAGCGAGTGGATAAATGCGGTCAGTTCCGAGAAATCTTGCATAATCGTTGATTATCTAACGGATGATGTGATGGTATAGTTGGTTTGTTGTGAAATTTTTTTGACGATTTAACGGTCCATGTCGGGAACGATGTAGTCAAGCGAGCCGCCGATGGTGATAAGGTCGGCGATTTTGGAGCCTTCGGTGAGATGGTCCACCACGGCAGCCAGCGGCAGACAGGGGGGAGCTATCTTCAGACGGTAGGGCGATGTGCCACCGTCGCTCTCGATATAGATGCCGAATGCGCCACGGCAGCCCTCGACGGTCTGATACCAGCGGCCTTCGGGCAGACGGAGCACTTTGGGCACCTTGGCCTGGATGTCGCCCTCGGGGATTTTGTCGATGAGCTGGGAGATGATGCGTGCGCTCTGTTCCATCTCGTCCATACGCACTTTGAATCGGGCCATGGAATCGCCCTCGGTGCGGATGACTTCGTCAAATTCTACCTCGTCATACACGGCATAGGGGGCAGTCTTGCGTATGTCGCATGCCCAGCCCGAACCGCGGCCCGAGGGACCTGTGATGGCCCATGATATAGCATCCTCACGGCTCAGCACACCCACGCCTTCCATGCGGTTACGTGTGATGACGTTGCCGGTAAAGAGCTTGTTGTATTCCTTGATATTCTTGGGCAGCACTTCAAGCAGAGCCTTCACATCCTTGACAAAGTCAGGATCGAGGTCAGCAATCACACCTCCTATGGTCTCATAGTTGAACGTCATGCGTGCGCCGCAGGTCTTGTCCATGATGTCAAGAATCTGCTCGCGGACACGCAGCGTGTAGAACAGCATCGTGGTAGCACCGAGGTCCATGCAGAATGTGCCGATGAAGAGGCAGTGGCTTGCGATGCGTGACAGCTCGTCCATGATGACACGAATCACCTGTGCGCGGCGCGGCACCTCGATATTCGCGGCCTTTTCGATACACATGCAGAGGCAGTGGTGGTAGGGGTGGGCCGAGAAGTAGTCCAGACGGTCCATGAAGTGAAGTGTCTGGAAGTATGTGTCCATCTCGCAGATTTTTTCAACTCCGCGGTGGATGTAGCCCATGTAGACATCGATTTTCTTGATGGTCTCACCGTCGACAGCCGTGCGGAAACGAAGCACACCGTGGGTGGCAGGGTGCTGCGGGCCTATGTTGACTACGAAATCATTTTCAGCGAATACACGCTTTTCCTCCTTGACTATATTGCCGTTGGCATCCTCGACGTACATCTGTGTGAAATCGCTCTGGCGTTCACTCTCCAGGGGTACGGGATTGACATTGGGGTCCATGTCATAATCCTTGCGCAGGGGGAAGCCTTTCCAGTCGATGCTGAGGAAGAGGCGGCGCATGTCGGGGTTGCCGATGAAGATTATGCCGAAAAAGTCATACACTTCACGCTCGTAGATGCAGCCGATGGCATAAAGGTCGCTGATGGAGTGTATATAAGGTGTCTCGCGGTCGCCGGTAGCTATGACTTTGACCGCGATATGTGTGTTATGCTTTGTGCTGTCAAGGTAGTATATGCAGCCGAGACTGTCTTTCCAGTCCATGCCGACTATGGTCACCAGATAGTCAAATGCCAATTCTGCATCATCGCGCAGCGTCTTGGCCAGCTCATGCCACTTGGCATCGGGGATGGTGATGGTCAGAGTGTCGGCTTCTTCAAATGATGCTTCCGGAAACAGCTTGGCTATTTTTTCCTGAATATTTGCCATATATTAATATATAAGGTGTAGGAATGAAAAAACGGTATCGTTATTTAGCGTCGTCGATGCCCTGGATGGGGTGAGATTTAAGGAATTCCTCCTGCTTCTGCTGGCGGTTGACTCCGCCGAAGAATTTCTCGACTTTGATTTTGCGCGAGAGCTGCATGATGCCGTAGATCATGGCTTCTGGACGGGGAGGACAGCCGGGGACAAACACGTCGACGGGTATGATGTCCTCTATGCCCATGGCTACGTGGTAGCTCTTGCGGAACGGGCCTCCGGAGATGGCGCATCCGCCACAGGCTATGACATACTTGGGCTCGGCGAGCTGGTCATAGAGGCGGCGCAATACGGGAGCCATACGGTGCACGATGGTGCCGGCGACCATGATGAAGTCAGCCTGACGAGGCGAGGCTCGCGCTACTTCCCAGCCGAAACGCGCCATATCGAAACGCGCTGCTCCGAGCGACACAAATTCTATGCCGCAGCAACTGGTGGCGAAGGTGAGCGGCCAGATAGAGTTCGAACGCCCCCAGTTGATGAGATGGTCAAGAGAACCTATGATTACGTTGGTGCCGGAATCCTGAAGTTCCTTGACCAGCTTCTCGATATATTCATTGTCTTTCCATGCGTCATAAGGCATGGACTTTGTGGTTACTTCCATTCAAGAGCTCCTTTCCGCCAGGCATATACGAGGCCCAGCACTAAAACAGAGAAAAATATTGCAATGCTCAACAGCCCGTCAGCGCCGAGTTCCTTGACTCTCACCGCCCAGGGAAACAGGAATACGGTTTCGACGTCAAACATGAGGAACAGGATGGCAAACAGGTAATAGCCCACCTTGAACTGGGCCATGCTTTCGCCACGTGTCGGGATGCCACATTCGTAGGCTTCCCCTTTCTGGGGGTTGAAGGAGCGAGGAGAAATCAGTCCGGCCAGCCATAGCGCCAGTGCTACAAGACCTATGCCCGTGCAGGCCGCCGTAAAAGCCAATGCTGAATTGGAAATAGTCGCTAATGTAAGCATATCGGATGTTAATGATTCTATTTACTTTCTCAAGTCGGTATATATTGTCTCCGCCGCACTGCGGTAACAACATTATCTCTGCAAATGTAACGATTTTATCTCAATTTAGATATCAAAAAGTATGTAAAAATTTTCGGCATTTACGATGAAACAAGGACTTTGGAACATATGTCGTCATTTATGTGCCTGATGGCCGGAAAACATGCTGCAATCTGCTGAATGTCAAATATCCTGTCAACCGTCACGGGTGGTGACGTATTGACAGGATATTTGCCTTATCGGTTATAAACCGGAAGTTTTTCAGTCGGCTTCAATATCGCGGACGCGGAGTTTGTCGCCTGTTTCGTCGGCGATGCTGCGGAAGTAGCGCGGATCGTCATATCCGCCGAATTTCGGTGATGCCGGCATGCCGTCGGGCGTGCGTGCGAATTGTCCGTTGCCGTCTTCCTTCTTTATGTTGAAGTCAAGATATTTGACCAGGAGGTATTCGCCGAGGCTGCGGTACTCCTTGATGTAGCGGTCGGTGGCGGCGATGGTGTAGTCGTTGAGCATGTCGGCAGCCTGAGGAGTGGGGAGCGACGCGATGGTGGTGCGCAGCGAGTCGGTGTCGGCTGCCAGACGCTTCTCTATGGAGCTCTGCACCCTGCGTATGTCGGGAATCATCTGTGAGTAGCGGTAGTATGCCTGGTTTGCCACGAAATTGTTGACCCAGAAGCTGGAGTCCCAGGAGATGTTGTAGAGGTCGCCGTTGCCGGGCTGGAATCCGCGCGGTATGCGTGTGACGCTGCTGAACACGGGGATGTAGACGTTGGTGTTGGCGTCATCGCATCCAAACCACAGTATCCCCTTCATGGCCTCGGGGTGGTTGCGGTTCATCTGTGCGACGAGGGAGAAACCTGTCTGCTGGGTGGCTATGGCGCGTTCGTGGACATATTTGACGCTGTCGACTTCAAATTCCATCGGTCGGGCGCGGTAGGGGACTTTATAGGGACCTGCGCCTATGTCGGTGGTCATGTCAAACGGAGTGCCCTCAAAATGGTCGCGCATCATCCATTTCATGTCGTCGACGCTCAGGGGCTTGTCGGGCTTGACCCAGAGCGGAAGCACCTCTCCCTTGCCTTCGTTGATCCACGGCAGGTAGCGGTCCATGCCTGAGGCGAATTTGTTGTAGAATGCCCATACCCTTGCCTCGCATCCGCGCAGTGCGCCGAAGTCGGCCGGAGCATAGGCCTTGGAGAAGCTGAAGTCCTCGTCTTTGCCGTTGAAATATCCCTGCTTGCGTGCGAATGTTATCACGTCAGGCGAATATATGCAGTTTTCCATGTCGTTGAGCGGAAAGCGGTGGATGCGTGAATGGTTGGCGTGGGCCGCTATGTAGCCGTCAGGCACTTTCATTGCCACCCATACGGCTCCCTTGCTTTTGCCGCCTTTGCCCACCATCTCCATGATCCATGCCTCGTCGGGGTCTGCGATGGTGAACGATTCGCCCTCGGAGCAGTATCCGTATTCCTTGACAAGGTCGGTCATGGTCTTGATGGCCTCCCGGGCGTTTTTCGACCGCTCGAGTGCTATATATATAAGGGACCCGTAGTCGATGAGGCCGGTGGAGTCAGCCAGTTCGTGGCGTCCGCCGAAAGTGCTCTCGACGATGGTGAGGCCGTGGCGGTTCATATTGCCCACGGTCGAATATGTGTGTGACGGCTGGGGTATCTCTCCTATGTGGCGGCCGGTGTCCCATTCGGTGACTTTGCGCATCGTCCCCTTGGGATGGTCGGCCTCAGGGGAGCTGTACAGCTCGCCGTAGAGCGTGTGGCTGTCGGCGGCATATGTGGCTATGACGCTTCCGTCGGTAGTGGCGCCGCCTGTGGCTATGAGGCTTGTGCATGCAAGCGCAGACGCTACACTGCCAGCAGCCATGACTGCCAGTGCGCCCAGAAATCGAGTGTGTTGATTCATATACGGTAAGAAGTGTGATAGTGTGTGTGATTGTGCATTTAATGTGGGTCTCTGCCCTCTGTATTATGCAAAATTACTAAATAAATCGTATTTTTGCGGTATCTCATCCGTAATATTATCGTATGAAATCGTTTCAGGTCATTTTTGTGATGCTGGTTGTGGCGGCCTCGTCAATGCGTGCCGCCTCCCAGGTGTCGTCGTCGCCGATGGTCCGATGGGGCGAAGAACAGGCCGACACCGTCAAATTATCGTCGGTATATAAAACTCTTGGGGCGTCAGATGACATGGACAAGGGTAGGCTGACGCTGCTTGCAGCCCGTCAGTTCCTGGGGGTGCCTTATGTGGGAGGTACGCTTGAATCCCCTCTGGAGATGCTGACAGTCAATACTTCCGGACTTGACTGCACCACGCTTGTCGAACTGAGCATGGCGCTCGCGAAGTCTGTGGCCGAAGGGGAGGCTGATTGGCGCGATGCGCTGTATGACCTGCGTGACATGAGGTATCGCGGCGGAGTGGTCGACGGATATGCCTCGCGTCTCCATTACATATCTGACTGGATTACTGACAATACCTATCGCAAAAATATCAGGGAGGTCACATCGGATGCTCCCCGGGCCAAGTCTCAGCTCTCGTCGGTCAACTTCATGACGACACACCGCGACAAGTATCCGCAGCTTGCCGATTCGGCCACCTATGCCCGGATAAAGGACAGCGAACGGGTGTTGCATCGGGCCAAAAGCTATTTCATACCTAAAACGGCTGTGTCATCGCGCGATGTGAGGGACTTCCTGGCTGACGGCGATGTGGTGTTCATAACCACATCCATCGAGGGTCTTGATGTGTCACACGCCGGCGTCATATTCAAGGACGAGAAGGGTGTGCCGCATATGCTGCATGCCTCAACGACAGCCGGAAAGGTCATAGAAGACCCTGTGTCTCTCGCCGACTATCTTGCCCGGCAGAAAAAAGCTACCGGCATACGCATAGTGCGTCTGAGATGACAGAAGGATTTTTGAGCATAAATTATTGTTACTCATGTAAAAAAATGCTACTTTTGCACATGCCTTATGTTCTGAAATCTCAGACTTTCAGAGAGTGAAGCATTAACTATCTGCATGCATATCAACCTTTTATTTCATATAACGTAACTTTATGGATATTTCACACATCGAGCACATCGGTATCGCTGTGCCAAGCCTTGACGAGGCTATCCCGTTTTACGAGAACATGCTCGGCCTTAAATGTACAGCCATCGAAGAAGTAGCTGACCAGAAAGTAAAGACCGCATTTTTCAAGGTCGGTCAGACCAAGATAGAGCTTCTTGAGGGTACCGCTCCCGAAAGCGCGATTTCAAAATTCATAGCCAACAATGGAGGCCGCGGAGGCATCCAGCATGTGGCATTCGCTATCGAGGATGGCGTAGCCAACGCGCTTGCCGAGGTAGAAGAGAAGGGCGGCCGTCTAATTGACAAAGCTCCACGCAAGGGCGCCGAAGGTCTCAACATCGCATTCCTGCACCCCAAATCGACTTGCGGAACTCTCATAGAGCTTTGCGAAGACCCCAACAAGAAGTAATTTTAATCCATCCACTACATTACTCTGAAATGAGCAACCAGTTAGAAAAAGTAAAAGAACTCATCGCTCTCCGCGCAGAAGCCCGTCTCGGCGGCGGCGAGAAGGCCATTCAGAAGCAGCACGACAAAGGCAAATACACTGCACGTGAGCGCATCGCCCAGCTGCTTGACGAAGGCTCGTTTGAAGAAATAGATATGTTCGTGCGCCACCGTTGCACCAACTTCGGACAGGAGAAGAAGAGCTATCTCGGCGATGGCGTAGTGACGGGTTACGGTACTATCGAAGGCCGTCTGGTATATGTCTTCGCACAGGATTTCACCGTATTCGGCGGCTCTCTGAGCGAGACCATGGCACTCAAGATATGCAAAATCATGGATATGGCCATGAAGATGGGCGCTCCTGTCATCGGTCTTAACGACTCGGGCGGTGCGCGTATCCAGGAGGGCATCAACGCTCTCGCAGGATATGCCGAGATATTCCAGCGCAACATCATGGCTTCGGGTGTCATCCCCCAGATTTCAGGTATCCTCGGTCCGTGTGCCGGCGGTGCGGTATATTCTCCGGCGTTGACCGACTTCACCATCATGACCAAGGGCATCAGCTATATGTTCCTGACAGGCCCCAAGGTGGTAAAGACAGTGACCGGCGAGGATGTCACACAGGAAGCTCTCGGTGGCGCGGAAGTGCATGCTTGCAAGAGCGGCGTGGCCCACTTTGCCGCTGAGGACGGCGAGGAGACCCTCAAGATTATCCGCAAGCTCTTCAGCTACATACCCCAGAACAATCTGGAGGAGCCCCCGTTGGTAGAATGTACCGACCCCATAGACCGTCTGGAGGACTCACTCAACGACATCGTGCCTGATTCGGCTACCCGTCCCTATGACATGTATGAGGTTATCGGTGCCATCATCGACAACGGCGAATTCCTTGAAATCCAGTCGGGTTACGCTAAGAACATCATCATCGGTTTCGCCCGCTTCAACGGACAGGCCGTGGGTATCGTGGCCAACCAGCCTAAGTTCCTCGCCGGCGTGCTTGACAGCAACGCTTCGCGCAAGGCTGCACGTTTCGTGCGTTTCTGCGACGCATTCAACATACCTCTGGTGACCCTCGTTGACGTACCGGGCTTCCTCCCCGGCACCGGTCAGGAATACAATGCTGTGATTCTCCACGGAGCCAAGCTGCTCTATGCCTACGGCGAGGCCACAGTGCCCAAGGTCACAGTCACACTCCGCAAGAGCTACGGCGGCAGCCATATCGTGATGAGCTGCAAGCAGCTCCGTGGCGATATGAACTATGCATGGCCTACTGCCGAAATCGCCGTTATGGGCGGTGCAGGTGCCGTAGAAGTGCTCTATGCCCGTGAGGCCAAGGAAAGCGAAGATCCCAAGAAGGTCCTCGCAGAGAAGGAAGCTGAATACAACAAGCTGTTCTGCAACCCCTACAATGCCGCCAAGTACGGATACATTGACGATGTCATCGAACCGCGCAATACACGTTTCCGTATCATCCGTGCTCTCCAGCAGCTTGCTACCAAGAAGGTGGTCAATCCGGCCAAGAAACACGGTAACATACCCCTTTAATATTCATATCTATACACATATCGTCAATCAGTATGAAACAACGACTAATGCTCCTTGCCATCGCCGTATGTGTATGCGCCGGCGTCGTTTCCGCCCAGGGACGTCGCGGACTGCGCATCAATGAGGTCATGGTCAAGAATGAGTCAAGCGTCATAGATGATTACGGTCGGCATGCAGCCTGGATAGAGCTCTTCAACTCGACATTCGGACCGTTGGAGATTTCAAGCGTCTATCTGACCAACGACCGTAATAATCCCACGATGTACCCTGTACCTCTTGGTGATGTAAATACACGTATCCCCAAGCGTCAGCACGTGATATTCTGGGCTGACGGCATGCCTAATGACGGCACTTTCCATACGAATTTCGTCCTTATCCCCGGCGTTGACAACTGGATTGGCCTCTATGATGCCGACGGCAAGACCCTCATCGATGAGGTGACCATCCCGGCCACTCTGCCGTTTGATGCCTCATATGCACGCAAGGTCGACGGAGTCGGCGCGGATAATGACGCTTCGGCGTGGGAGGTACGTGACGGCAGCACATCGTCGCTCTACATCACTCCGAGCAGCAACAATATCATCAAGGACACCAATAACAAGGTGGCTAATTTCAAGGAACTTGATGAATCAGGCGGCGGCATGACCATCATGGCCATGTGCATCGTGTTCTCGGCCCTTCTCGTGCTCTGCATCAGCTTCTACATCATCAACAAGATTTCAGCAGCCATATCCAAGAGCAACAAGGCCAAGACCGTGGGTCTCAATCTCAAAGAGCTCTCACGTGATGAGCGTCCTGACCATGACACCGGCGAGGAAATCGCAGCCATCGCCATGGCACTCCATGAACATCTCGACGCACATGACCGCGAGAACACAGTGCTCACCATCAATAAGGTGAAGCGTGCCTACTCTCCCTGGAGTTCCAAGATTTATACGCTCCGTGAGACACCCAACGTACACCGTTGAAACCATTCTTATTAATCATCCGATAATCAACAACTGTCAATGAAAGAATACAAATATAAAATCAACGGCAACACCTACAAGGTGTCAGTCGGGGATATTGACAACAACCTTGCAGAGGTTGAGGTCAACGGCACACCTTACCGTGTGGAGATCGAGGCTCAGAAGAAGCCTGTCACAGTCATCAACACACCGCGTCCTACCGCAGCTCCTCGTACACAGACCGGTGGAAAGGTGATTTCAAAAGCTCCGGTTGCCGCAGGTTCATATCAGGTGACCGCTCCGCTGCCCGGCACTGTGCTTAACATCGTCAAGAAAGTGGGCGATGAAGTCAAGGCGTCCGAGACAGTCCTCATCCTTGAGGCCATGAAGATGGAAAACGCTATCCATGCGGGTCGCGACGGCAAGATTGCTTCAATCAATGTCAATGCCGGCGATTCTGTGCTTGAGGGCACAGTCCTGTTTGTGATAGCCTGATGTCACTGACACATATATACACAATAGATTCATCTGCAAGTAAATAAAAGATATGTCATTCAGTGATTTCTTAATACAAAACCTTCAGCAGTTCTGGCATTTGACCGGCTTCTACAATGCCACCTGGGAGCATTTCGTGATGCTCGCTGTGGGTCTGTTCTTCATATGGCTTGCCATCAAGAAGGACTTCGAGCCCATGCTGCTGGTGCCTATAGGCTTCGGTATGCTTATAGGCAACATACCTTTCAACGGCGAGGCCGGACTGGAAATAGGTATCTACGAACAGGGTTCGGTGCTTAATATCCTTTACAATGGTGTTAGTGCCGGCTGGTATCCGCCTCTGATTTTCCTCGGCATCGGTGCGATGACCGATTTCACGGCTCTGATAGCCAACCCCAAGCTGATGCTTGTGGGCGCGGCTGCCCAGTTTGGCATTTTCGGTGCCTACATGGTGGCTCTGCTTCTCGGTTTTGCTCCCGACCAGGCAGGTGCTATCGCCATCATCGGTGGTGCCGACGGTCCTACGGCCATCTTCCTATCGTCGAAACTCGCTCCCAACCTGATGGGTGCCATAGCCGTGTCGGCTTATTCGTACATGGCTCTTGTGCCTGTGATACAGCCTCCTATCATGAAGCTGCTCACCACCAAGCACGAGCGTCTGATTAAGATGAAGCCTGCGCGTGCCGTCTCACAGAACGAGAAAATCATATTCCCGATTGTAGGTCTGCTTCTGACATGCTTCGTGGTGCCTTCAGGTATCCCTCTGCTCGGCATGCTCTTCTTCGGCAACCTGCTGCGTGAGTGCGGGGTGACCACCCGTCTGGCCAAGACAGCAAGCAATGCCCTGACTGATATCGTCACGATACTTCTCGGCATGACAGTGGGTGCTTCAACCCAGGCATCTGAGTTCCTGACCACCCAGACTATCGGCATCTTCGCCCTCGGTTTCATGGCGTTTATCATCGCTTCGGCATCGGGTGTGATGTTTGTCAAGCTGTTTAACCTTTTCTTGCCGCAGGCTAAGAAAATCAATCCGCTTATCGGTAACGCCGGCGTTTCGGCCGTGCCGATGTCAGCCCGAATATCTAACAACCTCGGATTACAGTATGATCCGTCCAACTACCTGCTGATGCACGCCATGGGCCCGAATGTGGCTGGCGTGATTGGCTCGGCAGTGGCCGCTGGCGTGCTTCTTGGCTTCCTCGCCTGATCCGAAACCTTGATATAAGTAATAATCCGCCGGAAAAGCCAGCCTGAAAGAGTTTGGTCAGTCTTTCCGGCGGATTTCTTATTTATCTTCTCCCAATCTTTTTTACAGGAAAAATTCTACAAACTACCCACCATATAACGTAGCAGTGACATAGCTGTCATGCGTCAACGGACGATTGTATTGACCTCTGAGGAAAATTTTAGCAACCACTTAGAACCATATCACTGCTAATGCGTTATAAAATGTGAAAGGCATTTGAGCCTGCATTGCTCACTTATCTTCATAGACCCGCGCAGACTCATTAATCACATACCATTTAGATAAATTTCTAAGCATCTGATGATAACAAAAGAAGTAATTGACAGCATATACAGGCAGTACAGTTCAAGGCCGTCGAACCCTGACACATTGAATTTGGGGCTATTGTTTCAATACGCTATAGAGAACCATGCCATATTTGTCGATGACGGCAACCTTGTCATTGACAGCGTGAGTCCTGACAGCCCATTTCACTCCATACCGCTCAGCAACATACATGAGATAGTGGAATTTGAAAATTCCATAGCTGTGGTGCTTCATTCCTCTATAATATTCCTCAACAAGCATGATGATGCCGTGCACGTGCACCTGCGCATGCAGAAACCATCATTGCTTGACCGGGCCAAGGAGAAGATACGCCGCCATCAGTAGGATGGCGTGTACAGACACACGCATTCATCACATTGCTCCTTTCATCCCTTACCTGTCGATTGCACGGCCCTCATAGGCCGAAATAATATATTTATTCATCATACTTACCGGCCTCCCCGTTATGAGAGACATGATATTCAACCGCACTCTGCGTCTGATCGGACGTAAGGCATTTACACGATTAAATGAAGTCAAGGTCATAATATTCGGCATAGGAGGTGTCGGAAGCTGGACGGCTGAAGCATTGGCCCGTTCAGGCGTGTCACACATCACCATAGTCGATGCCGACAGGGTAGCGGTGAGCAATATCAACAGGCAGCTCCCGGCTTTGATGTCGACCGTCAATAATGCCAAGGTTGAGATTATGGGGCAGAGGATGCTGGATATGGATCCGCGTATAGCAGTCAAGTGCATGGAGATGCGTTATGATGCTGATACTGCGTCGCATTTTGACCTTGACAGTTACGATTATGTGATAGATTGCATAGATTCACTCGCTGACAAGGCTTTGCTTATCAATAATGCCACCCGTTCGTCGGCTACGGTGTACTCCTCTATGGGTGCTGCGTTGAAGCTTGATCCGTCACGTATCAGGGTGGCGTCAGACATCTCAAAAGTGCAGGGATGCAAACTTGCTGCCGCTTTGCGCCATAAATTCAAAAAGATAGGGGAGTACCCTGCTCATAAGTTCAAGTGCGTGTATTCGGATGAGGTGCTTCCCAACCATGACGATGCCCCCGATGATGAGACAGGAGGCATGACCTTCGGCAAAGTGGTCACCAATGGAGCCATATGCCACATCACGGCTATTTTCGGACTCACTCTTGCCTCGCTTGTCATCAATGATGTGGTGGATAAGTGCCGTCAGGAGGAAGCCTCAGAGGCTGATGAGGACGATGAGTAGCCGTTTGCTGTAATTGCGTGTCTTTTTGTTGGGAAAAACGGGATAAAAGCATTAAATTTGCACATGATTTAATGTCCTGTTAAATCAAAATGTACTGATAACAGCAAATAAAGCCAACTAATGTCACTTATCATCCCACGCAAATACAAACAGAAACTTCTGGCTGAAACCACTGAGGTGGCTATCAAATCAATCAAAGATGCTTTTCAGATCAAGCTTGCCGAAGCTCTGAATCTGAGGCGCGTGACAGCTCCGTTGTTTGTGCTGTCAGGCACAGGTCTCAATGACAACCTTAACGGTGTGGAACAGCCGGTATCGTTTAATATCGCATGTATGGGCGGACGGAAGGCTGAGGTGGTACACTCGCTGGCCAAATGGAAGAGGACCAAGCTGGCCGCCTATGACATAGCTCCGGGCTACGGCCTTTATACCGACATGAACGCTATCCGCACCAGCGAGGATCTTGACAACCTCCACTCGCTCTATGTGGACCAGTGGGACTGGGAACAGACCATACGCCCCGAAGACCGCAACCTTGACTACCTCAAAGCTACCGTTAAGAGGATATATAATGCGGTGCGTGAGGTGGAGATGATGATATACAAGCAGTTTCCCCACATCACTCCTCAACTGCCTGAGAATCTCAAATTCATACACACCGAAGAACTTCTGCGTGAATATCCCAATCTCAGCGCGAAAGACCGTGAAACCGAGGCCGCACGTAAATATGGTGCCATATTCCTTATCGGTATAGGTGCCGCCTTGTCAAGCGGTGAGCCGCATGACGGTCGTTCGCCTGACTATGATGACTGGATTACCCCCAACAGTGACGGATATACGGGGCTTAACGGCGACCTGATATTGTGGAACCCTATACTGGAGACCGGCTTCGAACTGTCGTCGATGGGTATCCGTGTCGACAGCGAATCACTCAAGCAGCAGCTGTCGATAAGGAATGCCGAGGACAGGCTCGCACTCAATTTCCATAAATCGCTTGTAGGGGGTGAACTGCCGGCATCAATGGGCGGAGGCATAGGTCAGAGCCGTCTGTGTATGTTCCTGTTGCAGAAAGCCCATATCGGCGAGGTGCAGGCATCCATATGGCCCGAAGATCAGATCAAGGCATGTAAAGAGGCCGGCATCGAGCTGATCTGACAGTCTCGGAAGTCACCGCAAATCATCATCAATCGCAGTTAGCGTTAGTCAATAAACGTTAATTGCGATTGATTTTATTTAATTAATGTGTTATAAGGATATATTGTGGCTAAATTTGTCGTGATTATCCTGTTCATTGCGGTAACACTACAGATATACATATGGATAACATACTGACACATCTGACCCAGACCCAGGCTGCCAAATACGGTGACCGCAGGGCTATAGGATTTTACACTGCTGAAGGCGGGATTCATGAGTCCCTCGGTTGGACCCGGCTGGCCGATACCGTGGCCTGTCTGGCTGCAGGTATGCTCCGACTTAAGGTAGATGTGCAGGAGTGTATAGCCGTGTTCTCTGAAAACATGCCCGAGGTGGTGATGACCGACCTCGCTGCATACATGATACGCGGCATTCCGGTGTCAATCTATGCGACGAGTAGCCACGACCAGGTGAAGTATATCGTGGATGATGCCAAAGCGACCATATTGTTTGTGGGTGACGAAGCCCAGTACAGGCTTGCTCTCCGCATAGCCGATGAGTGTATGAGCATCCGGCAGATAGTGCGTTACGGCACTATACCCCGTAGCCAGCATGACGCATGTTCCATATCGTTTGATGAGCTTCTCAATATCGGCCGCATGGCGTCTACGGAAGTGGCCGATGAGGTCAACGCACGCAGCGCGTCTGCCACAGCAGACGATATAGCCACTCTGATATATACATCAGGTACTACGGGAGAGCCTAAAGGCGCCATATTGCCTCACTCGTGCTTTAACGCAGCACTGACAATACACAAGGAACGTCTGACTACGCTCAGCGAAGATGACACATCGCTCTGTTTCCTGCCTTTGAGCCATATTTTTGAGAAGGCATGGACGTATTTCTGCCTTTACCGGGGCATGTATGTGACCATCAACCATGACCCCAAGGAGATTCAGAAAGCAATACGTGCGGTGCGTCCTACCTGCATGTGCAGTGTGCCCCGATTCTGGGAGAAGGCCTATCTCGCCATAGAGGAGCAGATATTGAAGATGCCGCCTCTCAAGCGTAAGCTGGTGATGCACGCACTCAAGACCGGCCATAAGCGTAACCTTGACTATGTGCGTCTCGGGCGTAGGGTGCCGGCTCTGCTTGAAAGCCGCTACAAGTTTTTTGACAAGCGCATTTTTGGTCCGGTACGCAAGGCCATAGGCATAGACCACGGCAATATCTTCCCTACGGCCGGAGCTCCGTTGTCTCCGTCGATTGTGTCGTTTTTCCACAGCATGGGGCTTAATATCGTCATCGGTTACGGGCTGTCTGAAACCACTGCCACGGTGACATGTTTCCCTGAAGTGGGATATATCATAGGCTCTGTAGGCACTGTCATGCCGGAGGTCGAGGTGAAGATAGGTGCTGAAAACGAGATTCTTGTCAAGGGACCTACGGTGATGCGCGGCTATCTCAACAAACCGCAGGCGACAGCCGAGGCGTTTACGTCCGACGGATGGTTCCGCACGGGAGATGCCGGCCATTTTGACGCTGCCGGCGCACTCGTGCTGACTGACCGCATCAAGGATCTCTTCAAGACGAGCAACGGCAAGTACATAGCTCCGCAGGTGCTTGAAAGCCGTCTTGTCCAGGACCGTTACATAGACCAGGTAGTGGTCATCGGCGACCGCCGCAAGTATGTGACGGCCATCATCATACCGGCTTTCGATGCCTTGAAGGAGTATGCCCGTCAGAAGCATATTCAGTATAAGAATCTGGAAGAACTGGTCAAGAACGTGGATATACGTCACATGATAGGTGCACGTATAGAGCGCTTGCAGCAGGGACTGCCCGGATTTGAACGCATCAAGAAGTTCACGCTTCTGCCCGAGGCCTTCACCATGGAGCGCGGTGAGCTGACAAATACCCTCAAGATAAAGCGTCCGGTCATCAATGCGCGTTACGCACATGAGATTGACCAGATGTATGTATGATGACTGACAACAGTGACTGAAATATAAATATTAACCAATCCCAATTAACGTCCGGAATAATCATGATTACACCCGAACAGCTAAAAGAGACCTTTGAGCGCAAGCTGGCGCTGAGGAGGTATCTTTGACATCGACAGCAAGAAAATAGAAGTAGAAGAGGAGGAACTCCGCACCCATGTGCCCGATTTTTGGGAGCATCCCAAAGAGGCGCAGGCACAGATGAAGAAAATCAAGGACATCCAGGCCTGGATTGACGGCTATAATGAGATAGATAAGTCAACCGAGGAACTCCAGCTCGCATGGGACTTCCTCAAGGAAGGCATCGTGGAGGAGTCAGAGCTGGACGCCCTGTATGCGTCGACTATCGAGAAAATCGAGTCGCTTGAGCTCCGTAACATGCTGCGCCGCGAGGAGGACAAGATGGATGCCGTCATCAAAATCAACTCCGGCGCAGGTGGCACTGAGAGCCAGGACTGGGCCCAGATGCTCATGCGCATGTATCTGCGCTGGGCCGAGAAGCACGGTTACAAGACATCCATCGCCAACCTGCTGGAGGGCGACGAGGCCGGTATAAAGTCATGTACCATCAATATCGAAGGCCCGTTTGCCTACGGATACCTCAAGAGTGAGAACGGTGTGCACCGACTGGTGCGCGTGTCGCCTTACAATGCACAGGGCAAGCGTATGACATCGTTTGCGAGCGTGTTCGTGACCCCGTTGGTCGATGACACCATAGAGGTCAAGGTAGAACAGGCTCTCATATCGTGGGATACCTTCCGAAGCGGCGGTGCCGGCGGCCAGAACGTCAACAAGGTGGAGTCAGGTGTGCGTCTGCGCTACCAGTTTACCGACCCTTACACCGGGGAGAAGGAGGAAATCCTCATCGAGAACACCGAAACCCGCGACCAGCCCAAAAACAAGGAGAATGCCCTGCGACAGCTACGCTCCATACTCTACGAGAAGGAACTACAGCACCGCATGCAGGAACAGGCCAAGATTGAGGCCGGCAAGATGAAAATCGAGTGGGGCAGCCAGATACGCAGCTATGTGTTTGATGACCGACGTGTCAAGGACCACCGCACCAACCATCAGACAAGCGATGTCAATGGCGTCATGGACGGAGACATAGACGAGTTTATCAAGGCATATCTTATGGAATTTGCCGGCAATGAGCCGCAATAACCTCCTGATTTAGATGGATAAAAGCTATCTTGACGAGCTTAATGACCAGCAGAGGGCCGCGGTGGAATACACCGACGGCCCCCAGCTCGTCATAGCCGGAGCCGGCTCTGGAAAGACGAGGGTGTTGACATACAAGATTCTGCACCTTCTCGCCCATGGCGTGGAGCCTTGGCGCATACTTGCACTGACGTTTACCAACAAGGCTGCGCGAGAGATGCGCGAGCGCATAGAGGCTCTTGTGGGGCATGAGGCAGCATCACGTCTTTGGATGGGCACCTTCCACTCCATATTCTCACGCATACTGCGCATCCATGCCGACAAAATAGGGTTTAAAAGTTCTTACACCATCTATGACGCGGCAGACAGCAAAGCCCTTGTCAAGACCATCATCAAGGATATGCAGCTTGACGAGAAGGTCTACAAGGCTTCTACCGTGGCCAACGCAATCTCATGGGCTAAAAATTCGCTCATATCGCCGGAGGCCTATGCCGCCAATGCTGACCTCATGGCAGCCGACCGACGTGCGCGCCGGCCCCTCATCCATGAAATCTATGCCGCATACCGCAACCGCTGTCAGGTGGCTTCGGCCATGGATTTCGACGACCTGCTGTACTATACAAATCTGCTGCTGCGTGACAATCCTGACATCCGTAACCACTACACCGAGTTTTTCCGCTATGTGCTGGTCGACGAATATCAGGACACCAATTTCGCCCAGCATCTGATAGTGTCACAGCTGTGTGGAGAGTGCGGACGGCTCATGGTGGTGGGCGACGATGCCCAGAGCATATACAGCTTCCGAGGGGCCAACATAGCCAATATCCTCAATCTCAACCGCACTTACAAGACCCTGCGGATATTCAAGCTTGAGGAGAACTACCGCTCCACACAGACCATCATAAATGCCGCCAATTCGCTGATTGACAAAAACGAAGGGCAGATACCCAAAAAGGTATTTTCGCGTAATGACAAGGGCGACCGAATAGAACTCGTGCAGGCCTACAGCGATTATGAGGAGGGTTTTCTCGTGGCTAACCGCGTGGCGCAGGTCAAACTGACACGCCATGACAGTTACGATGACTTTGCCATACTCTACCGTACCAACTCGCAGAGCCGTATCCTTGAGGAAGCTCTACGCAAGCAGAGCATACCTTACCGTATATATGGCGGACAGTCGTTTTATCAGCGCAAGGAGGTCAAGGATGCGGTGTCGTATTTCCGCCTGTCGGTCAATCCTGATGATGACGAGGCTCTGCGCCGCGTCATCAATGTGCCGGCTCGTGGTATCGGTGACACTACATTGGCCAAGCTCACGAGGGCGGCCATAGATAATGGCGTCAGCGTCTGGCATGTCATAACCCACCTTGACACGATAGACACGGGTCTCAATAACGGTACGAAACGGAAGCTCCAGGGGTTCAGAGAACTGATGGAGAAGTTCATAGACAGTAATGCCACCGCCGATGCCGCCACGCTTGCACAACTGATAATCTCCGAGACCGGCATGATTTCCCAGCTGCAAGGCGACCGCACGCCCGAAAGCATATCCAGGATAGAGAACTTGCAGGAGCTTGTCAACGGTGCACGTCAGTTTGTCAAGATGCACACCGAGGAGGGCAACGAGGATACAGGCATGGAATATTTCCTAAGCGAGGTGTCTCTGGCTACGGATCAGGATAAGGATGAGGAGGATGGCACTGCGAAAGTAACTCTGATGACTGTCCATGCAGCCAAGGGTCTTGAGTTTGCCAACGTGTTTATAGTCGGCGTAGAGGAAGACCTTTTCCCCAACTCCATGAGTGCTGCAAGCGCCGAGGAAATTGAGGAGGAACGTCGACTGCTGTATGTTGCTATTACAAGGGCCAAGCGTTTCTGCATGATAAGCTATGCTTGTAGCCGTTTCCGCAACGGCATGACAGCAACCTGCAGTCCGTCACGGTTTATCAGGGATATCGACCCCCATTATCTCAAGCCTGTCACAGGCACGAGTGTAACGGGCCGCTCCATGTTTAATCCAGTAGAGCGTTATCGTGATTCGTTCCACTCGCCGGTTGCTGCGTCCTCGAGCTTTGCAGCTTCAAGGAGACGTGGCGGCGGTCTGCCCCTCAGCGACTATCACGGCAATGTCGCCCCCAGAGAGACGTCACGCCCTGCGTCTGCTTCGGCCGGTGTGGGGACTTCGCTCCACAACTCGTCAGAGCTGTCTGTAGGCATGGTGATAGAGCATCAGATATTCGGACGCGGCACTATTGAGGAGATAGACCGCGAGCAGCCTGACCACCGCATCAGGGTTACATTTGACAATACCGGTCAAAAGGTGCTCATGCTTAAATTTGCAAGATTTAAAATCGTATAACAGGTATCCACAGCTATGGTTTATAACAACGAATCAGAGATTTCCACACCGTTCTATATAGTCTATGAGTCCCGCATCCGTCGAAATCTGGCGCTTATCAGCCGTGTGGCTTCGGAATCAGGGGCAAAAATCATCATGGCTTTTAAAGCGAATGCTTTATGGAAGACATTTCCGATAGTACGTGAATACTGTCGTGACTTTACGGCAAGTTCGCTCAACGAGCTGCATCTCGGATGTGACGAGCTTGGTGGTGAGGCTCATAGTTATTGCCCGGCTTATACTGACGAAACGATAGGGGAGTATCTGGAGCGGTCAACGCATATCACTTTTAACTCGTTGCACCAGTTTGAGCGTTTCAAATCGCTGGTGGCGGCCTCGAAGGCTTCTCCCGGATTGCGTGTAAATCCTCAATGCTCGGTGATAGAGACCGACATATACAATCCGGCTCTCCCCGGTAGCCGCTTCGGTGTGACTGCCGCGGCTCTGAGCGAGGCTGGCGGACTGCCTGACGGTATCGAAGGCTTGCATTTTCATGCTCTGTGTGAAAGTTCGAGCCATGACCTCGAGAAGGTGCTTGAAGCGTTTGAGGCTGACTTCGGCGAGTGGATTGACCGTGTCAGATGGGTCAATATGGGGGGCGGACATCTGATGACGCGGGAGGGCTATGACACCGAGCACCTAATAGCTGTGATACAGGGCTTCAGACGTCGTCATCCCGGTGTGCAGGTTATACTTGAGCCGGGAAGTGCGTTTATGTGGCGTACAGGCGATCTTATGACCTCGGTGGTTGACATCGTGGACAATCAGGGGATAAAGACGGCGATAATAGATGCGTCGTTTGCCTGTCATATGCCCGATTGCCTGGAAATGCCGTATAAACCGGCTATCACAGGCAGTATGCCTGTAGATGCGTCGCTCCCGACATACAGGCTTGGAGGCAACTCATGTCTCAGTGGGGATTTCATGGGCGACTGGAGTTTCGCTCGTCCGCTTCGGATAGGCGACCGTCTGCGGTTAGAAGACATGAACCACTATACCACTGTCAAGACCAACATGTTCAATGGCATACAGCATCCGTCAATGATATTATGCGATGCCGAGGGGCGCTGTCATGAGCTTCGCCGCTTCATTTACGAGGACTACCGCTCACGTATGGACTGACATTATCATGCCTTATGACGTCTTTGAAACCATAAATTGTGGCTTAGGAGGCTGTAGAATCAATTATATTTCTTATCTTTGCGTTAGTTTGTAACGCGAAGTCATAATGCGTAGGAGCTTTGACTGAAAGTTGTCCCATTTCTTGTTGTCTGACCGCAATGTATTGATTGATAGGCAGTTATCAAGATTGGGATGAACTAAAGAATTGTCTAAGAGTGGCATGCAAACTATAAAAATCGGTCAATATCTGTCCAATCTCGATTGTTAGAGTGACGAATTCCGGAGGACAAACGGCATCCGAAAACAGTGGAAATATGCCCCAATGGTATGTGATGAGGGCATATAAATCGGAAAAAAGCGCAGAAGAACATCTCACACAGCTTGGATATGATGTGTTTGTACCCAAAAAATGGGCTGTGAGAGTATATCATGGCCGTAAAGGCAAATATCTTGTGCCGGCTATTCCGAGTATGATTTTCGTTCATGCTACCAAAGACAGCTTGCTTCAGGCTAAGCAGCGTGTCGAGAAATTACAGTTTATCATGTCAGCTTCCACTGGTGGCAACCAGCCTTTGGTGGTTGCAGACCGGGATATGAACGACTTCATCAAAGTGGCTTCTCAAGCCGTGGCTGATGAAGGCATCACCTATCTTACGCCCGAGGAAATCAATATTGCCCGTGGACGGCGTGTGAAGATTCTTGGCGGTCCCTTTGACGGCGTAACAGGAGTGTTCCAGCGGGTCAAGGGCCATCGTAACCGCCGCCTCGTAGTCACCATCCCCTCCATCGGCAGCGTCACCGCCGAAGTCACCCCCGATCTCGTCCAGCTCCTCTGATACAAGTTGAGTTGGAGATGTGATATTGTCCAATATAAAATATGAGACGAGAATCGCGTGTAGCAAAATCGATTAAGAATGCCAAGGTCAACATGCTTTGCTATTTTGTATCGCTGCTGACCGCATTCTTTACGCGCAGGATATTCATTGATTATCTCGGGCTGGAGTTCATGGGCCTGAACGGGACTGTCGGTAGTGTGCTCGGATTTCTCAATCTGGCCGAACTTGGCATAGGCACGGCTATTTCTTATCTGTTATTTAAGCCTGTATTTGATGGAGATGAAACGAAGATCAACGAGTTGATTTCTGTAATGGGTTATCTTTACCGTTGGATCGGCATTTTCATCTATGGGGCGGCCATAATAGTATCATTCTTTCTGCCTGTGATATTTTCCGATACTTCTTTTTCCATGGGGGTGATTTATGCATCGTTCTATCTGTATCTATCAGGGTCGATGCTTGGTTATTTCTTCAATTATAAGATGGTATTGCTGAGCGCTGACCAGAGGAATTATGTCATAACCGGCTATTTCCAACTGACCACGACCTTGAAACTGTTCACGCAGATGGGGCTTGCAATACTGTGGCCTAACTTTTATGTATTCTTGGCTCTGGAGTTCGGGTCTGCGATAGTTAATACTTTCATTATTCAATGGAAACTCCGGAAGACATATCCATGGCTGAAAGCGGAGCTTAAGGAGGGACGCAGACTGCTAAAGAAATATCCGGAAGTGACTACGAAAATCAAGCAGATTGTGGTACACAAATTGGGACTGTTTGTAAAAGGTCAGTCGCAACCGATGCTTATATACGCTTTTGCATCCCTTTCAAGTTTAGCTCTTTATGCTAATTATACCATTATAACGAGCCGTGTTCAGAATCTGTTTAATGGTATTCTTGATAGTGCTGGCGGAAGCGTCGGGAATCTTGTCGCTGAGGGTGACAAAGATAAGATAGTTAAAATTTTCGCGCAACTATTCGTTTCTCGATTATTTATTGTCGGCAATCTTGCGTTCTGTTTCTATTATCTGCTATCTCCATTTGTCAATATATGGCTTGGCCCTGAATGTATTGTATCGCCGACGGTTGTTCTGATTGTCGTAATCGGATATACTCTTGGTGTCATGCGTGGCCCTACAGATTATTTCATAAATGCCTATGGATTGTTTTCTGATGTATGGGCTCCTATAGCCGAATCAGCTATATCTATTTCTGTGGCAATCTTATGTGGCATGAAATGGGGGCTTCCTGGAGTACTGATGGGAGATTTGACGGCGTCAATTTTGATTATTTACGTATGGAAAACATATTTTCTGTTTACACGTGGATTTAAAGTCAATCCTCTGAGATACTGGCTATTGTGGGCTAAAACCATATGGCCTATGATTTTAGGCGCGGTGGCGGCCTACTTCGTTGCAGAATATGTATTTTCGTTAATCACGTTAAGAAATCAATGGCTTGAATTTTTCATACGTGCTGCTATATTCGCAATCGTTATTTTTTCGGTGTCTACTCCCATACTTTGGATTGTATCGCTTAATTTCAGAGAATTTTTCAAGAGATTGTTGCATTCGGTTTTTAAACGCAAATCAAGTATGCTTAGCTGATTTGATGATAGATTTTGATTACAAGGCACAATATAGATAGTGATTTATGAAGGTATCAGTTATTGTCCCTGTCTATAATACATCTCAATTGCTTCCACGATGTCTCGACAGTATACGTAACCAATCTTATACAGATTGGGAGTGTATATTGATTGATGACGGCTCCACGGATGCTTCGTTGGATATAATGCGAGGGTGTGTTGCCGAAGATGCACGATTCAAGATTATATCACAGAAAAATTCTGGTGTAAGCGTTGCGCGCAATAAAGGTCTGGATATGGCTCGTGGGGAATATGTGACATTCATTGACAGCGATGACTATGTTGATTTGTCATATTTCCAGCAAGTGGTGGACTTATTGAAGTTATACGATGTTTCGATGTTGATCTCAGGCTACTCTGAGAATTCAGATGAGGCTGGATGCTGCATGGATAAATGTAGTCGTTTACCGGAATGGGTGCAATGTGTCGGAGAAGATATATCATTGCTTGACAGAGTGTCATGTGCTCGTCTATTATTCGATGGGTCCGCGTCTTATTGGGGGTATATCAGGAATTGGTTTCGTCGGTCCCTCATAGTTGAAAAGAACCTTGTTTTTGATAAAAGGCTGAAGTATAATGAGGACAGAGCTTTTACACTATCCTACTTATCCGTAGAGCCATCAGATGCTGTCAATATTGTTTTTAACAGACCGAATTATCATTATGAGATCCGAATAGGGTCGACCATGTCCCATGGCTTTAATGTAAACCATTTGGTGGAACTTGAATCTTTCAAGTATTTCTGTGGTATGGAGCGTGCTTATTTTCGCAGCAGGAGTTTGAATATGGCCATCCGTCATGCAGGACTGACTCGTAAATTTTATCTGACATGGCTCGCCATGAATATGGATAGATATGATGACAAAATAGCTGCAGCAATGGAGCGTATTGAGGAAGATATGTTAAGCATAAGAGATTTTATGCCTCCCTATACGTTGCATAGCCGCCCATTGATGAAAAGATGGTTGCAGCATCATAAACATAAATTCATGCGCTTTTTCGGTAGACAGAGATGAGACGACGTGTTGGGGTGGATTTTACCTGGTGCTTTGATAAGGCTGTTCATGCTGGTCCTAAGGCCCGTAAGGATGTGTCGCGCACTCTCAGCAAAGAGGGGTATGATGTAGTGACACTGTTTTATCCTTCGGCTAAAACCCCGAAACAGGCTTCATGGAAAAGGACTAAGGTATTGGTCAAACTATATTTCAAAAAACTTATCGGAGCTAAGGAAGTATTGTTCCAATATCCGTCGATGTTGCCTGTATGGTATCTGAAATTCTTAAAGTATCAGGGTATCAGGGTCACATTGTTAATTCACGACCTTGATAGATTGAGGCAAGGACATACTGAGTTGAGTCATCTTGAGAGAGGAACCTTTAATGCTGTGAATAACCTCATAGTGCATACGCCGGCTATGGCTGACTATCTGCGTGCACAGAATGTCAGGACTCCCATGGACGTCCTTTATCTTTTTGACTATTATACTGACAGACAGGAATATAAGAAAGCCGATGACTGTAACAGCATTGTATTCTGTGGCAAGCTCGGTAAAAGCGGTTTCCTTAAACTATAAAATCCCAAAATCTGGCGTAATATGATTATAAATACCACAAAACCAGCCTATTGAAAATTTCAATATTATCCCAAGATGGAATATGCCCAGGAAGAATAGGGAATTGATTATCATGTAATTGTCGAATATTACGTCTATTTGAGGGATTTTATAGCTTAAAATATTTGATGCTAAGGACTGGGCAATGACCACATATCTCTACGGTGTTGGTGCTAAGACCCATTATGATAATCCTAATGTAATGTACAAGGGGGTATTCCCGGCTGATGATCCATCGGAGATAGAAGGTGCGTGGGGACTCGTCTGGGACGGCCCTGATCCGGAGACCTGTAGCACTTCGCCCATAGGACGCTATCTGTCATACAACACCAGTCACAAAATTTCCCTCTATCTCGTCACTGGTAAACCTGTCATCATCTGGTCAGGCTGCGCATTGGCAGACTGGATAGTCAAAAACGGCCTCGGAATAACCGTAGATTCTTTGAATGAAATACCTATGAGTATGAGTCAAATCTCACATGCGGAATATCAGACATTTGTAGAGGGTGTAGAAAATATACAGCATGAACTATCTAAAGGTGGATTTCTGAGTAAGATCCTAAGATAAGATCACATCAGTATAGGTATGTCAAATTTAACACCTAAAATATCTATTGTAGTAGTCACATATAATTCCGGTAAATATGTGACTGAAACATTAGACAGTATAGCCAACCAAAGTTATACTGGTGAAATTCAACTTATTGTCAGCGATGATTGTTCGCAGGATGATACAGTGTTGATATGCAAGAACTGGTTGAAAGACCATAAGGACAGATTCCCTGATGCTACCATCATCTCGTCAACAAGCAATACAGGTATTAGTGGCAATTATAACCGTGCATTAAAAGAGGTTAACGGACTATGGGTCAAATATATAGCTGGTGATGATATTTTGACCCCTGATTGTATACGTGAATTTGTCGCGGAAACCTCCCTCACAGATGATAAGTTTATCATGTGTCGTCTGCAACCTTTTGATTCAGACGGTGACAAAGCACCGAGAATGAGGGCTGAAGGTATCATGGAATGTGATGTAAAGGGGCAGGAGAAGGTATTAAGCGAGTTGTCATATATAATAGAAGGCCCATCGTTTTTTCTTGAAACGGCGACACTGCGTCAATTAGGAGCTTTTGATGAGGCATACCCTTATGTAGAAGACTGGCCTTTGGCCATGAAATACGCATATAATGGGTATCATATCCATTTATTGAAAAAGGAACTTGTACGATACAGAGAATATCAATCGGTTAGTAAAGAAGGCAGTATATATTATCAGAAATTTTGGTGGTGTTGTTATGCCTCTTTAAATGATTGGCGTATGCGGATAGCCAAACGAGACAAGGAATACATGGCTTGGTGGCATGCGAGAGTGCAACGATATCTGTTAGATATTCCCAAGACGGGATTGTTTAACAAACTTGTTAGGTATATGCTTATGGCAACTGATTTAAAAAGGTTCTTATGATAGAAGGAATATTCAAATATAAGCAGCAGCATATAAACATTTTGTGTTCTACTGATAATAATTATGCACCGTATTGCGGTGTGATGCTTACTTCTTTGCTTGAGAATAATCGGCAATATCATATTGATATATATATATATTAACTTCTGATATATCTTCTATTAACAGACGTCGATTTGAGATATTAGAAGATTGTTACGACTGTAGTATTGTATTCTTGACCCCAGACAAAGAACTGTTAAAAAATTGTCCTATAAAAGACGGTGATCATGTCTCTATGGCAGCATATTATCGTATTATATGTGATCGACTTCTGCCAAATCATGTCAAAAGAATTTTGTATTTAGATTGCGATATAATAGTCAATACAGATATTATGAAGCTGTACTATATGGATATAGACGGTTCAGCTGTAGTTGCAGCATGTACAGACAGTTATGATCCTATCCATCGGGAAAGGTTGGGGCTGACAAATAATTATTTTTGTTCTGGAGTAATGCTTTTTGACATGAAAAAGTTTCGGGAAGGGAATTACGGACAAAAATGTTTAGATGCAATAAATGAGAATCCTGATAAGTTTATATATCATGACCAGGATGTCTTAAATATAGTTCTTAATAATCATGTGGAATTTATATCACCTAAATGGAATATGATGTCAGCCTTTTTAAGACGGGATAAGTCTGATATGCACATGTCAGAAACATTTAAAGCAGAAATAGAACAGACGCTTTTAACGGAATCGGACAAATTGATAGTTCATTACGAATATTTGCCCAAACCATGGCAAAAATGGGTAATGATGCCTCATCCATTTACAAAGCTTTGGTATCATTATCGGTCTATATCTCCATGGCCTGATGCCCCGATTAATTGTAAAGTTCCACTTGGTTTCAAATTTAATGTTGTATTATTGAGAGTGATGTGGAGATTAGGACTAAAAAACCGTCCAAAATACTACCTTGTATAATATGTCGCCACTGATTTCGGTCATTGTTCCAGTATATAATAAGGCTTCTCGAATAGAGGCTTGCTTGCAAAGTATCTTAGCGCAAGACTTTCAGGATTATGAGTTACTGGTAGTAGATGATGGCTCTACTGACGGTTCGGAAGCTATATGCACCCGGTATGCTGAATTGAATTCAGACAAAATATACTACTTTCGTAAAGATAATGGCGGTGTAAGTTCTGCTCGTAATACAGGCATGGATATTGCATCAGGCCACTACTTATGTTTTGTTGATGCTGATGACTATATTAGAGCTGGTTTTCTTTCTGCCTTAATTAAGGAGGCTGAAGGATATGATATAACGACTGAATCAAGCATGCTGGATAAAGAATGGATTGGTAAAAAAATTGCCGATTACGCTGATACAGAGGGGCGAAGTATGCTTGGTACGGCCGTATGGGGAAAACTATATGATCGCGATTTCGTAATTAAGAGCGGTGTAAGATTTGATGAATCGGTAAGATTTGGAGAAGATACACTTTTTAACCTTAATATATGGTCTAAGGCTGTAAGCATCAAAGCGTTACACTCAAATTTATATGTCCATACAGTGGATAGAACGCGACGATATGAGCTTTCAGCTCAGGAGATACGTCAAAAGATAGAAGCCCTTCGTATGGCTTATGCTCAGTTAGATGATGCTTTTGGTTCTCATACCGACACGATTAGGGATGTCAACATAACTCTTTCATTATATCCTCTGTCAAAAATTATTGAGGATGATGAGGAATATATGTTACTATATAAGGAGTACGATCCAAATACTTCAGAACAAGATTTTTTTAACGATTTAAGATGCAGTCCCGTAATCCGAGCAATATCGGAAGCTGGAATTGTTGCATCGCATTATGGTTTAAAAGGTCTACGACAGATGTTTAAATCAATCAGTCAAACATACCACAATCAGATTCCATTGATAATTTGTCCATTTCGGATGCATCGTATAATTCTATGGTTTTTACGTCATAAGATGTATATGTATTGTGCCATGATCGTCATGCTATCAAATAGCATGAGAAATTACCGTGTTTAATCTAATATGGATAAGCTACAATCAATGCAAATGGCTCCATTAATCTCTATAGTCGTTGTTACATATAATTCCCAAAGATATGTTACTGAGACTCTTGATAGTATCTTTGACCAGGATTATGAAGGCCCGATTGAATTGATTATTAGTGATGATGGATCTATTGATGATACAATAGAAATCTGTGAACAATGGATAGCTTTGCATGGCGGTCGTTTTGCACAGACCAAATTGATTCAGACTCCTAATAATCTCGGAATATGTGGAAATTATAATTTTGCATTGAAAGTAGTGTCTGGCGCTTGGATTAAATACATTGCAGGTGATGATATCTTGAGACATGATGCCATAAATAGATATGTTGAAGAGGCTCTTACTTCAGGTGATAGGATAATTGTGTGTGGTACGTTACTTATTAATGGAAATTCTGAAGTGATAGGACCGAGATTCCTTATGGAGCATCATCTTGATACTTTAGACCCTTATCTACAGGCGAAAAACATGGCATTGATTGGTCATGGAACTGTTGAGGGTCCGACTTTTTTTATCAACACCGATTTGTTAAAGCAGATGGGTGGAATGGATCTCAGATATCCCATGTTGGAGGATTTTCCATTTGCTTTCAGATGTGCATTTGAAGGTCACCATATACATGTGATTAAAGACACACTTGTCAAATATCGAGTCTATCCTGAAAGTGTATCGCAAGCAGATTCTACTTTCCATGATTTATTTTATGGAGCACTATATGATGCCAGGATGACAATTGCGAGGAAAGAACATAATTGGTCATTCTGGTGGCATGCATATGTGCAGAGGAAATTATTAAGATCCTCACAGACAATTGCTGATAGATTACGAAGAAACATGTATTTGATAAGTGATATATGGATGCATGTCCATAGGATAAAAAATATTTTTAATGCTTAATTTCATAGATTATCTGTAGGAACCTACTTTATGAATATTCTCACTGCCACAGATGATAATTATGCTCCCTGGTGTGGAGTAATGCTTTCATCGTTGTTCAAACATAATAACGAGGAGGATATACATGTATATATTCTTGCTGATAATGTGTCTGATGATAATAAAGAAAAATTCAAGAAGCTTCATCCCGGCATAACTATTATAGATTTGGAAGATGCTTCCTTAAAGTCATGGGTTCCTTCTCTTGAGCTCGGAGAGTATCTTTCTCGTACAACATGGGCACGCCTTGCACTTAGCGATGTATTGCCGAGTAATGTGCATAAGATTCTTCATATTGATGCCGATACCATCATATTGGGATCATTACGAGAATTATATGAAACAGACCTGACCGGAATGGCTGCTGCCACAGTTGATGAGTATAGAGATGCAAGATACATAGGCATAGATGGACTTTATTTTAACGCTGGTGTCATATTGTTTAATGTAGATTATTTTCGTGAGAATCGGATCAAAGATAAATGCATTGAATTTGTAAAAGACAATGCCTCGATTATTAAATTTCATGATCAGGATGTCTTAAATAAAGTGTTAGAAGGGAAAGTATTATTCAAACACAGGAAATTCAATCTCACATGTCATAGACAGGTGATTAGTGATGATCTTAGAATTAATGCTGATTTTAAGGAAGATAAGGAAGCTGTGTATAATGGAGATGTCCGAATATATCATTTTGTGGGTAAATCAAAACCATGGATTAGCTACCGTTTTGATCCGACCGCTTTTGACTATTGTTGGCGTAAGATATATCGGGATTCATTATGGAAAAATACTCCTTTGATTCAGTCCGTTAGCTCTTTAAGAGCAAAATTGACAGTGATTATAGTGAATCTTTTGTTACGTTTACATATAAAACCCTCTGAAGATACGCCACAGTGGGTTAGATCTTATCCTGAAAATTGGCGGAACAAATTGAAAGCTTTTTTTTCGCTTGACTCATATAGGTGATATCTTGATAATTTTTGAAGAATATTATCAAATTATTATCCATAAACATGACTTAAAGGCATGAATAAAAAATGCGTTTATACAGCCGTAACTGGCGGCTACTATAAATTAATGCAACCTAAAGTTATAGATAAAACATACGATTTCATATGCTTTTCTAATGATATACATGAATATACAGTAGGTGTATGGCAAATTAGACCCATACCTTTTTACCATAAGGACAATAAGAGAGTGGCTATGTTTGCAAAATTTCACCCCCACACTCTTTTATTGGACTATGACTATGCTATTTGGATTGATGCAAATAATAGGATAAAAGATAACTATATATATGATAAAGCCGATCAATTCTATTCGAATGGGGAAATCATTGGACATATTACACATCCAGAGAGTGATTGTATTTATCAGGAAGTATTTAGGTGTATGCTTTACAATAAAGATAAAATGATGCCATTGATAAAGACACTGCGCTTCCTGCTCAGGAATGAATACCCACACCGTCAGGGTCTGTATGAAAATAATCTGATTTTTTGGAGCCATCATAATAGAAGAGTAATAGAAGTTCTTGAGTTGTTCTGGGAAGTCTATCTCAAGGTTTCCAGGAGAGATCAGCTGACACTTAATTACATCTATTATGTTTTAAATGTGCATCCTGGATTGTATTTCCCTATTGGTGAACATATGAAGAATTCTGAACATATTCAGCAAATGAGTCATAATAACGATGAAAGTTGCTCTAAGAATGTAAGGATAAATAAATTTAAGATAAGAATAGTGAGACTGTTATTCCTTATCTTTGGCTATGATTTAAGGTATAATAAATTATATTCCTGAAATTATGTGCTGAGATGCATGTGGTGTTTCTGCTTCCGGGGCCGGCTGAAGGGCCTACGGGAGGATATAAGGTGGTGATGGAGCATGCTGCCAGGATGGTGGCGGAGGGTTACCGTGTGACGGTATGCTATGCAGGTAGCATTTTTTACCGTCAGAAGCCGCTGAAGTTCAAACTTTCGGGCATAGTAAGGTATTTGCAGAAGTATTTCCGTGGGTTCTCTTATGGCCGATGGATGGCAATTAATCCGAAAATCAAGGAGCGATTGACTTTCTCGCTCAATTACTGCCATGTCCCTCATGGTGCGGACAGGTATATAGCTACGTCGCCTTATACGGCCTGGTACCTTGATCGCTACCCTGTGGATGCTGACAGGAAATTTTACTTTATCCAGGATAAAGAAAATTGGGGCGTGGGACTTGCTGCTATTGTTGATGAGACCTACCACATGGCTCTCAATAAGGTTGTCATAGCGCGTTGGCTATTGGATATGCTTAGATTTCAGTATGCAGAGGATGCTTGTATTGTACCGAATGGATACGATTTTAATTATTTCCATATGTGTGAGCGGATTGAGGCTCGCCGTTACGCTGTGGTAAGTATGTTGTGGCACAACATGCCTCGTAAGGATTGCCGTATGGGATGGGAAGCTTTGAAGATTGTCAAGAAAGAGGTACCTGATTTGCAGGTGAAAATGTTCGGTACTCCAGAGCGTCCTGACTTCTTGCCTGAATGGGTTGAATACACGCGCCGTCCATCACGTGATGAACATAATGAGATATACAACTCGTCGCAAGTGTTCATGGCGACAAGCCGCTCAGAGGGATGGGGGCTGACGGTGGGAGAGGCTATGATATGTGGAGCTGCTGTAGCATGCACTGATTGCGGCGGATTCCGGGAGATGGCTACTGACGGTGTGACGGCTCTGATTTCTCCTGTGGGAGATGCTGAAGCTATGGCCGCGAATGTCATTAAGTTGCTTAAAGATGACGGACTGCGTATCGGTATAGCTCAAAAAGCAGCCGGAAATATCCACCGCTTCACCTGGGAAAACAGTCATGCGGCTATGATGGAAGCTCTCGGATTGCCTACTGTAACTACATCTACGCAAAATTGTGACAACAGATGAATTTAGCATCGTTTGATATATTTGACACTGCGTTGGTGCGCCGGTGCGGCCGTCCGGATATGATATGGCGGCTGATGGGTGCTGCTCTTTGGCCTGATGATCAGGCTCAGGCAGAAGCCTTCTATAATTGGCGTGCCTGTGCAGAGAAAGGGGCGTTGGCTACGATTGAATCTATATACTCTTCGGCCGAAGCTGGGTGCTTTGCTCCGTATAGTGCGGAAGACCTCAGACAAGCCGAGATGAAAGAGGAGAGCTGTCAGCTGTGTGTCAATCCGCATGTCAGAACCATAATTGAAAAGCATCGGGCTAAAGGTGACAGGATAATGTTTATCTCCGACATGTATCTTCCGTCGGATTTCCTTGCCGGAATACTGCGCCGCGAAGGCTGTCTTATGGGAGATGAGAAAGTGGTGGTGTCATGTGAAGCCGGTGCTTGCAAGCATCAAGGAGGGAAACTGTATGCAGAAGTGGCCAAATCGGATGTGGCCCGACAGATTGACGGTTGGGTGCATTATGGTGATAATCAGTTCAGTGATGTACGCTATGCTCGCAAGCATGGTATTAAAGCCACCCATGTATCAGCGCCTTTTACCGAGACTGAGCAGCGATGGATGAGCATGGCGTCTTCGCTCCGTAACGGATGGCAGATGTCTGCATTGGCCGGCATTGCGAGGAATGTGAGACTTCAGTTCGGTGATACGCCGGCAGTGCGTATGGCAGCCGATTTCGTGTCTCCTGCCTATATCCCATATGTTCGGTTCGTCATTGAGGAAGCAAGACGCCGGGGTATCAAGAGGCTCTATTTTCTCAATCGTGACAGTTATATCTTATTGAAGATAGCCGAGAAAATACCACACGAGGGCATAGAACTGCGATATCTATATGTGTCACGTCGTTCGCTGATGGTGCCGTATCTGAGAGATTGCCGTGATGAGGACTATATAGCGATTGCTGACCGAAACAACCTCGTGGGTCGTGATTCTGACCATCTGCTGTGGCAGTTGCAATATACCCGTCAGCAGATGCAGGAAGAATATGGGGTGAATCTCCCCTTCGTGCGTATAGTCAATGCTTCACAGCAGCAGCAATTCATGGATACGCTATTTCGCCATGAACGTTTTACTCCTCGATTTAAAGAGAGAGCAGACCGACAGTTTGAATTGATCAAGGAATATTTCCGACAGGAAGGACTGCTTGACGAAGACAAGACTGCGATGGTAGATGTCGGGTGGCTCGGCACATCTCGATTGATGATAAACCGTCTGCTTAAGGATTGTGGGGGGCATCCTACTACATTTTTCTACATGGGTGTTCGACGTGACGTAATTTCTCCTTTGGAAGGCGACTATGTCTCTTATTTCCAGCCGGGACAGCTTGATACCAATGCTACGGCACTGATAGAAAATTATTTTTCTGCCTCCCCTTACCCGTCCACCGGGGCATATGCCCGAGACACGGAGACGGGCAGAATTGTTCCTGTGTTCTCAGACAATGGGAGCATGACGGAGACGCCGATAGTCAGAGCCAATGTCGGAGTCGTGGCTGCAATGACCTGGCAGATTATCAATGCAGGGCTTGACGACAGCGGAATAATGTTTCGTTGGGCATCTGACTCGCTTGATACAATATCGCACCTAAAGGCTGACGATATTGATTTTACGCCATTGCTTGAAGCAGATGTGTTTGACGGGGAGCCTACGGCTAAGCATCTCAATGTTATTGAGATTATGCGCATAGCTCTTTTGGGTGATAAAATTACGATATTTGACGCTGCCAGTCTAAAGCTCTCTCTTGGGAGCAGGTTAGGAGCCCTTGTTACATGGTGCGGAGTGCGCACAAGACGTCTCAGGCGTATTCTTTACATGATTCGGACTGGTTTTAAGGGGGCATAATGATATGATCGGCGTAGTAGTACTCAACTATAATTCAATATCTGATACGCTTAAATGCATGGACTTTTTGTCACGGCAAGAAGATGTCATATTGGATATTATAATAATAGATAACCACTCGGCTTCGTCAGAAGAAGTAACTGCGCTTCAGAAAATATGTGCAAAGAGAGGTGCCAGATTCAAGTGTGCAGCCAGCAACAATGGGTATAATGCCGGCAATAACATAGGTATCCGTATGGCGCTTGAGTCAGGCTGTGATGCAGTGTTGATTGCCAATCCAGACATGGAATTTCCAGATTCGCAATATGTCGCGACTCTTTACCATGAATTGATGTTGAGACCTGACTGTGCGGCTATCAGTGGAGCCATAATAGGTCCAGATGGCAGACATCAAACTCCGATGACGCGCGATGGGGCTTGGACACAGAGTTTCTCTTGGCTCAAAATGGCTTTAACTCGGTCACGTAAGGATGCTGAGTCTGATGGAAATGCTGACTTTATCGATAATCCCTATGAGCCACATAATTGCGCTAAGCTAAGTGGGTGCTGCCTGATGCTATCATCAGCATATCTCAAGAAGCATGGACTTATGGATGAGAACGTCTTCCTGTATTGCGAGGAGTCGATTCTGTCACGTCAGGTGGAATCTGTCGGCTATAAGATGTACTACACTCCAGCTGTGAGTGCAGTTCACCGACATGTATCTGTCAAAAAAGGCGATCCGCGGCCACGATTCCGTCATTGGCGTGATTCCAGACTTTATTTTATCAAGAAGTACAGTAGTTGGCCTTGGTATGGGCGCGTGCTTGCATCTCTGTCGTTCAGAATGTATGCCGGGGTTATGATAATGTTGAAATCCATACGGAATTGATATTCTTATAGATTTTTAGAGGGTATTTATGTCTTCCGAACGTTTGAAATATATTGATATAGCCAAAGGATTGGCTATCATAAGTATTGTTCTATTGCATTTTTCCACAGGATTTATACCTCTGGATATCAATGTATTTATCGGGTCATATATGATAAGTATGTTTTATGTCACATCAGGATGGGTCAACGCATTGCAGAAAAGGCAACTGCCATTCAAGGAATTTTTACGCAAACGATGGTCTCAGCTCGGAGTCCCTTATATAGCATGGACTTTGATTATATTGATTTTTGATGGCATTTTGTGGGTGTTTGGTTATTATGACATGTATTTTGTTGCTCGCGAGTTGTATAAGTCTGTTATATTGCGTGGCATAGGAACCTTATGGTTTCTACCGGCTCTCTTCGGCGGGGAGCTGTTATGGTGGTGGGCACGACACGGACACTCGGGACTGAAATGTGTAATCATAACTATTGTGGTCTGTGTCATAATAGCATGTTATGGAAGCATTCTCGGACCTCGAGATTCTATTCAGGCGAGCATTGTGGAAGCCCCGTTTAGGGTTATATTAAATGTGTCTAATGCATGGATTGGCATAATGGCTGGATTTTGTTTTCATCGTTATGTCTTTGGCTGGATTCGCAATAGACATAAGATTGTCGTATTGATAGTCGGTTTTTTGATTGTACTTGCAGGATGGTATTGTGCGTTTTGGCATCCTTTCCCTCGAATCTGGACTCTTGGTGCTCCTGTTTTGGCTCCCATAGGCCTGATTCTTATTATAATAGTACTTGAGACCAGCCCGTTATTGCGTTACTTCAATTATTGGGGCCGCAATTCTATGGCTTTGATGGTAACGCACTTCAGCATATTGATTGTCCTCTGTGATATCGTAGTCCGGTTGATATGGGGACACCCGATGCGTGGTGGCTGGATTGCGCTGTCATTGTTTGGGCTTACCATGATTATAGAGTATTTCCTCGCTGAATGGCTATCACGGAAATACCCCAAGATCTTAGGCATAAGAAGACATAAGGAGAGTAGTTCTATTGATAAAAAAGTTTAATGTTATTATAACATCACATGGCTTATATTTCTGTCATTTTTTCCAGCATCTGGCATTTTATAAAAGGTTTTTTCCAACTGAGAAATTATAATTGGACCAATGCCGTTTTGTTCATGATAGTGCTGATGGTTATCCAGTATATTCCTTTGGAGGGCAGCGCAGGCGTTAGCCCGATTAAGGTTGCCATGATGGCTGTGATGCCAATAATTTTCCTTGCCAATTTTGATATCAATAAAGCCGTGGTATTCGGTGGATTGTATTGGGCCTGGATCTTTTATACAGCCTATTTCCTTCATCCATATAATTACCGTTCAAGCACTGTCATGTACTGTGCCATGTTCGTAGTGACATTTATGGTTTTTTATACGCTGATATATAATAAACATGTGCTCACCATAGATGTTTTTATTAATTTTATAAGATGCTTTATCTTTGCTTACACAGGTCTGGCAATAATTCAGACTTTACTCCATATGGTCGGGATATGGAATCTCCCTTGGATGAACATGTGGATGTGGGTTGGAGACGAGACGGGCATGCGTGTTAATAGTTTCTCTCAAGAACCTTCAACTTTTGCCCGAACTCTGTGGGTGCTATATTATGCCTACTTGAAGTGCAATGAATATCTCCAAGGCTCTAAAGTAACCATTTTCCAAGCATTTAAAGCACCTCATCTTCTTGTCTCTGTGTGTGTGTTACTTGATACGGCAATGATGGGATCCGCGACATGCTTTGCTTGCATGATGGTCGTATCTATTTATTTTCTTAGAGGTTATTATTTGTTCTTGTTGTTACCCATATTCATAGGCATTTTTTTCATTCTTAGAAACGCGGAAATTAAACATTTTGAACGAGTCATTGCTACGGCTCAAGCCGCTTCTACCATGAATGCAAAAAATGTGAAAACCCAGGATACGTCCGCAGCTGTGCGTGTCGCCCCGATGGTAAATACATATGCAAATTTTGCGGAGGATATTGAAAAAGAGGTTTTCTGGATTGGCCATGGGTGTGATTATTCTCGAAGCTTCAAATATGCGCCAGAAAAAAGAAAAATCGGAGATATAGATGACTATGGCTTCATAGCCTATATATTGAGCTTGATTCTGGTATTCGCTTGTTGTATTAGATTTAGATCTATCGCCACTATAATGTTTTTTTTGGGTCTTGCTGGCACAGGAACAAATAATTTTGCGTATTCATGGGGATTGCTTTATATTCTATGTGCGACACGTTATTTCTACGAACAAAAGTCTCAATTAATGTTATATGATCATTCTTCCAACTATGAACTTGATGAAGAGAATTTAGATAATGATTCTAATTCCCCGAATGCGGTTGCGAAAGATGAGTATTAATCGGATAATTTGATAAAATCGCAAATAAACAACTATGATTTCAATTACCAGCTTTGATAAACGTAGGAAATGGGATAACAAGCGTAATAAAATTCTGGAAAAGTTAGGGTATTATGGGTTGTTCAATTTTTCGTTAGATTGTATTGCGAATTTGGTGCTTAGGGTTGTCTTTGTGCTATCTTGGTCAAAACCATCGCTTAAAAATGCTACTTGTAAGGAAGAAGATTTAGTAGTATCTCTTACATCTTTTCCAAAACGTATACAATATGTATGGCTTACAATTGAGACTTTATTACGCCAGAGAGTGTTGCCTTCGAAAATAGCATTATATTTATCTAAATGTCAATTCCCTAATGAACATTTAGATCTTCCAAAAAGTATAATAAAGCTGCAGAAACGAGGGCTTGATATACGGTTTGTTGATGACGATTTACGTTCTCATAAAAAATATTTATATGCGATGCGCGATTTTCCAGATAAATGTGTGATTACCGTTGATGATGATTGTCTCTATCCCGAAGACATCATTGAGTCTTTATGGAAGACGCACGTTAGATACCCTAACAGCATTGTGGGCAATTGGGCTAAACAGATCTATCCATGCATCCCTAAATATGAACATTGGCCGGCTATAAAAGGTGAACACGTTCACTATGACTATCTATTTGTTGGTTGTGCGGGTATTCTTTATCCTCCAGAATCTCTGCATTCTGATGCATTTAATGTCGGGTTAATTAAAAAACTTGCTTTTACTGCTGATGACATATGGCTTTCGTGCATGGCTCGTTTAAGAAAAACATCAATGGTTTCAACAACAAATGATTATCATCATCTAAGAGTAGTTATACCCGGTAATAACTCACTCCATACCGCCAATGCAGTGGGCGGCAATCAAATGGTTGTCGATAACCTTAACAATTATTACTATACAAAAATCGGGAGAAGGCCTTTTGTCGATATGGTGGGTCATGACTGATATTGATTCAGGAGATTCTTATGAGTAATACTCAGCAACGATTAAATTATATTGACTTGGCAAAAGGTATATGTATTCTCCTTGTCATAATCGGTCATACACATTTCCCCATATTTATACCTGGCCTGGATATGATTCGCATGCCTTTATATTTCATATTGTCTGGACTTTTCTTTAAAGATTATGGTGGGATTAAGGCATTGTTTAAAAAGAAATTTAACAAAATCTTATTCCCGTTTATTTTTTTCTATCTTACGTCATATCTTATTTTTTATTTAACAGAATATGCGATTCCCAATCTTATTATCTCAGATGCGAAGGGAATCTTAGATGTGTTTACTCAGAGACAATATTTTAATGGTCCTATCTGGTTTTTACTTTCGCTTTTTTTTGCAAATATTATTTTTTGCATTATATCCTTACTGATAAAAAATCTATATATTCAATTGGTTATAGTTTTATGTATAGGTTATTGTGGGGTATGGCTCGGTAATAATTCAGTCTTTGTTCCATTAATGATTGATAGCTCACTGACTGCTTTGCCTTTTTTTTGGTTTGGATTTGTATTGAAAAAGACACCAATCCTTTATCCCAATAAATATGATAAATTTAATGTACTCATTGCATTTATATTATATGGGATAGTTATCGCTTCATATTATTTATTAGGGAATATGCACATATCATTCCATTATAATTATATTGAAGGATCTTACTCTTTAATTCTGATAATAGCATCATTTGGCGTTATATCTATTTTATTGCTCTGTAAGTCCATTAAGACGTTGCCTTTCCTGACTTTTTTTGGTCGCTACTCTATAATTCCGTTGACTACTCATCATTTGGTATATCGTTCGTTACAACTGGTAATTCCTCACGATGAACTCTTTGGCGAGGCTATAATAGCGTTCCTGACTGTCATGATATGTTTTGCATTAATACCGTTATTCATTAGGTTTATCCCATGGGCGGTAGCTCAGAAAGATATTTGGAAATGACAACATTTATTGATTTGACATTGGCCATCTGCATTTATAACAAGGAGGAGTGGATTGCAGAGACTCTTGATAGCGTGATGTGTCAGACGGCAAAAGATTTCAGGCTGCTGATTATTGACGATGCTTCTACCGATGAGTCTGTAGGTGTCGTGGAACAGTATTTCAGTCAGTATCCTCGTCAATACGATTTAATTAGGCTGGAATCCAATCATGGCATAGGCTATTGTCGGTATCTTGCCGAGCGGAAGGCAACCACTCGTTATCTGATGTTTCTTGATTCGGACGATGTACTGGTGCCTACAGCTATTGCTAAAATGTGGCAAAAAATACAGTCTGATACTGATTTGATGGCTGTCGGATGTCATTTGGCATATGTTGATCAAAACACGTCGCTTATAGGCGGAGGTCTATATCTCGGCGCTGCGACTAAAGAGGAATTTTATGAAAAGGCGGCTTCAAAAAAACTGATTTTCATGCAGCCCACAGCAATATATGATAGGGAGGCAGCTCTCAGTGTCGGGGGATATTCCGTAGAAGGATTTCCTGACGGGAAGCCCCGATATCAGGATTTTTGTGAGGACTTGGATTTATGGACCCGCATGAGTGATCTTTACACTGAGGGTAAAGCTATTATCGTTATACCAGAGGTGCTGGCTTATTATCGCAAACTTGGCACTGGGCTCTCATCCAATACGCTTCCGATGCTTCTCAAAATGAGGTGGGTGAAACGTTGTCTGATAGACCGGCGAGAGGGCCGTGCACCGCTGTGTTTCAAAGACTGGTTGGAACGATATCCTGAGAAGGATATGAGACAGTTGCATAAGGAGGCCAAGGCCACTGATTATCTCCGGCGAGGGGCATTGCGTCTGCATCGTGGAAATCCTTTCGGTTTAGTTGATGTCGCCTACAGCATCATTCTGAGGCCGAGTTATTTCATCGATAAACTTAATAAAAATCTATTGTCTCGTTAAACCTCCGATATGTCACGTCCACGAATACTTGCATTCTATCTTCCGCAATATTATCCTACTGCGACCAATGACAAATGGTATGGTCAGGGATTTACCGAATGGACTAATGTAGGCAAAGCGATGCCTTTGTTTCGAGGACATTATCAGCCGCATGTGCCTGCTGATTTGGGATATTATGACTTACGTAATGTAGAGACACAGCGTAAACAATCTCAATTAGCCAAAAAAGCAGGTATTGATGGTTTCGTATATTATCATTACTGGTTTGGAGACGGTGACATGGAACTTGACATCCCATTTCGCCACCTTGTAAGGGATAAGGAAAATGATTTTCCGTTCTGTCTATGCTGGGCTAACCAATCATGGTATTCAAAATTCTGGAATAATGACGCGGCATGTGAGGCCAGGCTCGTGAAAGAACAGAAATATGATGATGACGACGGCATATGCCGTCACTTTGAATACCTCAAGGAGGCATTCAAAGATTCCCGTTACATACGTGTGGATGGTAAGCCATTGTTTATGATATATCGTCCGCTGGAATATCCTGGCGTTAGGCACTTCATGGAAAAATGGAATGAACTTGGACGCAAGCATTTGGGTTGTGAGTTTTATTTTGTAGGGCAGACCATTGGTGATGAGGCTGCTGCAAAGCGGTGTATGGATGCCGGAATGGAGGGGGTTAACATCGCACGTCTCAGTGAATACACGAGGCATTTCCCATATAACTCACCGATACTTAAATACTATCATAAATTCCTCCGTCTGCTTGGGAGAGCTCCATATCACTATGAGTATCGGAGGGTTAGCAGATATTTTATAGAAAAGAACGGAATAGAGACCAAGGATGGTTTCTTTCCAACCCTGATTCCTAATTGGGATCATAGTCCCAGAAGTGGCAAACGGGGGTCTGTGTTTCACAATTCTGCTCCATGTTTCTTTAAAGATCATGCAATAGAGTGTCTTGAAGCTGTAAAGGATAAAGAGGGAGATAGAAATCTCGTATTTTTGAAAAGCTGGAATGAATGGGGCGAGGGTAATCATATGGAACCTGATTTAAAATATGGGATGGGATACATAAATGCTTTGAAAGAAGCTGTGGATTTTGTGTTTAAAAAATGAGGTGAAAATGGAAGTTAAAGAGCGTTTGATACGTGAGATCATAGGGTTTCTCAACGAGAATGCTGACTATGTGGTGTTGCGTAACTATGAGCAGTTGCCGGTGGGTAACGATGCACGCGATATAGACATCATCATACGCCGAAAGCAGTTTCTGAAACTGCGTCATCAGCTTGTGTCATTGATAGATTCCCTCGGGTGGAGCATACTTACATATCTTGATTCTGACCGTCTGGTCACATTTGTGTGTGCCCATATCGGGGATGATGGCGACACTGCTTTGGTGCAGTGGGATTTTTTCTTTGACACGTCGGTATGGGGCATCCGGCTTATGAGTGCGGATGAATTCCTTGCTGATAAGGAGTTCAATGGATTTCTTTGGCACTCGGGTCCTGCATCAAAGTTTCTTGACAAGTATCTTTATGACAGGGCTGTCGGAGCACAATATCCCGAACGTTACAGAGCGGTCCGTAAGGCTGCTGAACATTTGCCGGCAGTCAATGCCAAGCTGAAAGATATATTTAGCTGTACGGATGCTGCCGCTTGTGATCAAGCCGGCCGCAAGTCGCTTATGCTAAATGCCTTCGTGCGCAATCTGACTACGAGACCGTTGGCATTGATAGGGGAGATGTCACGCTGGGGATGGTCATACATGCGTAATTATATTGGTCATGGCACTGGTTTTGCCATCGGTTTTACGGGGCCTGACGGTGCCGGCAAGACTACGGTCATTGATATGGTGATTGACCGTCTTGGCGATGTATTCCGCAAAGCGCATGCTTATTATCATTTCCGCCCGGCGCTCTTTGGCAATCTCGGCGATGTGGCTCAAAAGGCCGGGGTTAAGAAGGATGTTGACCGAAACTACAGTGATCCTCACCGTGGAGGGCGCACATCGGTGTTCAGTTCATTGGCCCGATTGAGTTATTACACCATTGATTATATTGCCGGTTACTGGATAAAGGTGAAGTCCCAGACCCGTATAACCCGGCTCGTAATTTTTGACCGTTATTTCAGTGACATAATATGCGATTCGCGACGTTCGCGCATCTATCTCCCGTATAAGTGCCTGAATCTGTGGCGTAAATTGCTCATCCCATCCTTGCGCTACAATATTTTGCTTACGGCATCAACTGACACGATTCTGTCGCGCAAAAGAGAACTGTCAATGACGGATATAGAGGCAATAAACGAACGGATAGATCTCCTCGCGCCTCAGCATGGTTATCTTAAAGTGCTCAATGAATCGTCGCCTGATGAAGCCGTCAACTGTATTCTCAGGCATATTTTTACCGAGCAGCATAAAATCAATCTTCGCCGTCTGCAATTCCACAAATGAGCACTAAACCGGATTCTGCAAGGCCTCGCCTAATGGTGTCAGCCTATGCTTGCGAGCCATGGAAAGGCAGCGAGATTGGTGTCGGATGGCACTGGGTGCTGCAATTGAGCCGTGAGTTTGACCTTTGGGTCATAACAAGGGCCAACAACCGTGAGCCTATAGAACGTTGGATGGCCGACAATCCCGGTTATGAAAATATCCATTGGGTATATTTTGATTTGTCAGCTCGTCATCTTGAGCGTAAGCATGGCCGAAAAGGCGTACACCGTTATTACCTGAAATGGACTAAGGCGTCAGATGCACTGATAAGACAGACGATGCAGGAAAATTCTATTTCTGCCTTTATACATCTGACTTATGGCAATGCTATCTGGCCAGTAAGCCGTTACGGTGCCTCCAAGCAATTTATATGGGGACCTATAGGCGGACTGGAGACGATTCCTCGCGAATATAGCCGGCATTATGATGCTAAATCGCGCATTATTGAGTCAGTGAGACGTCTGGCTGTAAAGTGTGTCACTTTTACACCTTCTTTCCGTCGTCGGTGCCGGAAAGCGGACCTCATATTGTGTAAGACAGATATTACCCGTAAGTCCTTGCCCGGATTTTGCAGTCATAAGGCAGTCTTGATGACTGATGTCGCAGCTGAGTCTACCCCTCATACAGCTGTTGGCTGTAGCGGCGGAGATATTTTGAAGTTGCTTTGTGTCGGCAGGCTTGATGCATGGCGCGGTTTCGATCTGGCCATTGAGGCTGTGGGCCGTCTGCGTGACGCCGGGATGCGTGTGCATCTTGATATACTTGGTAAAGGCCCGGATAAAGCGCGACTGAAGGGAATGATTGGCACATTGAAATTGGATGGGATGGTATCATTACGTGGAGAAGTCTCATCTGAAGACTATCGGCATTATCTGTCAGAGGCGGATATAGTGCTTAATCCTTCACTTAAGGAGGGAGCCGTCACGGTATCCTTTGATACGATGGCTGCCGGAAAACCGCTTGTTGCGCTTGACACCACCGGTTACACGAGATACTTCCGACCGGACTATTCGGTGATAATTCCGCGAGGGAGCCGCCGTGATGTCATCGCTTCCATAGTTGCCGCGGTGACCCGGCTTTCCGATAGCTCGTTACGTCAGGCTATGGGAATGGCCGCGCTTAAGGCCGCTTCGGAGGTGACTTGGAATTTTCATGGAAATGAAATCCGTAATGCGGTCCGAAATGTTATATCAGGAAATAAAGGTAATTAGAGGGTGTTTAATAACAAAAGTTAAAACCTGAGTGTTGTATCTGTTGATTAAATGGCTGGTTGTGAGTAGGAAGCATAGCGGTGCTATGTGACCGACGAGCAACAGCCAGTTAACAAAAGAGA
>ERZ1027217.48-NODE-48-length-72060-cov-12.642108_pt1 | contig 72060 bp, 50 predicted proteins | sample MGYA00519268_ERZ1027217 | MGnify/ENA primary metagenome ERZ1027217 (study PRJEB26926, sample SAMN06164537) | human gut metagenome | biome: ENVO:00009003; feature: ENVO:2100002; material: ENVO:00002003 | host: Homo sapiens | place: USA | collected 2012 ...
CGAGATCCTGAGATGTCTCGTGGGCTCGGAGATGTGTATAAGAGACAGGCCGCCGGGGGATTCTGAGGTGTGTCGGCTTTGGCTGACGGTGCGTTGGTGACAGCTATCGGGCGTAACTGCTGCCCCTCTCCTTGGCTGTCTTCACTTGGGGAGGGGCTTGATAGTTGGCATATTTTCGCCAGTGTAAGCTCGGTGAGAAACTGCTTGTTGGCAGCGTTGCGGTAGTTGAGGTCGGCATCGTTGAGGAGGCTCATGGCACGATAAATCATCTGCGGCGAACATTTCGCAGCCTCCCCGGCGAGCTGACGTCGCACATCGTCGCCGGCCTCTATCATATAGAGCGTGTCGGGCGACTGCGCCACCATCAGGTCACGGAAATATGATGACAACCCGTTGATGAAGAAGTGTGAGTCAAATCCCTTGTCGCGGATTTCCTTGTATATCTCCCAAGAGCGGAGCACGTCGCCGGTCAGAAATGCCTCAAGCAGCCGCGAGTAGTAGCTGTTGTCAAGCACATTGAGGCTCTCGATGGTAGATGCGTAGGTGATGTTGCCCATGGAGCGTGCCGCCACCTGGTCGAATATCGACAGGGCGTCGCGCATGGCTCCGTCGGCCTGTCGCGCTATGACGTTGAGCGCGGTAGGTTCCGCGGTCATCCCCTCCTGAGTCGCCACATATGACAGGTGGTCTATCATGTCCTGTATGGTGATGCGCGAAAAGTCGTAGATCTGGCACCGCGAGAGTATCGTGGGTATGATTTTCTGCTTCTCGGTGGTGGCGAGTATGAATATCACATAGCTTGGGGGCTCCTCCAGAGTCTTGAGGAAAGCATTGAACGCAGCGGAGGAGAGCATGTGCACCTCGTCGATGATGAATACGCGGTAGCGACCCATGGAGGGCGGATTGCGCGTCATGTCCACGAGGTCACGCATGGCGTCGACGCCGTTGTTGCTGGCGGCGTCAAGCTCCATGATATTCATCGAAGTGCCTTCGTTGAACGCACGGCACGACGCGCACTCGTTGCATGCCTCGCCGTCGGCAGTGGGATGCTCGCAATTGATGGTCTTGGCAAAGATACGTGCGCAGGATGTCTTGCCTACGCCTCGGGGTCCGCAAAACAGGTAGCTGTGGGCGAGCCTCTGGGTTTTGACGGCGTTTTTGAGCGTCGTCGCGAGGGCTTTCTGCCCCACCACGCTTGCAAATGTGGATGGCCGGTATTTACGGGCGGATACTATGTATTGAGCCATTGTCGGGATGTGGGTGTGTTTGATGTTTGGCGGATGCACCGGGGTGCATCCCTACGATTTAGCGGTGCTGAATCCGGGTTTTGCAACAGGTCCTCTTAATATTTTGGGTAAAGTTAGCGAAGTCAAATATACAAAAAAAGCCAATTATTATGGTGTTTTGCAAAAAAAATATTAATTTTGAATTTTGTATATTGTATATAAGGCCGTTGGCCAGCCCCTATTCTTTTATTTATCACTATTCTTTTTAGTTTATGGAACTGCCCGAAAAGCCTCAGACCGCCCCTGTAGAGGATGCTGAGAGCAACTTGAATCTTTCCTCTGAGACTGCTGTAGAGACACCTGTTGACGGGTGCGAACCTGCCGTGCCGGCTCCCGGCGCAGAAGCGTCTGCCACTATCGCCGACGTTATTGATGCGCTTGAGGCTCTGGCTGCCAAGCCGGCCGATGAAATCATGCCGGAAGACGCCGCCCGGCTGAAGCAGCAGTTTTACGCCATGCACAATGCCGCACAGCGTGCCGCTCGCGAGAAGTTTATCGCTGATGGCGGAGCCCCCGAGGCTTACGTGCCGGAGGAAGACCCACGTGAAGAGCAGTTCAAATCCCTGATGAATGTCATCAAGGATAAAAAAGCGGCCAAACGCGCCGAAATAGAGCAGCAGCAGGCTCGGAACCTGACTGCCAAAAAGGAGATTATAGAGCAGATTGTCGCCATGGCCTCCGATGCCGACAATGTCAACCGCCATTATCAGACTGCTAAGGAGCTGCAGGCCAAGTTCAAGGAGATAGGCGATGTGCCTCCGTCGGCCATGGCTGAGACCTGGAAGGCTTATCAGGATGCCGTGGAGCGTTTCTACGACCAGCTTAAAATCAATATGGAGCTGCGTGACTATGATTTCAAGAAAAATCTGGCCGAGAAGCAGCAGATCATCGAAGACGCCGAGAAACTGACAGATGCAGCCGATGTAGTGGCCGCATTCCGCTCATTGCAGACTCTGCATGAGAAGTGGCGTGTCATCGGCCCGGTGGCCAAAGACCTCCGCGAGGAAATCTGGGCTAAGTTCAAGGAGGCTTCGGGTAAAATCAACAAGCGTTATCAGGACTACTTCGAGGAACGCAAGGCCCGCGAACAGGAAAACGAGACAGCCAAGACCGCTCTGTGTGAGCGCGTGGAGGCCATGGATTATTCGGCCAACAAGAACTATAGCGCATGGGACGAGATGACCAAGGCCGTCATAGCTGCCCAGGAGGAGTGGAAGAAACTCGGATTTGCCAACAAGAAGGTCAACAATCTGCTGTTTGCCCGTTTCCGCGAGGCTTGTGACAAATTCTTCGCAGCCAAGGCGCAGTTCTTCAAGGATATGAAAGACGAGCTTTCGGAAAATCTGCGCCGCAAGACCGCTCTGGCCGAACGTGCCGAGGCTCTCAAAGAGAGCACAGAGTGGCAGAAGGCCACCGAGGAGCTTGTGGCTCTCCAGAAGGAGTGGAAGACCATCGGAGCTGTGGCTAAGAAGCACAGCGATGCCATATGGAAGCGTTTCCATGATGCCTGTGATTACTTCTTCGAGCAGAAAAAGAAAGTCACCGGCAACACACGCGCTGCAGAACAGGCCAACCTCAAGGCCAAGCTCGAACTCATAGAGCGTCTTAAAGCCATCACCCCGGAGATGCCTCGCGAGGAAGCCATAGCCCGGTTCAAGGAGGTACAGGCCGAGTGGCCGGCCATAGGGCATGTGCCGTTTAAGGAGAAAGACCGCATCTATGATGCTTACCATGAGCTCAACAACAAGCTCTACCGCGAGCTTGACATCCGCGGCACACAGGCACGCATGGCCAATTTTGCCGAATCTATAGGCAATATCAGCGATAGCGACAAGCTCTATCGTGAGCGTGAGCGTCTGGCACGTGCATGCGAGTCACGCAAAAGCGAGCTGCACACATATGAAAACAATATGGGTTTCCTCTCGTCAAAGTCGAAAAACGGAGACCAGATGGTACGCGAGATGCAGCGTAAAATCTCGCGCCTCAAGGAGGATATAGCTTCGCTGGAGGAGAAGATAAAGCTTATCGACTCCAAAATGTGAGGCTGAGCCTCCCATGGATACATTTCATGGCTGATAACCATAGCTTATAAAGTTTGTAGGGATATGCACGGGCATGTCACGTAAATATCGAACATCGGATTTTGCGCATGCCTGAGGCATGTCCCTGCGGCTAAGTGACTGGTAGTGATACGAAGCAGTCATACATGAAGACACTATTTTTTTCCGGAAACTGCTAACAATTATTTATTGCCCTTAACGTATTTTGACGGGGGAGGGGTAAATGACAAAACCTAAACATTATATAAAATTTGATGGCTTCTTCGACCAATCTAACATCAAACCATTACAGTCATTATTTGCCTTATGTAAGTTGGGCACTGGACTTGGTCACATATAATCTGGTCTATTATCTCATAGTGGGATTATGGTGGAACGCACCGATACTGTCCAATGCCACGTCATGGATTATGTTTAATCTCGTGGCTGTGATAGTAGTAGGACGCACTACAAACAATACCATCCACTCGCGTACCACAAGCTCGGAGCGAGTGTTTAATCGTATTGTGTCGGAGGTGCTGCTCCATGCGTTCATATTTGTGGCGGTGCTCTATATACTCGGACGCACAGATGTATCGTGGCAAGCCCTGATGCTCTTTTATGTGGCTCTGTTCTGGGGATTGCTTCTCGAGCGATTCGCTTTGCGACGGTTTGTCCATAAGATGCGCTCTATGGGACGCAATATGACCACAGTGGTGATAGTAGGTCACGGATATGCCACCGAACGTCTGTTTAAGATGCTCCATGACACCGGTGAGCTCGGCTACCGCATAGCCGGTGTGTTCTCCGCCGTGGTCCCGGATGAGTCAAGCCGCATACGCAAGTATTATCGTGGAGAGGTCAGCATGCTTGAGGAGTTCCTCGCAGAGAACCATGTGGATGAGATATTCTACAGTTCGGAGTCGCCCGAGGCCGATGAAATCACACGTGTGGCACGCATGGCCGAGCTGAGGATGCAGCGGTTTTTCTTCGTGCCGCAGATTCCGCGTCAGCTTCAAGGCAAATTCTATGCGGTGCCGATGGGTCCGATACCTATCATGTCGCTGCAGGACACGCCGTTGAAATCACGTGTCAACCGTTTTGTCAAGCGTGCATTTGACCTGACGGTGTCCTCGGTGGTGCTTCTGCTGTCGCCGGTGGTGTATATCCCGGTGGCTATAGCCATCAAGATGTCATCGCCCGGCCCGGTGTTTTTCAAGCAGAAACGCACCGGACTTTACGGCAAGGACTTCTATTGCTACAAATTCCGCACGATGAAGGTCAACGTGGATGCCGACAAGCTCCAGGCCACTAAGGACGACCCTCGCAAGACTCGTGTGGGCGAGTTTCTGCGTCACAGCTCCATTGACGAACTTCCGCAGTTTCTCAATGTGTTCAGAGGTGAGATGTCAATCGTAGGCCCACGCCCCCACATGCTCAAGCATACCGAGGAATACAGCCAGCTTATCAACACCTATATGGTGCGCCATGCTGTCAAACCCGGCATCACCGGCTGGGCACAGGTGACCGGTTACCGCGGCCAGACCGAGGAGCTGTGGCAGATGGAGGGCCGCGTAGAGCGTGATATATGGTATATAGAGCATTGGAGTTTCGCTCTTGACCTGAAAATCATGGCATTTACCGTGATAAATGCCATCAAAGGCGAGGAGCAGGCATTCTGATGCAGATGTCGGATACAAAACGGATAGCTTTCATCACCGGCACACGTGCCGAGTGGGGATTGCTGAGCCCTGTCGCCAAGGCTCTTGCTGCCACCGACGGCATAGATGTCAAAATCGTGGCTACAAACATGCACCTGATGCCGCGCTACGGCAATACTGTGGATGAAATCGTAGCTGACGGCTTTGATGTGGCCGAGAGGGTGCCGATGGATGATACCGACGGCTCTGAACTGCGCACTGTAGAGGTGATGGCGCAGTGTCTCAAAGGCATGGCCGAGGCTTTTGACCGCCTCAAGCCTGACCGCGTGGTCATACTCGGCGACCGCTTCGAGATGCTATCGGCTGCTACGGCGGCCCTGATGATGCGCATCCCCATAATACACATAGCCGGAGGGGAGACAACACTCGGGGCGATAGACGACAGCATCCGCCATGCCATCACCGAGATGTCGTGGCTCCATCTGACTGCCACCGAGCCATACCGCCGGCGTGTCATAGCCATGGGGGCTGCACCCGAGAGGGTCATAAACACCGGGGCGATAGGGGTGTACAACGCTCTCAACGAGCCTCTTATGTCCCGTGACGAGCTTGCGGCAAGCGTCGGGCTTGATTTTGAACGACCCACTTTGCTCGTGACATATCATGCTGCCACAGCCGATGACCGCAGCCCTGTAGAGCAGTTTCAGGCTCTGCTTGATGCCCTTGACCGTCACGGAGATGTGGATGTGCTTATCACTTATCCCAACAATGACCCTCGCGGAGGCGGACTGGTGACGCTTATAGAGCAGTGGGTCAAGGCCAACAGCCACAGGGCTGTAGGCATACCTTCATTGGGGAAAACGAGATACCTGTCGGTTCTGAGATATGTGGATGCCGTGGTGGGCAACAGTTCCAGCGGCATCGTGGAGGTGCCTTCGATGCACATACCCACCGTCAACATAGGCACACGTCAGGAAGGGCGCATCTCCGGCGAATCGGTGGTGCACTGCGGCGTGACCGCCGACGAGATAGACCGCGCCATAGCCTATGCACTCAGTGATGAGGGCAGGGAGAAAGCCCGCAGGGCGGCCAACCCATATTACCGGCCGGACACCCTCGGCGTGATGGTCAAAGCGATAACCGACACCCCTTATACGGGGTCGACATCGTAGTAGATGACGGCCGATTTCATGTCGGGATAGAGCGAGTGCATCAGATTGCGCAGGTCAAGCAGCAGTTTGCGCACTTTGGCCATGGATGCGCCTGTCTCCACTTTGAGCATTATGCAACGTATGTAGAGCTGCTGGATGCGTCCGACAGGCGGCTCCTCGGGGCCTTGCACCCTGTCGCCGAACAGGTGCCGCAGCTGCACACCATAGGCATCGGCCAGCAGTTTGACCGCCTCGAGATTGCGGTGCTTGATGTATATGCGTATCAGTCTGGTGAAGGGAGGGTAGTGGTAGAGCTGCCTCTCGGCTATGGCATAGTCGTAGAATCCCTTGTAATCGTGGCTGACGAGATAGCTGAATATCTCGTGGCCGGGGTTGAGTGTCTGTACGGTGACAGTGCCCGGCGTGTCGGCCGAGCGGCGTCCGGCGCGTCCGGCTACCTGCGAAATCATGTTGAACGCGCGTTCGTCGCTCCTATAGTCTGGGAAGTTGATGATGCTGTCGGCGTTGACCACTGTCACGGTGTCCACGCCGCCGAAATCCAGACCCTTGGTGACCATCTGGGTGCCTATGAGTATATCCCCCTTGCCCGACGAGAAGTCCTGGATGATATTGTCGTAGCCGGCCTTGTTGCGCGTGGTGTCGAGGTCCATGCGCAGTATCCGGGCCTGAGGGAAGGCATCAGTCACCTCCTCCTCTACACGCTCCGATCCGTAGCCCACCACCTCGATGGCAGGTTCGTTGCATGCCGGGCATACCGATGGGAGCTGGCGTGTGGAGCCGCAGTAGTGGCATACGAGAAGTCCGCGGGAGCGGTGGTAGGTCATGGCAACGTCGCAGTTGTGGCACCGCGGTATGTTGGCGCACATGCGGCACCTCGCCACAGGCGCGAATCCGCGGCGGTTGATGAACACTATCGCCTGGTGCCCCCGGCCTATGGCTTCGGAAATCAGGGCGTGGCTCCGGGCCGAGAGTGCTCCCTGCGCCAACCCCTTCTTGCGCGCCTCGCCCATGTCGACTATTTCTATCCGTGGCAGCGAAGCCCCCTTGTAACGCTCGGTGAGGGTGACGAGGCCGTATTTGCCTCCTGTGGTGGCTTTGTAGTAGGTCTCCACCGACGGGGTCGCGCTCCCAAGGAGCACCTTGGCTCCGTGCATGACGGCGAGGACTATCGCCGCGTCGCGTGCATTGTAGCGCGGTGCAGGGTCCTGCTGCTTGTAGCTGGTCTCGTGTTCCTCGTCGACTATCACTAAGCCGAGATTGGAATAGGGCAGAAACACCGATGTGCGCGCACCGAGTATCACACGAGGCGCACCGTCGCGTAGGAGCGTGTTCCAGTGCTCCACACGCACATTGTCCGAAAATTTGCTGTGGTAGACCATCACCTTGTCGCCGAACACCTTCTGGAGCCTGTGGCTCAGCTGGGTGGTAAGGGCTATCTCAGGCACGAGCATCAGCACCTGCCGCCCCTGGCGCAGCGCATAGTCGATGAGATGGACGTATATTTCGGTCTTGCCGCTTGATGTCACTCCGTGGAGCAGGGTGGTGTTGTGTGACATCCATGAGCGGTGTATCGAGGTGAGGGCTTCTGACTGGGCTTCGCTCAGCGTGGGGAGCTCGCCCGATACGAGGCCCTGATAACGGAAACGGTCGGTGGTCTTCTTGTATATCTCCGCTATGCCTTTGTCGGCCAGAGCCTTGATGATGGTCGTAGAAACGCCCGAGTGCTCGATTAGGGCGGCGCGTGACACCTCTTTGGGCATCTCTGACTGGCGGTTGAACCCTGAGAGCTGTATCAGCGTCTGCAGGGCTGTCTCCTGCTTGTTGGCACCCTTGACTTTGCCGAAAGCTTCCGACAGGGCGTTCATGTCGCCGTGGGGGAAGCTGAGACGCACATATACCTCCTGCAGCGGTCTGTATCGTTCCACAAGCCGCTCCGAGATGATTATGGCACCTTTCTGGAGCAGTCGGGCGGTGGAGCGAGCAAGCTGTTTGAGTCCGGCGGCTTTCTCTATGTCGGCCATCGTCATGCGCTTGTCAAAGTGGCTGAGTACCTGGATGATTATGGCCTCGCGCTCGTTGAGCGGATTGTCGGGGTCTTCCTCGTAGTCGGGGTTAAGCTCTATGAATGTCTCGCTCTCCAATTTCAGTCCCGAAGGCATCGCGGCACGGTACACATCCCCTACCGAACAGAGGTAGTAGTCGGCGAGCCACTGCCAGTGCTTGAGCTGCGGATAGCGCACTATCGGCTCGCCGTTGTCAAGCACCATGGCTACGGGCTTGGTGTCGAACCCCTCGGGACGGATATGGGTGACCGACACGACTATGCCGGTGTAGAACCGCCGCAGGCCGAACGGCACGATGACGCGGCACCCGGGCTTGACCGCGTCGGCAAGCTCGTCGGGTATCTCATATGTGAATGTGCCGGCAATCGGCACCGGCATCAGCACTTCGGCATACTTCATGGGGCGGTGTTGTGGTTAGATAAATACAAAGATAGCGAAAATTTGTAGTAACTTTGTGCTTGATATCAATTGCAGCAATGACAACGTCTGTTAAAACCAAAGGATATATCTTTGCGGCCGTGGCGGCTGCTACCTACGGCATGAATCCGCTGTTTGCTCTGCCGCTTTATGCTGACGGGATGGATGCTGACTCGGTGCTGCTGTTCAGGTATCTGATGGCGATGCCCGTGCTGGCCGTGATGCTTCGTGTGCGCGGACACCGTTTCTCGGGTCTGACCGGGCGTCAGCTCGGCGCAGTGGCCGTGCTCGGCATAGTGATGGCCCTGTCATCGCTGCTGCTTTTCCTGAGCTACGAATACATGGAGGCCGGGATTGCTTCGACCATCCTGTTTGTCTATCCGATCATGGTGGCGGCCATAGGGGTGGTGTTTTTCCACGAGAAGCTGACGGCCATGACTGTGCTGTGTATCGCTCTGGCCGTGGGCGGCATAGCGTTGCTCTATACCGGAGGAGCCGGGGGAGCGACTTTGTCGGCTGTCGGGACGGTGATAGTCATAGCTTCCGCACTGTCATATTCGGTCTATATCGTCGGGGTCAACCGTCCGATACTCCACGGCGTGGCCACATTGCGGCTCACATTCTATCTGCTCGGCTTCGGGTCGCTGCTGTTCATAGCGAGAGTGGTGACGGCTGACAGTCTCACGGTGCCGACGCATTGGGCCATGTGGGGCAATCTGCTATGTCTGGCCCTGTTTCCTACGGTGGTCTCGTTTATCTGCACCACCAAGGCCGTCCAGTATATCGGGGCTACGCCCACCGCCATACTCGGAGCTTTGGAGCCGGTCACAGCCGTGGTCATAGGCATAAGCGTGTTCGGCGAGACACTGACCCCGGGCGAAACCCTCGGTCTCGTCCTGATAATCGCCGCCGTCACCTTCGTGGTGGCCGGCGGAAGCATCACGGCGCCCCTCGTCCGTTTCCGCAAGCTATTTCCCCGTATCCTTCACCGCCAGCGGTAGCCGGCAGCCGGTCATTGCGGATATATTTTGGTGAAAAGGTTGGGGACAACGCATTGATATTTTGAAAATTATTGCGATATTTGCAATGTCAAAAATCAGGCACATATATATTTAATCTAATAGGACAACTTTAGAGTCTAAAAAAGAAAATGAAACAAAGCGTCTTGCAAAAAGCCCGCATGGCTTATCAGCCCAAGCTTCCCATCGTGATGACACACCCGGTGAAGGTGGTCGAGGGACAGCCCACACAGTCAGTAGCTGACCAGGAAGAAATCAAGAAGCTCTTCCCCAACACCTACGGACTGCCTGAACTGCGATTTGAGCGCAACCCCAATCCCACTACCGGTCGCCCCATCAATGTCGGCGTGATACTCTCGGGCGGTCAGGCCCCCGGCGGTCACAATGTGATTTGCGGACTTTTTGACGGCATCAAGAAGATACACCGCGACAGCCGCCTCTACGGATTCCTCATGGGTCCCGGCGGTCTTGTGGACCACAAATACAAGGAACTCACAGCTGATCTGGTCAACGAATACCGCAACACCGGCGGCTTCGACATGATCGGCTCAGGCCGTACAAAGCTGGAGACCAAGGAGCAGTTTGACAAGGGTCTTGAAATCCTCCGCGAGCTCAATATATCGGCTCTCGTCATCATCGGTGGCGACGACTCTAACACCAATGCTGCCATCCTGGCCGAATACTACAAGGAAATCAATGCCGGAGTGCAGGTGATCGGCTGCCCCAAGACTATCGACGGCGACCTCAAGAACGAGGTTATCGAGGCTTCTTTCGGCTTTGACACCGCTACCAAGACCTATTCGGAAGTCATCGGCAACATACAGCGTGACTGCCTCTCGGCCAAGAAATACTGGCACTTCATGAAGCTGATGGGACGTTCTGCTTCGCATATCGCACTTGAGTGCGCCCTCCAGACCCAGCCCAATGTGGCCATCATCTCAGAGGAGGTAGAGGAGAAGAACCAGACACTCCAGGACATCGTGAACCATATCGCCGACATCGTAGTGGCCCGTCAGGAGAAGGGTTGCGGCTACGGCACAGTGCTCGTCCCCGAAGGTCTCATCGAGTTTATCCCTGCTGTCAAAAAGCTCATCGCCGAGCTCAACGAGATGCTCGCCCACAATGCCGAGGAGTTTGCCGCCGCTGCTGACCAGCGTCAGTATGTAGTGGACCACCTCGATGCCGAGAACGCCAAAATCTACGCTTCGCTTCCTGCAGGCGTGGCCCGTCAGCTGACTCTCGACCGTGACCCCCACGGCAATGTGCAGGTGTCACTGATTGAGACCGAGAAGCTCCTCAGCGAGATGGTATCGCACCGTCTGGAGGAACTCCGCGCACAGGGCAAGTATGCCGGCAAGTTCTCTACCATGCACCACTTCTTCGGCTACGAAGGACGCTGCGCTTTCCCCTCTAACTTCGATGCCGACTACTGCTACGGTCTCGGTTTCACTGCATCATGCCTCATCAATGCCGGCGTGACCGGTTACATGTCAAGCATGCGCAACCTGACCAAGGCTTCCGTGCAGTGGCTCCCCGGCGGCATACCCATCACCATGATGATGAACATGGAGCGTCGCCACGGTGCCATGAAGCCCGTAATCCAGAAGGCTCTCGTGGATCTCAAAGGCAATGCGTTCCGCTATTTCGCATCCAAGCGTGATTCATGGGCTGTCAATGACAGCTATGTATATCCCGGTCCCGTGCAGTATTACGGTCCGGCCGAGGTATGCGACCAGCCCACACTCACACTCCAGTACGAGCACATCGGCAAGTAATCGCCGCATGTTCAATGATAACGAGCGAGGAGGCCTCAAGGTCTTCTCGCTCGCTTTTTATGTCTTTTTGATTGTGAAATGGAAAATAATGTGTAATTTTGTCAGGAAAATCAGCGTTTATGCCGTATTCGGTAACGTATTTATCTTATAATTTGATAGCATGGAGAAAATAGACAGTCTCGACAGGCAGATACTTGAAATAGTTATGAACAATGCCCGCATCCCTTCGAAAGATGTGGCCATAGCATGCGGTGTGTCGCGTGCCGCTGTGCATCAGCGCATCCAGCGCATGATAGATCTCAATGTAATCACCGGGTCGGGCTATTACGTCAATCCGCATGTGCTCGGACTGAACAACTGTACGTTTATCGGCATCACGCTTGAGAGGGGAGCACTCTACCGCAAGGTTGCGGCAGAACTGGAGAAAATACCCGAGGTGACAGAGTGCCACTTTGTCACCGGGCCTTACACGATGCTTATAAAGCTGTTTGCCCGTGACAACGAGCACCTCATGGAACTGCTCAATGACCGCATACAGATGATTCCCGGTGTCACACACACCGAGACGCTCATATCGCTTGACCACTCGATACACCGCAAAGTCCCCATCTATCCCGAATGAAATCAGGGATACAGGAGATTTATCGTAAGATAAGAACCTGTCCGGCAGCAGATGCCTGGGCATGGATTGTCGTGGCCATTATAGGAGTGCATACGATAGTGTTCGGCTCCTTGCAGCTCCTTACAGGAGACGATACCACCTATGCCGCGGCAATGAAAGCGACGGGAAGTACGCTCTGGGGCTATATCAAGATTGTCGGGCACCACTGGCTGCATATCAATGGACGTATGGCCAATCTGCTGGCTCCATGGTGGGTCGGAGGGGTGGACCGTTGGGTGCTTGTCGCTGTCAACGGTGTGATGTGCTCCGCGTTCTATGCCATGACTCTGATTGTCGCAGGGCTCGGCTCACGGCACACTGCGGCTGCCAAACTGTCGGTCACGGCGTTGGTGCTGTTTACGTTCCCGTGGTGGGATTCGTTCATGGTGTTTGACGTGATGTTTAACTACGTGTGGTCGTCAGCATTGATGCTGGCTGCATTGTGGCTGCTATTCCGCGGCGTCGGTCATGGATGGAGATGGGCTGCGTGGCTGTTTGCTGCATTTGCAGCCTCCATGCACGAAGGGTTCGGACTGCCTGTGTCAATCGGCGTGTGTGCGTGGTTATGGCTTTCCGGGTCATGGCGGAAGCTCTCGGAGGCGCAGAGGGGCATGGTCAAGGCATTTTTCATCGGGACAATGTTTGCATTGCTGTCGCCGGGCATATGGGGACGTTTCTTATCCGAAGGCATAGGTGTCGGTGACCGCATCCCTAATGATGTGTGGTGGCTGCTGATGCTCAAGAGCGACTTCTACACTCTGGCTCTGGTGGTGTTTGTTGTCGTCATGGCGCTGTGCCGGCGCAAGCGTCTGGTAGAGATGTCACGTACACCCTGGATTATATTCGTAGTAGCCTCCCTGGTCTCGGCATGTATGTCGGGTTCAAGCGGCATAGTGGGCCGCAGCGGATGGTTTGCGCAATTGACGGCGGTGATAGCATTGGTGCAGTGGGGCCGCAGATACGGCTGGCACATCGGACGCATTGCGGCCGGCGTGGTCTCCACGGTGTTGAGCCTGCTGATTATCGGCCACCTCATAGCCGTAGATGTGATGCCGTCACGCATGCACGGGGAGCTTGTAAGTGCCCTGGATGCCTATCGTCGCAATCCCCATGAGCCGGTATATCTGGACTACACTCCCTGGTATGCGCACCGTAATCTGACTCTCGCCAAGGTGAGAGGTGTGCCCGAGCCCTATGAGGAATATTATTTCTCATACTATGTGTCGCAATTCATGCCTGAGGACGCCCCCGATATGGTCGTATTGCCTGCTGCGGTCAAGGATGTGGATATAGATGAGGGCTGTATGGTAAGAGTGGGCGACGGTTATCTGACACGTACACTGCCCGAACTTCCGTATGAAGGTGCGCCGGCTTGCAGGATTGACGGACGGTATTATACACCTGTCAGATATACCGATACGAAGAAGCGCCGGATGTATTATCTGGCGCCTCTGAATCTGCGGTATGGTGACCGCATATATTATCTGTCGGCTGTAGAGCCTTGACCGGTCATCGTGTAGGGCCATCCATAGGCTGGCGCGGATGGTTGGTCTGTGTCAGGTGTTTGAGGGTGTATTCGGCGAGGCCTTCAAGCCACATGCGGTTGATGTTGTGGAAACTTCCGAGAAGCTCGTCGGTGGCGAGGCTGCCTTTGACCGACATTTCGGTCAGTATGCGTGTGCCGTGGTCGGGAGCCATGGCCAGAAGCCATGCCTGGCAGAAACTGAATTCTGCGCCATCCTTACCTTTGATATTCCCCTCCCATGATATGCGGCCGGGGCGGTCGGCTTTAGGTTTGACACATTCAAGCACGTGTGCAGCGAGGTTCAGGCCGGCTTCGGAGTATTCAAACTCGGCTTTGGCAAACAGATGGGGGTCTTCGACAGACGGGTCTATGAACTGTGCGTCTGTGACGTCCTTGGAGAAACGGTCCCAGTCGGATATGTTGATGAGGTAGGACCACAACTCTTCAGGAGTCATATGCTTGACTATTAATTCGTTGGATACAATTCCGTCGGCGAGTGAAGGATCATAGGCCGGCGGCCAGATGATTTTGTCGGTAATCATAGTGTTTGATATATTTTGAATTTGGTTATTCGGATACTGTTATTAAAATAAGGATTTACGGGGTCTTTTGGTTCAAAAGACTATAGATAATGCGAATCCGGGAGCCCCTTTGACGAGAGTGGGCATTATGGACGAATAGATGGGGAATCCTCCATGATGGTCCCTGAGGTGCTCGCCGTCAAGGTCAAGCCGGTATCCTCTCAACGGATTGCCCCTGAATAGGTCAAGGAACTCGTTGACAGGGTCGATGAGGAAAGCCACTATGCCTCCGATGATGGGTGACCCGAAGAGGCGGTAGTCGTTGGCCACGATTTCGCGCTTGAGCTTGTAGAAAAGTTCGCCGATGACCGACCCTATCACAGGGGTTATCACTATGTCCTGATACGACGGACGCTCCATGAAAGCCTCTATGCCGAATTCCCATAGCACGGTCGATACAAACGCCGATGACAGCATAGACCTCCAGAAATTGAATCCGCAGCTTCGTGCGGCCATGAAGTATGCGGCCCCGGCATAGGGATGCAGCAGATAGTTGAATATCCAGCTGTCGTGGTCAAGCTCGGGATTCCTGACAAATATGTTGCGGTACCAGCGTTTGAAGGGTGGCACGTCCTGAATTTCCTTGCGGTTCCAGGACGTGGCATCTTCCGGCAGGCACTCCAACACTGCGAGAGCACCTCCCATCGCTCCCGCTATCAGTCCCATGTTTGCCCAGTAGCGACCCCAGTCAGGGTCGTTGAGAGTCATGGAGTATGGTCTGAAATAAAGCGGCAATCCCTGAGGTCCAGGGGTGGGCACAATGGTAGGAGCCATAGCGAGAAAATCTTCGTCAATCTGCTGTTTCCGGTAAATGATGCTCTTTGTCAGATACTCGTCATCAAGCTGCAACATGGTGACAGCGATGGAATCAAACAAGGCTCCGCGAGTGACACTCATCCGGCTCCGCGACAAGGTGTCGGCCGGTATGCTGTCACCTATGGCTGCGGTGACAGAGTCGCACTCTGACTCTGCGGCAGATGCAACTGTCGGGGATACCAGCCATGACAAGAGCAATGCTATCGTGACAGCTGCGCCTGTAGTTAATGTGGTGAAAAATGAAGTACCGGATTTCATGATGAGATGGATCGGTAAGTAATTAAGATATAATTCTAACACACGAGAGTCTACGAAAGTGCGTAAAAAAGTAGAGTTATGCAAAAAATGAAGAAATACGGGAGTCTTAATGGGTGAAAAATGCTAATTTTGTAATGAAAAACATTCCTGCTATGAAAACACGAATCCGATTGTTGACTATATTGTCAGTCATTATATTCATGGGCGTTTCATCTGCCAATGCCCAGATGGAGAATCCTGTGCGATGGACGGTCAAGTCCGTGGAAAATGCTTCGGCACGTACTGTGACACTGGAGATGTCGGCATCCATTGATGCCGGATGGCACATGTACAGCAACCTCATAGACCCCAATGTCGGCCCTACGCCTCTGAGCGTGGATGTCAAGGAGATAAAGGGTGCTAAACCCGTCGGCACGCTACAGGCTTCCAAAGCTCCGGTGCATAAGTTTGACGATGTGTTCCAGGCCGAACTGAGCTGGTGGTCAGGACGGGTGACATTGAAGCGCACTTTTGAAATCACAGCCGATACATATGCCATCAGCGGCACGATAAGGTTTCAGGCATGTAACGACGGAAGCTGTCTGCCCCCGACCAAGGAGCCGTTTGAGGTCAAGGGGACCATGGCCCCGGTTGCAGCGGTGCAGCCGGAAGGGTCAATGCAGCAGATGGCCGACTCCCTGCAAGCTGCTGCTGACGTGGCTGCCGCGGATACGGTAGCTTCTGCTGCCGTAAAGGATGAGGTCAGCGACCTGTGGGCACCGGTGACGTTTGTCGGCTCAAATGTGGCTGATGACTACAAGTCGTCATCGCTGTGGTGGATATTCTTCACCTGCTTTCTCGGCGGATTCGTGGCATTGCTGACCCCGTGCGTGTGGCCTATGATACCGCTGACGGTCAGCTTTTTCCTTAAGAAAGGCAAGAGCCGCAGCCGTGCGGTCGGTGATGCGCTGACCTACGGCTTGTCCATCATCGTGATATATGTGTTGCTCGGCATGGTGGTCACTCTGATATTCGGGGCTGATTCGCTCAATGCGTTGTCGACAAGTGCGGTGTGCAACATCATCTTTTTCCTATTGCTGGTGGTGTTTGCCGTGTCGTTTTTCGGTGCGTTTGACATAACGCTGCCTTCGAAGATGGTCAACCGTATTGATGCCCGTGCTGAAAAATCTACCGGTCTGCTCGGCATGTTTTTCATGGCGTTTACGCTGACGCTTGTGTCATTCTCGTGCACAGGCCCCATTATCGGCACCCTGCTGGTGGAAGCGGCTACGTCGGGCGACAAATTCGGACCGATGGTAGGCATGTTTGGCTTCTCGCTCGCCTTGGCGATACCGTTTGCCCTTTTCGCCCTATTCCCCTCATGGTTGCAGAGCGCACCCAAGAGCGGAGGCTGGATGGGTACGGTCAAGGTGGTGCTCGGATTCATAGAGCTTGCCTTATCGCTCAAATTCCTCTCTGTGGCCGATCTGGCCTACGGCTGGCATATCCTTGACCGTGAGGTGTTCCTGTGTCTGTGGATTGCGGTGTTCGGTCTGCTTGGCGCTTACCTGATGGGATGGTTCAACTTCAAGCATTACGGACCTGCCGACTCGTCGATAGGTCTTGTACGATTTTTCCTTGCCATGGTGTCGTTTGCATTCACGATATATCTTGTGCCGGGTCTGTGGGGTGCTCCGCTCAAAGGTGTCAGCGCATTTGTTCCGCCGCTTTACACTCAGGATTTCAACCTCTACGGCGATGGCTTCAAGGAGTACCATGACTATGACGAGGGCATGGCCGTTGCCGCCCGGGAGAATAAGCCTGTATTCGTGGACTTCTCGGGCTACGGATGTGTCAACTGCCGCAAGATGGAAGGGGCAGTCCTGGACCAGCCCGATATAAAGGCCATGATTGACGATAACTTCGTGGTCATCAAGCTCATGGTCGACGAGAAGAAAGAGCTGCCACAGCCGCGTAAGGTGGTGGAAAACGGACGTGAAATCACGCTCGACACCTATGGGGAGCTGTGGAGCTATCTCCAGCGCAGCAAGTTCGGAGCCAATGCGCAGCCATATTACGTGGTGCTTGACACGCACGGGCGTCTGCTCTCCGGGCCTTACAGCTATGATGAGAATGTGGCCAAGTTCGCGCGGTTTCTTGAGCAGGGCATCAGCGGCTTCAAAAAGTAGCGGAGCGGCGGTTTTTGCGGTAGAAATTCCATAGCTTTTTGCCTATACTTCTCAGTCGGGGGCCTTGCTCGAGGTTCTCAAGGACGCTTATTGCTTCTATCAGGATATGGCCGGCGGCTCCCAATGATGTCAGCCATAGAAACGGTGGCGGCGTAGACACGCCGTTATGGCTGAGAAACAGGCAGCTGAGCACTATGGCGGTGTCTATGCCGGTCAGCATGGCCATCAGCACCAGATATGACAGGAGTTTGCCCACGGTGCGTCGCAGACCGTGGGATGTGCGTCGGATGCCGGTGCGCTTGGCTTTGCGGATGCCGCTCCACAGGTCTATGAGCACGGACATCACCACGGCGGTGTATTCCGAAGCCCCTATGATGCAGAGCTGTACTATGCAGGGCAGCGATGTGTCGGGGTCGGGCAGAAAGAGGGCTGAAACGAGAAAAGAGATGGTTTTCATGTCGTGAGCATTGATGGATGGATGGGTGGGCTCACGACAAAATTACGCCCGTAATCAGCACGCGGACGTGCGAGAATATCAGTATATGAGCATCCAGTAGGCTCCGCAGTCGCGCAGGTAGCGTATCCGTTCCCACGGTATCAGTTCGTCAGCCGGGACACGCCTGTCGGGGTCGTGACGGTACTCTATCCTGACGCTGCGGCCGCGGCATATGACGAGGCGGTGGGGCAGCACTGCGCGTGCTGTCTCGGGCTTGAGGGCGTAGCTGTAGAAGATTATCAGTATGACCGACGGGATGAGCACCATTATCAGCATAAGGGCCACAAGAGCCCATCGGATGTCATGCAGAGCCAGCGCGACTGCCGCGAGGACTATCGGGGGTGCTGCCAGTATGATGCCCCATATCCGCAGCCAGCGACCGAGCATATGGCGTACCATGGCGCCTACGGGCACTTTGAAGTAATCGGTAGTGATGCAGCCTTCGGTCACCATATCTCCTTTTTCCATTTCTGAGGCAACAATGATATGATTTTATCCACAAGCCGAGGCATCCACCGCCGCTTGTAGTGGAATACAATCGCGGCCACCAGCCATAAGGCCAAGAATGAGACGGCGATGGAGCCCCATAGCTCCGCAGAAAATCCCTGTGCTTTAAATAACCGTGCCTCAAAACCGTACATCAGGAAGCCCACTTTGCTGTCCTGGAGCAGGTAGCATCCCAAGGAGGCCACTCCGAGAAGATTGACAATTTTGTTGTGAAACGAGAAACGGATGAAAAAACACACGAAGAAAAATGCGCTCAGATTCACCAGCAGACCCTGTCGCTGATAGGGGGAGAATAGAGATTTCTGCATGTCAGGCTCGTCTACAGCTGGGAGGTGAAGCACTCCCTGCAAGGTCGCAAACAACAGGAATCCGGCAATGAGGCTCCACAGCGGCATGGCGCGGAGCGCATGCTCTCTTGCCATCCACCATCCCACCACGTAGAGCCATAGGAAATAGAACATGACATCGGCAGGGTACAGGTAGTCTTGGTAGTCGAATCCCCAGTAGTTATACATGTCATGCAGAGGGTTCTGGCCTAACCATCCGCAATAGATTCCGGCACACGTGAGCATGAGCGTCAGGAGTCTCAGCGACTTAAGGTCAAAGCGGCTCAGGCCTTTGTTGACCAGAGGGGTGAGGGTAATCAGCAGCAGATATGCCTTGATAAACCAGTAGTGGCTGCTGCCTATGGGGAATATGATGGATTTGACAAGGTCGGTCAGGGTGTGGTATTCGGCGTGGGTCTTGCCGAGCAGTGCGATAATCGCGAGTGAAAGCAGATTGAACAGCAGGACTGTCAGCCATATGTTGATGACCGATTTCCACGTGAGACGCAATCCCATGACACCTAACAGCATCACGTAAACCGACACGCAACACGAGTTGATGCCGAAGATGATTATGCCCCAGGGGTCATACAGGGAGAAGTCGGGCGCGGTCTTGGAAAATGTAAGATGCTCCATCAATATCATCGACATGGCCAGGATGCGTGCAAGCTCGATAGAGGAGTTGCGGCGCGATGAACGTGCCACGGTAGGGGTTGGGACGAGCGGAACAGCCGGGGCGGTGGCGCGTAATGCCGGAAGGCGTCGGGCTATGAAGACTGTAATCAGTAACAGAGGCTCGTAGATTAGCCATGAGATTACAGCGGCAAATGCTGTAGTCGACAGGCAGATGGTTACCACTGTGACAAGGTTGGCTTTAATCGACAGCTCTATGTCGTTCATCAGATGTGGGGCGGCAGGTCCCGTTATCAGCATGAACGTGCCGAGGATGGCGGTGGCGAGCCACGGTGGCCCCTGATACGCCCGTCGGTGCCGTGCGGCATATGCAAAAAGCAGGATGGAAGCCGTCAGGCTGAGGGCATTGTTGGCATGCCCGGAAGTGAACCAATATGTCCACGGTCCGCTCCGCCAGTCGTGGAGGTAGATTACTGCCCCAAGAACCGTGATGCACGCCACGCTGCCCATGACAAGCCATCGTGAAGGAAACCGTTTGAACCCTTGTGACGAATTAATGTAATATCCGGTTACATACAGGTATATGAAGTAGTATAGATTCCACTGCCACCATGCCAGATAATTCTCTGCCAGCCATCCGCATAGGATGACTGAAGCGGTCAGGATTATGACGAACGACCTTAGCTGGAATCTGTCAAGCGCGGCAAGCCCCCTGTTGATGAGCGGAGAGAGTATCAGCAGGAAGAGGTATCCGTGTATCAGCCGATACGGCATGGATGATACAGGGAAGAATATCATGGTAGCAGCCGTGGTCAGCAGATTTCGGTGGCTGGACGTGGCTGTGTCCCATGCCTCTATGTGCGAGCCGGCCACAGATACCAGCGCGAGATTGACCGCGTCATATGACAGCACCACTAATATCAGCATTATCAATGATTTCCATGACAGCCGCAGTCCGCAGCATCCGATGGTAAGGCAGAGGAGGTTGATGCCGATACCGAGGATGTTCTCCGCAAAGAGCAGCGTCGACGATGAGGCGTCCCAGCTGCTTCCGACGTTGAGGACTGCATACATGGCCACCGTCATCGTCACGGCGATGGCGGCTGTCACGGCAATGGATTCCTGTCTGAACGGCTGTGGGAGGGTCATCGGTGTAGAAAAGTCGTCAGGTGAACAGAGCTTTGAAGGCCTCTTCGACTTTTGACACTTCGATGCAGCGTATCTTCATCTTGGTGGTGTCGATGCCCTTGAGGTTGCCGCGAGGGATGAGGATGGTGGACATGCCGAGTTTCTCGGCCTCAAGGATGCGCTGCTCTATGCGTGTGACGGGGCGTATCTCCCCGGAGAGGCCGATTTCGCCGGCCATGCACATGTCCCTTGGCACCGCGAGGTCCACATTGCTTGACATTATGGCGGCTGTCACGGCCAGGTCAAGGGCCGGGTCGTTGACTTTTATGCCTCCGGCTATGTTGAGAAACACGTCCTTGGATACGAGGTGGAATCCGGCACGTTTCTCCAGCACAGCCAGGAGCATATTCATGCGTTTGGAGTCGAAGCCTGTGACGGCTCGCTGTGGAGTGCCGTAGGCGGCGGTGGATACAAGTGCCTGTACCTCTATCATAAATGGGCGGATGCCGTCGAGGGTGACACCCACGGCTATGCCTGACAGTTCCTCCTCCGAACGGCTCAGCAGCATCTCCGACGGATTCGCGACTTCGCGCAGACCGCGCTGGCACATCTCGTAGATGCCCAGCTCCGAGGTGCTTCCGAAGCGGTTTTTGATGCTTCGGAGTATGCGGTACATATAGTGCTTGTCGCCCTCGAAGTGCAGCACCACGTCCACTATGTGCTCAAGCACTTTCGGGCCGGCTATGCTGCCCTCCTTGGTGATATGGCCTATGAGGAGCACCGGCACTCCTGATGTCTTGGAGTAGCGCAGCAGCCGGGCGGCACATTCGCGTACCTGGCTGACGCTTCCGGCCGATGACTCTATGGCATCGGATGCTATGGTCTGTATGGAGTCGACTACGAGGAGCTGCGGCTTGACATTGTCTATGTGGTCCATGATGGTCTCCAGCGATGTCTCGCACACGATATAGCAGTTTTCGCTAAGCCGTCCGAGGCGTTCGGCCCGCATCTTGAGCTGGGCTGCGCTTTCCTCGCCTGACACGTAGAGTATGCGGCGGCTCTTGATTGACAGCACGTTCTGCAACACGAGCGTGGATTTACCTATGCCCGGCTCGCCGCCTATCAGCACCATCGAGCCGGTCACAAGGCCTCCGCCAAGCACACGGTTAAGCTCGTCGGAGGGCATGTGTATGCGTTCTTCGTCGCTGTGGGGTATCTCAGAAACTTTGACAGGACGGCTCTTCAGCTCCCGGGAGGCCAGCGGAGCCTTTGACGACGAGGGTATGACACGTTCCTCGACCATGGTGTTCCATTGGCCGCACTGGGGGCATCTTCCCTCCCATTTCGGTGACTCCGCGCCACATTCGGTGCAGAACCATGCTGTCTTGATTTTCTTTGCCATAGCATCACAAAGATAGCGAATATGTGGGAAAAGATGTAACTTTGCCTCTAAAATAGACTGGTCATTATGAAATCACAGCAGCAGATTGTAGGCGAACTTGTAGGTGTGGGCGTGGCTAAGACGGCTTATCCGCCGATGCAGAAATTTGTGCGGACGTTGATGGCCGGAGCTTTTATAGCTCTGGGAGGCATCCTGTCGGTGGTCGCGTCGGCCGGCTTTGCCGACAATCCGTCGGCTCAGAAAATCGTTTCGGGGCTGGCGTTCCCTATAGGGTTGCTGCTGACGGTGGTTTTCGGGGCCGAACTGTTCACTGGCAATTGTGCCGTGCTGATGCCTGGAGCCATCAGGGGGAGCCTGTCTGTAGGTCAAGTGATTGGGAATCTTGCGGCGGTGTGGGCAGGTAATTTTGTCGGGGCGTTGGCCGTTGTCGCTCTGATGGTCATGGGCAGCGGACTGCTTGACGCGGCTCCGTTTTCATCGGTGATAGTGAAGATGGCCGACATGAAGGTGTCATTGGACCCCATGACGGCTTTCTGGCGCGGTATAGGGTGCAACTGGCTCGTCTGTCTGGCCATATGGCTTGCACTGACCTCTGACAGTCTTGTCGGTAAGGCGGTCGGTTGCTGGATTCCTGTGGCGGCATTCGTGATTCTCGGTCTTGAGCACTCCGTGGCCAACATGTTTTTCATCCCTGCCGGCATGTATGTGTCAGGCTGCTGGGATTTTGCCGCACTCATCGGCAATCTCCTTCCTGTCACCCTCGGCAACATCGTCGGCGGCTCTCTCTTTGTAGGCTGCCTCGCCGCATGGCTCTACCGCCCGAAGGAGTGAGGTGCGGCGGATGATGCGTAGGCTTAATGAATAAAAAAAAAGATGATGAAGCGGAAAGCTTCATCATCTTTGGGCTTTTGTAGTTGGTCGGGGTGACTAGACTCGAACTAGCGACCTCACGCCCCCCAGACGCGTACTCTAACCAACTGAGCTACACCCCGATTTTGTTTTCAAAAGCGATGCAAAGGTAAGGAGTTTTGCGGAATGATGCAATACCTCGCGCCAAAAATTATCACATTTTAACAGAACCGCGGATTCAATAGGGTGCACCGAGGTCTGCGCTCCTGCAGGTGAGTGTTTTGCAACATGGCTCTGACTGTCGAGGCGCCCTATGATTTGGGGGCGAGAAAACGGCGCATGCTGTCGGTGGGCAGTCCGCGGCGTCGGGCGTAGTCTTCAAACTGCTCCCGGGTTATCTCTCCTACGCTGAAATACCGGGCTTCGTCGCGGATGATGAAGAAGCCGGTTGTGGTGGCCTGGGGGTAGAGTGCTCCGTTTTCGGTATATGAGATTCCCAGCGATTTGTAGTCAAGCAGTTTGTCGGCCTCAAATATGAGCGATTGGTCGGGCATGGACTGGTAGCCGATGGCCGGACGTATGCCGCGACCCTGGGAGATGCGCTGGTGGAGCATCTCTGTGGCCGCCTCGGCGAGCCTGTCGGCTATGGACTGGTGGAGCATCGCCGAAAATTCGTCGCCTGATGCGCGTCGTGATTCTATGCGGTCCTGGATGTCGGTACCGGCAGTGCATGTGAAGAATGTCAGGCGGTCAGGAGGGCACTGCGCACCGTCGGGAGCCTCGGCGATGAAATCGGCCAACGCTAATCTCGGCTGATTGCCGGCATCGGTCTGCTGGCGCAGGGTGGGGAACACCACTTCCTCGTTGTCCTTATAGATGATTATGTCGTTGCCTCTGGAGGCGGCGGCATAGGTGGCTGTGCGCACTCTTATGCCTTGCGGAATGCTCTCCGTCAGGCTGTCGAGCAGACGGTTTGCCTCCTTGATGAGCTGCATGGCCTCCGCTCCCTTCATGCGCTTGTCCTCGGGCAGTGAGGCGAGCCACTGTGCGCGGCAGTGGTCGCAGCCTTTGATGTCGGTCATGGATGCCAGCGATGCGTCCAATCCCCATGCTATGAGGAAAGCGCGCCAGTTGATATATCCGCGAACCTCTGAAATCGGGAAATGATGGTCGGCCACCCCTACAGGGAGGGGAGATGAGAGGGTGCCGTCGGTAGGAGCCTTGTGGCGCAGTGAGTTTGCTTTGTCAAGAGTCAGAAGTGTTGCTGAAGGTGTGGCATGTGAGGCTCTCAGTCGGGCCTGTTGCTCCTGAAGGGCTCGGATGGCTTCCTGTCGGGTGGCCGGATTGAGCCATTGACGCGCTACGACAGGGAGTTGGGCGGCATCGACTGTGTGGAATACCTGTCCGCTGTAGCCCGGGGCTATGCGGACGGCTGTGTGTATGGCCGATGTGGCCGCTCCACCTACGAAAAGAGGTATCTGCAAGCCCTCGCGCTCCATCAGTGCGGCAAATGCCTGCATCTCGTGGAGCGAAGGGGTAATCAGACCGCTCAGGCCTATCATGTCCGCTTTGAAATCGCGTGCATGGGCGAGGATTGTCTCTGCCGGAACCATCACCCCGAGGTCATCGACACGGAAACCGTTGCAGCGGAGTATGATGGCCACGATGTTCTTGCCTATGTCATGCACATCGCCCTTGACGGTAGCGAGCACTACACGCGGAGCATCTGATGACTGGTCGGAGATGCCGGAAGCCGATGCCTGTTCGATGTAGGGTGTCAGCCATTTGACGGCCTCCTTCATGGCTCCGGCGCTCTTGACCACCTGGGGGAGGAAGATGCGGCCGTCGGCAAACAGGCGTCCCACCTCGTTCATCCCGGCCATCAGGCTGCCGTCGACAATCTCCATGGCCGATTTCCCGGCTGTGATTTCGCTCTGTAGCAGCGTCTCTATGCCGTCGTGGCGGCCACGCACTATCATGTCGGCTATCTGCTCGGAGGCTGTTTTGGGCGCGTCGGAGGCTTTTGGTGCAGCTGCCGGACTTTTGGCTGCTGCCGTGGAAGCCAGGATGTCGGCGGCTATCTCAACGAGGGTGTCTACTGCGTGGGGGGAGTCGTTGAGCAGCACATGGTCAACCGTCTCGATGAGGCGGCTGTCGAAGTCATCGGCTGTCTTCATGGCCGACGGATTGACGATACCCATGTCAAGTCCCTCGGCGAGGGTGATGAAGCGCGTGTGCATGGCTTCGCGGACCGTGTTGTTGCCGCGGAATGAGAACGACAGATTGCTTATGCCGCCGCTGACATGCACCCCGGGCATTTCGGCCTTGATGGATTTGCTGGCCTCGATGAATGCGCGTCCGAAATCGTTGTGGGCTTCTATGCCGGTCGCAACGGCGAGCACGTTGGGGTCGAATATTATGTCACACGGCTGCAGTCCGGCTTTGTTGATGAGCAGGTCATACTGCCGGCGCACCACCTCCATCTTGCGCCCGTAGGTGTCGGCCTGGCCTGTCTCGTCCATCGCCATCACCACCACGGCGCATCCCATGTCACGTATCTCGCGGGCGTGGCGCAGAAATGCGTCCTCACCCTCCTTCAAGGATATGGAGTTGACTATGCCGCGTCCGCGCAGGTGCTTCATACCCTCGGCGATAGCATCCCAGTTGCTGGAGTCAATCATCACCGGGACGGTGGAGGTCACGCTGTCGGCGGCGAGAAGTTCAAGGAAACGGCCCATCTCGCGAGGGGCGTCCAGCATGGCATCGTCAACGTTGACATCTATGACCGCCGCACCAGCGATGACCTGCGAACGGGCTATGTCTATGGCCTCGTCGAGTTTGTCCTCCTTGATGAGGCGCAGGAACTTGCGGCTACCGGCCACGTTGCACCGTTCGCCTATCTTGACGAAATCGCCGCCATTGGCAGGTATGTCGGTCAGTTGCAGCCCGGCCAGGCGCATATGGTCGTCGGCATCAGGGATAGGGCGTGGAGAAGCGGAGGCAGCTAAAGAGGCGAGGGCGCGTATGTGCTCCGGGGTGGTGCCGCAGCAGCCGCCTATGATGTTGAGCAGCCGAGCGTCAAGCAGCGGACTGATGGCCTCGGCCATCTTTTCGGGAGTCTCGTCATAACCGCCTGATTCATTGGGAAGTCCGGCGTTGGGGTAGAAGCTCACCGCACAGGGCACCGTGTCAAGCATCTTGATATACGGTATGAGCTGGTCGGCTCCGAATCCGCAGTTGAGTCCGATTGAGAGCGGTTCGGCATGGGCCACCGAGGCCACGAACGCCATCAGCGTCTGTCCGGCGAGTGTGCGCCCGTTTTCGGTAAGTGTGGCCGAAATCATTATCGGTATTCTGCGCCCTGCGGCTTTCATGGCCTGTATGGCGGCATATATGGCCGATTTGGTGTTGAGGGTGTCAAAGCAGGTCTCAAACAGCAGAGCGTCCACGCCGGCATCTATCAGTACGGCTATCTGGCGGCGGTAAGCGTCGGTCAGCCTGTCCCATGTCAGAGGGTCGTCATCGCCGAGGCTCGATGCCATCGACAGGGATTTGTTTGTGGGTCCGATGCTCGCGGCAATCCATTTCGGTGACTCGGGATGGTCAGCGCGATACTCCTCGATGGCTTCACGCGCCACTTTGACGGCAGCGCGGTTGATTTCCTCGACATGCGCGTCCAGGCCGTACTCGGCCAGCGAGAGGCTGTTGGAGCTGAACGTGTTGGCGCATATGATGTCGGCCCCGGCCTCTAAATACGCCCGGTGTATGTCGCGTATGACATGGGGGGCGGTCAGTGACAGCACGTCGTTGCACCCGGTCAGGTTACATGGATGCTCGGCAAATGCCTTGCCGCGGAAATCGGCCTCCGAGAGGGCACGGGTCTGTATCATGGTGCCCATGGCTCCGTCAAGCACGAGCACGCGCCGTCTGACCGTTTCGGCCAGCAGAGCGGCGTGACCTTCGTAGGCCATCTGTCTTATATCCTGTAGATTATCGGTTGGTGCCATATGCGTAACTGTTAGGTCGGTTATATGAGTTGCAAAGTTACATAAAAAATGTCCCTACACATCGGCGTGCGGGGACATTTATCCTCATTTATATAACATTTTATACACACATCAGTGACATTCCGTTAATTTTCATTCACATCCCTTGAACCATTGTTCGTCAGTCACTGAATCTTCGGCGAGTTCTGTCGATGCCTCGTTGCCGTATTCCTCATCGTGCTGTGAGCGGTCGAGTCCTATTTCCTCGCTGTGGCGTGAGACACGCATCGGTATCATCTTGTTGGTCAGCCAGTAGAGCGCATAGCTCACCACGAAGGTATAGGCGCACACCACAACCAGCGCGAGTATGTGCATCCAGAAAAATTCATTGTGGCTGATCATGTCAGGGTCCTGCTTGGCGAAATAACTGTAGGCAAAGATGCCGGTGAATACGGTGCCGAGGATGCCGCCGAGGCCGTGGGTGGGGAACACGTCGAGGGCGTCGTCAAACGAGTGTGTGCGGCTCTTCCATGTCACTGCGAGGTTGCAGCAGAGCGTGATGACAAATGAGATGAAGATGCTCTGGCCTACTGTCACCCAGCCGGCACACGGTGTGATGGCCACAAGGCCTACCACGGCTCCGATGGCTGCGCCCATGGCCGACGGTTTGTGCCCGCGCAGGGCGTCGAATACCACCCATGTCACCATGGCGGTGGCGGCTGCGGTGTTGGTGTTGAGGAATGCCGATACTGCCACTCCGTCAGCTGCGAGCGAGCTGCCGCCGTTGAATCCGAACCAGCCGAGCCACAGCAGGGCGGCTCCGAGAAGCACAAACGGCACATTGGCCGGCTTGGAGTCCTTGGTGTTGGTGCGTTTGCCTAAGAAGAGTGCACCGGCCAGGGCGGCTACGCCTGATGCCGCGTGGACCACGATGCCACCGGCGAAGTCATGCACGTGCCACTTGGCCAGCAGTCCGTCGGGGTGCCATGTCACATGGGCCAGAGGGCAGTAGACGAATATGACCCACAGGATCATGAATATCAGGTACCCCGAGAAGCGCACACGCTCGGCAAAGGAGCCGGTGATAAGCGACGGGGTGATGATGGCGAATTTCATCTGAAACAGGGCAAACAGTGCCAGAGGTATGGTGGTGGTTGCCAGGCCTATCGAGCCTCCGACTTCGGTGGCTATGCGTTCGCTCTCGGCGGCGGTGACGTTCTGCACGCCTACGTTGTTGAACATGAAGAAGTCCACCGGGTTGCCTATGATATGCAGCCAGTCGTCGCCGAAAGCGAGGCCGAAGCCGAAAACAACCCATATGACGCTCACGACGCCCATGACTATGAAACTCTGGAGCATCGTGGAGATGACGTTTTTGGCCCTTACCATGCCGCCGTAGAAAAACGACAGACCCGGGGTCATCATCAGCACGAATATCGTGGCTGTTATCATCCATGCCACATTGGCGTAGATGTTGTCGTTGGGAAGGTCGAAGTTGCCTTCACGGGGGGATACAAACAAACCTAATACAGAGATGAATGCTGTCAGCGCAAACAGGATAATCCAGCGCTTCTTAATCCTTTTTCTTGTAGAAATTGATTCCATAGAGCAAAATGTTATGTTGTGACACTGCAAAGTAAGCAATATGAAATCAAAAATACAAATATAATAGCAAAAATCTTTCAAAAAATATATTACAAAAGAAATTTGCTATTGCACATCTTTCAATCAGGACAATATCTGTCAGTTTTTATGAAAATTTATTAAATTTGCCACCATGATTCTTAACAATTCGATAATCAAGACCGTCGCATCCCTTGACAAGGCGTCGCACCGCCGTCGCGAGGGACTGTTTGTGGTGGAAGGCGCCAAGGCTGTCGGCGATACGCTGGGGCATTTTGAGCTGTATATGCTCGCATGCACCGCTGCCTGGGAGGAGGAAAACAAGGATTGGCTGAAAGGCGTTGAGGTCACTCGCGCCACGGCACGCGACCTGTCACGCATGAGCCATCTCTCCACTCCGTCCGAGGTGATGGCTGTGTACCGTCTGCCGCAATACTCTGAGGAGGGGATGCCACGGCGTGGCGGATTGATATTGGCTCTTGACACCATACAGGATCCCGGAAATCTCGGCACGATAATACGCACTGCCGACTGGATGGGGGTCCGCGACATCATCGCGAGCCGCGAGACCGCCGACTGCTTCGCGCCCAAGGTCGTGCAGGCCACGATGGGCAGCATTGTGCGCGTCAGGGTGCATTACTGCGACCTGCCTGACGCTCTCGCCCGGCTCAGGGAGGAAGGGATGCCTGTCTACGGCACGGTGCTCGGAGGTGATGACCTCTATGCGTCGGCGCTGCCTGATGAGGCTGTGATTGTGGTGGGAAATGAGGGGAAGGGCATATCTGCCGGGGTGCTCGCGCAGGTCAACAGGCGTGTGACCATCCCGTCGTATCCACGGGGCGGAGCCGACCATGGCGAGTCGCTGAACGCAGCCATAGCCACGGCCATCACTTTGGCCGCGTTCCGCTTCCATTGATATATCATATATATGTGTGATAGGGGAGATGCCTCAACGCGACTTGTGGCGCATGTTGAGCTTGTCGGCGAGGTAGACGCCGAGGAGGATGAGGATGCACCCTGCCACCCCTATGACCGTGATGGGCTGTGACAGCACTATGGCCGAGAATACGAGGGTGATGACAGGCTGGAAATAGAGGTAGTTGTTGGTCTTGATGACTCCGAGCTTCCCTACCGCCCATGACCATGCCACGAAGGCGGCGGCGGTGCAGCAGAGTGTAAGAAACAGGAAGTTGCCCCATACGGCGGGCACGGTCCACGCATGCCATTCAAATTTCTCGGATGAGAAGACGGCAAACGGAAGCGAGGTCACCAGACCGTAGAAAAACATCTTGCGTGTGACGAATGCTGCATCGTAGAATGCCTGTACTTTTCTGAGTATCAGCGTGTAGATGGCGAAACTCAATGCTGCGGCCAGGGCGAGGAAGTCGCCCAGCGGATTGACTTTCATCACGAAGCTGCTGTTGAATATGACCAGGGCAACGCCTATGAGCGCCACCATGGACCCGGCGTAGGCGCCGCGTGACGGACGGTCGTCGCGGTATATGAGTCCGGCAAGCAGCATGGTCAGCATCGGGGGCAGCGAGGTGATGAGCGACACGTTGGTGGCGAGGGTGTACTCCAGGGCGAAGTTTTCGGCCAGATAGTACACCGTGCAGCCGCAGATGCCACACACGGCAAACAGCAGCTCGTCCCTGATGCTCAGCGACATAAACCGCTTGTGGCTGATGATGAGCATCAGCAGATATGCTGCCAGGAAACGCGCATAATAGATCTCTACCGGGCCGATGCCGTTGTCCATGATGACTCGCGTCGACACGAAGCTGACACCCCACACCACCACGACAAGCGCGGCGCACAGGTGCACCAATAGCGATGAGTTAGCTGATTTGCGTGTTTCGGCCATAGTATGTGTGATGCCGCCGCCAGGTTATGTTGGCGCAGCCGGTAAGGTTGTTAAGGCTTTACAAATTTAGTTATATTCCGTAAAATGCCAAAGCTGTCTGTCTCAGTTGTTGAAAAAAATTCTCAACTTTATGCCCTCAATCCACGTTGTAAGGATATATATAAAGTCCCGACTATTTATTTAACCCTTAATTCATATCTACGATGAATAAGTTAGCAAAGAATCTCGGAATCTCCTCTCTCGCGGCCGCTATGGTCATCAGCCTCGGCGGTTGCTCGTCAATGACCAACACCGGCAAGGGTGCCCTCATAGGCGGTGGCGGCGGCGGTGCTGTCGGAGCCGGTATAGGTGCGCTCATAGGCGGCGGCAAGGGTGCAGGTATCGGTGCTGCCATCGGTGCTGCCGTAGGTGCCGGCGCAGGTGCCCTGATAGGCCGCAAGATGGATAAGCAGAAAGCCGAGCTCGAGAAGCAGCTCGCCGACGCGGCCAAGGTCGAGAGCGTGACCGACTCCAACGGTCTCCAGGCTATCCGTGTCACTTTTGACAGCGGCATCCTCTTCCCGACCAACGGCACTACTCTCAATGCCTCTTCCAAGGCCGACCTGTCGAAGTTTGCTACTTCGCTGATCCAGAACCCCATGACCGATGTGCGCATCTACGGTTTCACTGATGACACCGGCACTCTCGCAGTCAACCAGCGTGTATCTACCGGACGTGCCGATGCCGTGCGTAACTACCTGCTCAACAGCGGCGTGGCTTCAAGCCGTCTCTATGCCGAAGGTCTCCCCATGACCGACTATGTGGCATCAAACGCCACTCCCGAGGGCCGTGCACAGAACCGCCGTGTCGAAATCTACATCCTCGCCAACAAGCAGATGGTGCAGGAGGCTGAGAACGGCACACTCAAATAACACTCACTCTCTCTCTGACCCACGACCTCATATGTGATTCACTTTATTTATCAATATCCCCAGGGCCGGACTCTCCGATTCACGGAGTCCGGCCCATTTTTGTTTCCTTTTTGTCTTTTTATTTAACGATTTTGCCAATCCGTTAACCTTTTTGTTGTCCAAGGGGTTATATTTGTGACGCATGTCTGATGAGATGTGCCATTTGTCACATACATTCCATGAATCCTGTCACCACTTTCTACACAGATATCTAATATTTGCGATATGCCACGTTTGATTACCTTGATTTTGCTCTGTGTGTCGTTGTTGCCGCCATGTGTGTCGGCGCAGACGCCCATGACTCTGCAGCAGTGCCGTGACCTGGCCATTGCCAACAGCAAGCAGTCACGCATCCACGATGCGGAGTTGCAGGCTGCCGAATATACCAGGCGACAGGCCCGGGCTGCCTATCTGCCGGCCATAGATTTCTCCGGAGCATACGTGTATAACCAGAAAAACCTCTCTGTCATCTCTGAGGACGCCTATCTGCCGGTCAAGTCGTTTGACCTCGCCTCCCAGGGCTACCAGTTTGATGTGGTCAAGAACCCCTACACCGGGCAGCCTGTCATAGTCGACGGCAAACCGATACCCTCGCAGGTGGCTCTGCTCCCCAAGGAGGCTCTGACTTTTGACATCCACAATGTGTTTGCCGGGGCTCTGACCCTTACGCAGCCTATATTCATGGGCGGCAAGATTGTGGCTCTCAACAAGTTGGCCGATGCTGGCAAGGAGGCCGCCGCTGCCATGCGTGACCGCGCCGATGACAATATCGTCTACGATGTGGATGCCGCCTATTGGCTCGTGGTGTCGCTCAAGGCCAAGGAGAGGCTGGCGGTCAGCTATGTGGAGCTGCTCGACACTCTCCGCTACAATGTAACCCGGCTGCTTGACGAGGGCATGGCCACAAAGGCCGATCTGCTCAGCGTCGATGTCAAGCTCAATCAGGGTCAGGTGGACCTGACCAAGGTGACCAACGGCCTCTCGCTGGCGCGTATGGCTCTGGCCCAGAAATGCGGTCTGCCCATCGACTCTCCTATGGTGCTTGCCGACGAAAACGGCGAAGTGGCTGTCGGCATGGCCGACGAGGTGGTGCCTCCGCTCGACATGTCGGCGGTCTACGAGCGGCGCAATGACCTGCGTGCGCTCCGTGCGGCTGTCAAGGCGAGCGATGCCGAGAGCTCGGTGGCGTTGTCGTCCATGCTCCCCAACATAGCCCTGGTGGGGGCGTACTCGTTCTCCACCCCCAACATGTTCGACGGCTTCAAAAACAAGGTCGGCGGCATGTTCTCTATCGGCGTCATGGCCACCGTGCCGCTCTGGCATTGGGGCGGCAACTACTACAAGTACAAGGCAGCCAAGACGCGCTCCCGCATAGCCTCCCTGGAGGTAGAGGATGCCAAGGAGCTGATAGACCTCCAGGTGCATCAGGCTCATTACAAGATGCAGGAGGCCATCAAGACCTATCACACAGCGGTTGAGAATATGTCCAAGGCCGATGAAAACCTCCGCTGCGCCACTCTCGCCTACCGCGAGGGGGTCTCTACCACCGACTTGGTCATGGAAGCCCAGACAGCGTGGCTCAAAGCCGCCTCTGAGGAGATAGACTCGCGCATCGACGTCCGCCTCTGCCACGTCTATCTCGACAAGGTTCTCGGCATTCTCTCCACCCCGGCCGAATAATATCTTATAAGTCTTATAAGAAATTACCCCATCCATAAAGAAATAAATAACCACACCTTATATATAATATACAGCCATGTCATCCAATCCCCAAGACCCCGTGCGCCGCGAGGAGCGCATACTGACTTTTGCCATCATAGGCGTGCTCGTTGCCGCCGTCATCATAGCCGTGGTGGGCTTCCTGTTCCTGCGCCATCCGGCCGACATCATCGAGGGACAGGCCGATGCCACCAGCATCCGCATCTCGGGCAAGCTCCCCGGACGTGTGGCCACGCTCTACGTCCATGAGGGCGACATGGTGCATGCCGGCGATACCCTCGTCCACATCCACTCGTCGGTGGTCGACGCCAAGCTCGCCCAGGCCGAAGCGATGAAGAAGGCTGCCGCGGCCTCTAACCGTGCCGTGGATGCCGGCGCCCGTAAGCAGACCATCCAGTCGGCCCGTGACCTCGTGGCTCAGGCCGAAGCCGCCGAGGGCATAGCTCGCAAGACCTATGAGCGTCTGGAAGCTCTCTGCCGCGACGGTGTGGTGTCGAAGCAGAAGCGTGATGAGGCCAAGGCTGCCTATGATGCCGCCGTGGCTGGCACTTCGGCTGCACGCTCGCAGCTCAGCCTCGCACAGGCCGGCGCACGTGAGGAGGACAAGGAGGCTTCGGCTGCCATGGTGGGCGTGGCCTCGGCCGGAGTAGGGGAGGTGCAGGGCATCCTCGAGGACCAGTATCTCCTGGCCCCCTGCGACGGACAGATTGACCAGATATATCCCGAAGTGGGCGAACTCGTCAGCATGGGCGCCCCCATCATGTCGCTGCTGCGCATATCCGACAAGTGGGTGACATTCAACGCCCGTGAGAAATACCTCAACGACCTCCCCCTCGGCAAGGAGATAACCGTCAAAATCCCGGCCCTCGACATGAAGGAGGTCAAGGCGCGTGTCTACTACGTCCGTGACCTCGGCAGCTACGCCACATGGCACGCCACCAAAGCCACCGGCGACTGGGACTCCAAGACCTTCGAAATCAAGGCACGCCCCCTCGACTCCATCCCGGCCCTCCGCCCCGGCATGACCGTCCTCTACTACCCCGACTAACCCCCCCTCAAAAAGCCCTATAAGACTTATAAGATTTATAAGACTTATAAGACCTTATCCCCACTCATAATAGTCCTATGTCATTCCTGACTGCATTGAAGCAATCGCTCGTCCTCGGATGCCGACGGCTCGTCAGCCGCAAGGTCTACTTCGGCCTGATGGTGTTCGTGCCTGTCGGATTCACGTTCTTTTTCGTCGACCTCCTCCACGAAGGGCTCCCCCTGCGTGCCCCGGTGGCCGTTGTCGACCTCGACGATTCGTCGCTTTCGCGCCGTGTCATCCGCAACCTCGGGGCCTCGGAGCTGGTCGACATATCCTATCGGGCGTCATCCTATGCCGAGGGGCTCGAATTGGTCAAGAGCGGCAAGGTCTACGGCTTCTTCGTCGTGCCGCGTGACTTCATGCAGAAGGCCGTGGGCGGTCGGGAGACGTCGCTGTCGTTCTACTCCGACCTGGCTTTCTTCGTCCCGGGAACCCTTACCTACAAGGGCTTCATGTCTACCGCCGTCACTGCCTCGGGCGGCCTGGTCAAGACCACCCTGACCGGCTCAGGGCTCCTTGACGACCGTGCCGCCGGAGTGATGCTCCAGCCCATGGTGGTCGACACTCATCTCATCCACAACCCCTGGACCAACTATTCCTACTACCTCTCCAACTCCTTCATCCCCGGCATGTTTGCCCTGGTGATATTTCTCATCACCTGCTTCTCCGTCACCACCGAAATCAAGCAGGGCACCTCTCCGCGCTGGCTCGCGGCCTCGGGAGGCAACATCTACATCGCCACCTTCGGCACCCTCGCCCCCCAGACACTCATCTTCACCATACTCGGGTGGGCCATGCAGGCGGTGTTCTACCGCATCTGCGACTTCCCCCTCCACTGCCACCCCCTCCACATGCTCTCGGCGTGGTTTCTGATGGTCGTGGCCTGTCAGGCATTCGCCCTGTTTGTGACGGCGATATTCTGCAACATGCGCCTCGCCCTCTCCACCCTCAGCCTCCTCGGCATCCTGGCCTTCTCGGTTACCGGCTTCTCGTTCCCCGTGCCCCAGATGTATCCGGCCGTGGGTGTGTTCTCCTATCTCTACCCGGTGCGCTGGTACTTCCTCATCTACATCGACCAGGCCCTCAACGGCATCCCCATCTACTACTCGCGCTTCTACTATATCATCCTCCTCCTCTTCACCCTGCTGCCCCTCGCGTCGCTCTGGAAGCTGCGCCGCCACTGCCTACGCCCCGTATATCTCCCCTGAAAATCCCCCACCATCATGTTCTCCTGGTTCCGCTCAGTCTATCTCGTATGCCGCCGTGAATTCCGCCTGGTGTTCACCGATCCCGGTGTGATGCTTTTCTTCCTCTTCCTGCCCACGGTCTATCCCGTCATATACACGCTTATATATAACCCCGAGGTGGTCCGCGAGACCCCGGTGGCAGTCGTCGACAACTCGCGCACCGCCGCCTCGCGCCGGCTTGCGCGTTCCGTCGACGCGCTCCCCTCGGCACGTGTAGCCGGCTATGCCTCCTCGCTCAGCGAGGCCCGGGAGTGGTGCGCGTCCCATGACTGCTACGCCGTCATAGAGATACCGCGTGACTATGACCGCCGCATAGGCCGCTCCGAACAGGCCGTGGTCAGCTTCTACTGCGATGCCTCCCTGCTGCTGCGCTACCGCGCCCTGCTGCTCGACCTCACCCAGCTCCAGATAGCCTTCGACGCCGACATCCGTCAGCAAGCCATCGACATCATAGGCGAGCCGGCCTATGCCGCCATGGGCACATCCTCCACCGTAGGCACCAACCCCGTCTTTATCGGCGACACCTCGCAGGGCTTCGCCTCCTTCGTCATCCCCGGCATCCTGATGCTCATCATCCAGCAGAGCCTCATCCTCGGCATCACCATGCTCGCCGGCGGCAGGGCAGAGCGCCGCCGTGCCCACGGCGGCGTGGACCCCCTCGGAGTCGCCGCCGGACCCATGGCCACCATCACAGGCCGACTGATCTGCTACCTGCTCATCTACCTCCCCATGGTCATCTACGACGTGCTCTGGATACCCAACATGTTCGCCCTCCCCGACTCGGGCAGCTTCATCGACTACATGCTCTTCCTCCTGCCCCTGCTCGTCAGCTCGTGCATGCTCGGCATGACCCTCGAAGTGTTCGTCACCGAGCGCGAGACCTCCCTCCTCGTCATCGTCTTCACCAGCGTAGTGTTCCTCTTCCTGACAGGCCTCACATGGCCCCTCTACGCCATCAGCGGCTTCTGGCGCGCCCTCGCCTCACTCGTCCCGGCCACCTGGGGCATCCAGGGCTTCGTCCGCCTCCTCTCCGACGGCTCCTCCCTCGCCGCCGTAGCCACCCCCTACATCTACATGTGGCTCCTCGCCGCCCTCTACGCCCTCACCGCCTGGCTCCTCCACCGCGCCTACAAGCCCGGCCGCCTAATCCGCGCATAACCGCGCCTAACTTCGTATAATTCTTATAATTCGTATAATTCTTATAAGACTTATAAGATTTATAAGAATTTATAAGATTTATCCCCCCGGATTACCCCTCAGATTTATTTTTTACATCAGAGGCATCAGATTTTCCATCCTTGATGCCATCTGATTCGGATATTATCATTATCTTGGCCCCATCACCTCCCAAACCACATCATTATGGAGCCGATGAAGCAGTTTCTGAAGATTTCGGGCGACTACACCAACTGGAATGTCTATCGCAAGTCGCTTATCGTCTGCGATGTCACCGAGATGTTCATCCGCCGCTATTCGCTGCGGCTGACGCGCACCGCTGACCAGATGCGCCAGGCAGCCCGCTCCTGCAAGCAGAACCTTGTGGAAGGCATCACCGATGCCACCGTATCGCTGGAGATGGGCATACGCCTTGTGGGCATCGCGCGAGGGTCGGCACGTGAGCTGCTTGAGGACTATGGCGACTACCTGCGCCAAAACAGGCTCGTGACATGGGGCAGCTCCGACATCCGTACCCTGCAAGCCCGATACTACTGCCGCCTCTATGACGACCCGGCGCAATTCGTCGGCAAATGCACCCTGCGCACCGATGAAACCGTAGCCAACATCATGCTTACCCAGCTGCATCAGCTCGACCACATGCTTGGAGCCGTCCTCCGCAAGATGGAGGAAGCCTTCATCAGCCAGGGCGGCATCAAAGAACAGATGTCGCAGGTGCGACGCGACTGGCGCCGCCGCAACGGCGGCCAGTGACCTCCGCGATAGAATCTCCCCACCCCCTCCGCGCCCCAATTCGGTTAATTTCTGTTAAATATCTTTAACCGCTGGCTGGATATTATAACACTTATAGCCACTTTTTGTATATTTGTAGGTGCAATCCTGTGCTAAATTTTGGGATAATCGGGGATATTTATAACTTGATAATGACGGCAATCCGTGGCTGTGGGTCTGGGGCCGTCGCCGCTGATTCCATTTTTGCCGCACCGGAGAGCGCACCGCTTATCGGTGCTTCTTTTTATGTAAAAGCCTATAGCTCAATCACTTATATATTTTAACCATTAAATTATATTTGCACGTTAATCATCTAAATCACTTCTTAATCATCCTCTGCTAAATAATTCATGGCCGCCACCGTCGCTGCATGCAGCGGCACCGGCCGGCCGACCGTCCCCCTTCCGTGGGGCGGATCTCTCCATCCGAATCATGTCCCTGCCGCACTGCGGCCCCGGGAGTCCACACCTGAGGACGCGCCATCACCTCTCCCCGGCACCCCCGAGATAAGTATAAGCCTTATCCCCCCGAAGCGAGGACCCCTGAAATCTCATAAAAATCAATCAAAAAAACAATCAATCAAACAAACCAATTAACTAACAATAAAACCAACTCATTATGAAGAAATTTCTTACATTCTTCGCTATGATGTTTGCGTTGCTTGGTTTCTCCCCGGCTATCCATGCCGACTGGACTTTCTATGTGGATACCAGTAATAATGGGTGGTCAGATGCCTACATCCAAGTTGGTAATGACACCGCATGGTACAGTGATTACCATGGAAATGTTGTGCCAAATACTAATGGCAAGGTGTATAAATTTTACGTACAGGGATGGAGTGATCTGACTAGGATTCATTTTGCTCCAACGCCAGGGCATTTAACGCAAAAAACAGATGGTACAAATGGTAACGGGTCATATACAATAGGCAATCCCGAAAATTTATGGAAAGCTGTCAATAACCGTTGCTATGTGCTTAATTCCGGCAATGGCTCATCTAGTTGTAGAGATAACTATACACCCCCGACTCTTCCGTACATCTTCATCGACGGTGCTTCGCATCCGTTTGAGGCGGAAGGCTCTAATTGGGTCTATAAAATAGATGCCTCTACAGCGGCTAAAGAGTTCCGTCTCCAGAAGGATGACAATACGACTGCGCTTGGTACTAATGTCTCTAGTGTGGCTCTTGTCCCAAATGGATGTGGATACACTGCAACGACCAATATCAGCTCTTATACTTCGACGTCACTCAGCCTTTATGGTAATTTCTCGGGGCGACTTACAGTAGATGCAGGTTACGTATATACGTTGACCATCAATAGCGGTCTGTCGCAGTTGACCATGTCAAAGACTGAGACTAAGCCGGCTACTCCCGTGCTTCCTCCAACCGCCACTGACAACAAGATTGTCATTCCGGCAGTTTCAGGTGCTCAGATTTACTATACCGAGACCACTGAGGGAGACCCCTCTACTTCCACATGGACTCCGTATCCTGAAGGTGGTATCCCCGTCGAGAACCACCATATGACCATCCGTGCGGCTGCTTACAAAGCAGAACTCGGAGATAAGGCTTGGTCAGATGTGACTGTCCAAAAAACCTATGCCTACGTCGTTAATGTGGTACCCAACATTGAGATCGATGTCCACACAGGTATAGCAACCATCACGGCTGACCTCAGCAAGATTCCTGCCAGCGCCAACGCTAAGATACTCTACTCTTGCGGTCCTGCCGCTCCCGGCAAGGTATATAGCGCCCCTGTTGACATGGCTACCGAGTGCACTGTCGAAGGCGCTACCCGCTATCCCATCAAGGCCCTCGTGCGTGCATGGGGTGGAGGCGATGACTATACCACTAAAGTAGAAAACCAGACCATCGACTCCGACGTCCGCAACGCCCAGTGGGTTGGCCCGGCTGCCGTACGCCGTATATGCCTCTGGAGCTATAGCGAGGACGGCAATCCCGTGAAGCTCGACGAGTTCTCCAAGCAGGCCGACGGCTCTTACACCCTGTCATATTCGCCCGTAAGCGGCACCGACAGCAGCAAGGCAAACCAGCGCTATTTCATCCGCGTGGTGATGAACCATGACGAGCCTAATGATGTCGTATCTGACACCGGTGGCACATTCTACTCTCTCTCCACTGAGACCAATGGCGTAACGACTGTTGCATCAGGCGTGGAGAGCATAGGTTACCACAACTTTACTCCCTCGGCCTCTGACGCGCGCGGCATGTTCTTCGCCGGCACAGACCGTGACCTCGTCAACCTGACCCTCAAAGGTGAGCTGACAGAATACACCCTCCCCAGCAGCACCACCAAGTGCAAGCGTTTCGTTCCCGAAAGCATACTCCCCACGTGGGTAGCCGATGCCAGCATCAAGTCGGTAGAGCTCCGCGATGCCAACAACAATCTGCTCTGTACACTTACCCAGAATACCGGCACAGGAGAAACCAACTACTGGACCGGCATCACTACCGTGGCTCTGCCTAAGGCTGCTGACAATAGTAAGGATGAGAAATTCCATTTTGTAGCTGAGACCAAGGACGGTACGAAGTATTATTCTCTTGGCACAGACAGCAACTATTGGCTCTCTTACGGCCGATATGATGAGACTACAAGTCCTAAGCCTTCTACATCATCATCATCTGGCTATTACTTCTGCGTGAAAGAGACCTCTGCTATCGCCCAGGTGGCTATCGCTTTTGACGGCACCACTGCTTCCAAGATTTCCATCTCTCCCTATACCGATACCAAGAAGATGGATATCTCAGGCGATCCCCAAGCTCCTGCCATATACGGCTACGGCTCTGAGGTAGGTTCGTGGGACAATGCCCGCGAGTTCAACCAGTCGCCTACTCTCGACGGATGGGTGTACACTTTCATCGCCACACAGTCTACCGGCGAATTCCTTATCCGTGGTTCCAAGAACCATCTCTATGCTCCGATAGGTCTTGGATTTGATTCGCCCACCAACGTATGGCGTCAGGTGCCCGACTCCTATACCGATGCCGCCAGCAAGAAGCGTGCCGCAGCCAAGATTTCAGGCCTGCAGGTAGGCGCTCGTTACCGCTTCATCCTCCAGGATGTAGGCGGACAGGTGCAGATCTCCATCGAGGCTCTTCCCGAGTCTGTGCGTTCTATCAAGAAGGCCGAACTCTATTCCTATGTTAGTGGCACATCGACCAAACTCCTTGACATGGCTTATGACAAGGAAATGGATGTATGGAACACCGTAGGCACCTATCATTGGGACGGCAACCTTGGCGGTGAGGATGATACCACCAGCCCGCGCCTCTATGTCAAGTACTACGTCGGCTATGAGAATGACCAGCCTGAGGAGTATTCGGTCCGCTATGTAGGATGGACCGAAACATCGTCAGACTATACCCTCCAGTCTACCTCACAGTATTCTAACAAGCCCGTCACTTTCACCAGTCTTGAAGAAGATGCTCTCAAGACTTTCAAGGTGCGTCCTTCAGGTAAATACTATGTGCAGGTGGCTTTTGACAAGTCTAACCTGAAAGCAGGCTGGATCGGCATGTCTACAAGCATGCTCGCACCCTCGATATATCCCGAAGTGGAGACCAAGTCGTGGTCGCTCTCTGACGAAAATGTCATGAAGACCAACGAGCACAAGTACTTCTACATGTCGGCTCTTCAGAACGATAACCGCCTCTCACCCGAGTGGGAGCTTATCAAGCAAGCCGACGGCAAGTATGTGCTTGACAACTTCGTAGTCATCCCCGGTGCTGAGTTCCGCATCCGTGAGGTCTACAAGAAATCCAATGGCAAATTTGAGGTGCATGACTGGGGCTATGACAACGTCAACGATGTCAAAGCTGCGGCTTTCGGCCTCACATCAGATACACAGGCTGCTGCCGACTCCAAACCCTCGGCTGACTTTGCCATCTCGACTGACAAGAGTCGCGGTATCTTCTGGAACATTGGAGCTACCATGGTGCGTCTGGAATTTGATCCTTCCGCATCGGCTCCTCTTAAAGCCATCATCGACTTCTCTTATCCCTCCACCCTCAAGCAGGCTCCCAAGCCCGGCTTCCCCTGGGTGGGTCTGACCTCGTCTAACATCACGGCTGCGTCAGGCACCAACCAGACCTACAGCTACGCCGGAGACCTTGGTATCGCTCTGGGCACTGACGGCCTGACACAGGAAACGCTTGATAAGATGGGCATGACTGTAGCTGAACTCAACGGAGCGTTTACCAATGCCTTTATCCAGTGGACTACGGACGGTAAGCCCTATGTCTATGACGGCCACGTGAACGAGATAGCTGAAAACACCAATACGGAGGTTTACTATATCCCTGGAAAGCCAGAAGAAGTGCTTTTCGCTACCACCAAGAAGCCTCAGGCCGGCCAGGTGATGAGCTCTACCATCTTGCCTCCCCGTGTATCTCCGCAGTTACATATGACCACCGTCCGCGGTGTCGCTACGCCGTCGGCCGAGTCGCTGACTTTCACCTACCACGGTGTCACTACACCCAAGGATGACCCCAGCATCGTGCTGTCGCAAAATGGTACTTCCGTTGATGAAAATACCCGTTTCGCAGTCTACGAAATCCAGAATGTCGAGCTTCAGGGTATGTTCAAGGTGTTTACCGGTTATGGTGCCCGTCAGTATGGCAAGACGACCAACGGACTCTCTTGGTATGCCAACTGGGGTGTAGGCTCAGCTACTGACGGTCAGGGTTATGCTTTCCAGGAAATTACTAAGACATCACAGCTTCCGCTCAACGGCGGCGGTGCCCTTACCAAATCTGACGGCACTGCCGAACGTGGATATGACGACAAGACCTACGAGGATAAAGGTCCTTGGAACTATTACGAGCGACAGGATAATGCCGCCGGCAACTACTTCCTGCTCGCTGACCGCAAGTATGTGCCCTCGCTTAAGTTCTATCTCGCTCTGGATTGTGACTATCCGACGAACCGTAACAAGTTCCATAACCGCTATACCAAAAGCGGACGTGGCGACTTTAACGACTACTACAATGTGGGCCGCAACTACTCATGGCTTAGCGTTAACCTGACAGCCGAGCGACCCATCATCACTCTTGACAAAGTCGGAGCCAACACAGGCCATGTGCGTTACTGGCTTAACGAGGACAAGGACGAAACCAAACCCGTGGTAAAATCGTTCCGTACACTGTTTGTGCGTATCCCCGACGAACATTTGGCTGACTGGGACTTCGAACCCACCACATGTCCTGTCAAGTGGGACACCGCTAATAACAAAGCCGTGCTTGTCAAGGACGGCACAGAGATTGACATCACAAGCTCTACATATGGCGGTGAGTTCCACCAGAATGTCAACCAGCGTTGGATCGAACCGACTACCTATGACCGTGCCAACCTCCCTGCAGGTACCTACGTGGCCTACATCTATGATGTGGACTATGACACATCCGACGGTGAGTATGACATCAAGGATACCGACCTCTGGAACACTTCGCGCCGTATCCGCGTGTTTGCAGTGCCTCAGGGCACAGTGCGCGGCTGGCAGCGTGTAGGTGCTCGTGATGATAAGAAGGTCTACCATCCCATCATCCGTGTAGCTCCCGATGTGTCTGCGGTTATTGCCAACCTCGATGGTGAAGCAACCATTGATAAGGTCAGCGCAACTGTGACTGTGACCAACATCGGCCCCAATACCCATTTCTGGGATGTCAACGGCAACCCCCTCCCCGGTGGAGAACATTGGGGTGCTGAGGCAGCCGATAAGAGTGGCATATATGTAACTTGGGGTAACCAGTACCATGCTGCTACAGAAACCGAGCCTGAACAGGAGGGTGTAGCCACAGTGCACTATCCCGCAGGCTACTTCTCGGCTGACCGTCAGAATGCTGCTAACTTCGACGTATGTGACACCCGCATCAACTTCATGACCAATCTGGCTATCCAGACTCAGATTGAAGGCGGTGTACCCTCTACCCCCTATGATGTGGATGTGTTTACATACATGCCGGCCGGCAAGCTCTATGGTAAGCTCGTGCCTCGCAAGCAAGGCGATTCGTTCAACTATCTTGCAGTCACCGCTGAGGATGGACTCCCGGCTGACGAAGATCAGGATGATTATGCACGTATCCGCTATGTCGACAAAAACGACGATAATGCTATCTGCTACATTGCCAATGTACAGCACTCCGACGTGACCGCTAAGGTATGGTATGTGTCTCCGACAGGTGAAAATATAGAACTCTTCACCACTCCGCTTGACATGAAGTCTAATCCCAAGGACCTCTCATCGGAGAACCATGGAGTCTACACTGCCAAGCGTCTCAAGATTGGCGGTATCCCCTATGTGGCCGATACCGATACCGATATCGACGAAACTCCGCTGAGCGTACGTAAGAAGCAGACAGCCGACTTTATAGTTGAGCTGACATACACTACCGGCGGATTTGAACCGTGGCAGTCTCGTCAGATTCCGACGTCGCTTAGTCTTGATGCCGAACTCCTGACCTCTCCGCGTCAGGGTCTCCGTGACGTGCTCACACAGGAAGATGCTGATAATCGTAAGGTAGATGGCTCAGGTGTAGCCAAGGACGTTACCGCTGTCAGCGAATCGTTCATCGAGAACTACGGCGGTCTATTCACCAACATCGAGGATGCCCATGTGGCTCTCCACGCTGTGCCTAAGAACGATGCTCTCGTCGGTCACAACAGCCTCCGCCAGTGGTACATGGATCATGGCGACAAGTTTGCCGACGGCACTGTCAATCCTTTCAACCCCAACAGCCATCTTGCCGTAGGTAATGCAAAGGCTGACGGCACCACTTACAGCACTCCTGAAGAGGTGCACCCGATGCTCCGCAGTGCGAACCCCGTTGCATCTACTGATGGCTTCCGTAACGACTCCGAGCTTAACAACGCATGGTGGAACCACAATGCCCTTGTTGCTCCCGAGTTCCACACGGCTGACCAGATCAAGGGTACTCTTACTATCGAGGGCGGTAAAGTCACAGACTTTACTCCCGGTGCCAACAAGCCTAAGAACCATCGCTCATTCTGGGCCGGTGTCAAGGTTGACAACAATGATGCCTACAAGAAGTGGGAAGGCGGTTATATCCTCAAAGCTCCTGAAGGTTTTGACGTGGATATCCGCGATCCGAAGCACGGCTACTATGGCCAGAGCAACCACTTCTCCAAGAAGCGTAGTGGATTCTACCACGGCGAGATGCCTCTTAATCTCAACGATATTGTCGCCGTGTTAGGTAAAGGTCAGGGTGCCGGATCGGATGCTTTCGTCGCTGATGACCGTACAGGTCTCTATGTCGATGCTCAGGCTGTGTATGACAAAGCGAAAGAATTCCATCCTTACGACGTGGCTATCACTGAAGCTGTCAATGAAGGACAGAGCTCTGTAACTGTGGCTGGTGTGACATATCCGATCAACTGGAACACGGATTACATCTGGGACTACGATCCTATATATGCCATCCGCGAGCAGGTCGCTTTTGAAGCAGCCGATGGAGCTGAGGCTCCTGCCGATGCCCTGTTTGAAGCAGCCGGACATATGTTCTTCAAGGTGCGCCACGTCAACCATGAATCATGGTTTGTACCCGGTGCCAATGTGGCCGAAGGCGATCTCAAGACCCAGCCTCTCTGGCCTGCCTTCAAGGATATAGCTGGTTTCCCGGCTTCCGGCTCAGCCAAGGAGAAGGACGAATTCGTAATGAATCAGCTGCGTATGAACTTCAGTGACTACTGTCCGCTGGTCTACGACGTACGCTACACCTATCCGTTCCTGACCTCTGATCAGTATGTGACAGCCGAGAACTACAAGGCTCCCGAGACCAATGCCCGTGCACGCAAGGCTCGTTCTGCCGAGTATTCATCTATCTCTGATGCGATGAATGCAGCGCAGACCGCTAAGGAGACTGCTCCCGGTGTGGTTACCGATATCGTAGCCCGTGACAAGGGCCGTGTATCGTTCTTCGGTGCCTCTGAGCCCAGTAAGGTAGTCCCCACCGCCATCAGCGATGTCAACGACGATATCCGTGGCAAGGGATTCAGCATCGTCTACAACCGTGCAGCAGGCACTGTCACAGTCAAGGCCGAAGGCAAGAAGCTGGAGAATGCCGCTGTATATGACGCTACGGGTGCTTCGCTCGTTGCCGGCGCTTACGCTGACCGCATCGACGAGAACACCATCGTGCTTGATGTACGTAACATCGCTCGCGGTGCCTACGTGGTAGGTACCAACCTCGGCGGTGCCAAGTTCATGAAATAATCCTCAGGCCCGGCATGCCGGTGACATGTAGCTGACATGCCGGGCCTTAGATTATATGATATGTATGTAGGGCCGCGGTCCGCAGCAATGTCACTAACATAAGGAATACGCTCATTGTGCAGTAGGGACATGCCATGGCATGTCTGCTAACGCAATACTCTTCAATAGCATGGCTTTAGGCGACATGCCATGGCATGTCCCTACTACCTGACAACGCTATTCAGGCTTTAACGACTGCTTAAGTTAGTCACATTACTGTCCGCAGCGGCCATCGCTCCCGAAAAATATTTAACACGATAAGAAAAAATACAGTTGATAAGTTTAGTAATATAGTTTGTTCATTAGCACAGAAAGTTAAATATTTCCAACCCCGTCGGCGGAGGATTCCCAACTCCGCCGGCACTAACTCCCGGCGCGGGGGCTGTCGTGATGACAGCCCCCGCGTTGCGTTGGTGGGGAGTCTTTATAAGATTTCCGCGATTTCCGCGTTATAATTATAATGCGTACTCCGTGTAGACATCCCGTTATCGCCGCCATGGCTGTCATCGCCGTGACGGGCATCGTCGCGCTCCTGTCGGGATGCTCCCTTAAGAAAAACACGGCGGCCACGCGCCACTACATGGCGTTTATCACGCGCTACAATGTCTATTACAACGGTGACGAGCACTATAAATACACCCTCCACGAGCAGGAGACGTCATATAAGGATGACCTCTCGCGCACGCTCTACCTCTCGCCCATAGAGGCCAAGGCCGACCCCAAGGCTCCGCAGCCCTCGGGCAGCTTCCAGCGGAGCATCGACAAGGCTGCCAAGGCCATACAGATACGCTCCATCAAGCGCAAGCCCAAGAAGCAGCCCGGCAAGTCATATGACGAGGCTTACAAGGAGTGGATGCGCCGCTCGGAGTACAACCCCTTCCTCCACAATGCGTGGATGCTGATGGGGCGTTCGCAGTATCACAACGGCGATTTCACCGGCGCGGCTGCGACTTTCTACTACATATCCAAAAACTTCCGCTGGCTCCCCGATGTGGTCACCGAGGCGAAGCTGTGGCAGGCACGTGCCTACCTCGCCGACGACTGGACCTACGAGGCCGACATGATTATCTCGCGCATCAAGCCGGAGCAGCTTGTCACCAAGACGCTCCGCCGCCTCTATGCCTTCGACTATGCCGACCTCTATATCCGCACAGGCCGCTACGCTGAGGCGGTGCCCCACCTGCAGACGCTCATCTCCCTGAGCGATGCCCACCAGCGCATGCGCCTCAACTATCTCTTGGGGCAGCTACTGACGCGCCTCGACCGCCGCGAGGAGGCCTACAAGGCTTTCGGGCGTGCCGGCCGCTCGGCTTCGGCTGACTATGCCATGCAGTTCAACTCTCGCATACGCCAGAGCGAGGTGTATCAGGGCGACAACATAGCCCCCGAGGTCAAGGCCCTGCGGCGCATGGTGCGCTACGACCGCAATGCCGAGTATCTCGACCAGGTGTATTACGCCATAGGCAACCTCTACCTGAGCCGCCGCGACACCACGGAGGCGATAGCCAACTACCGCCTCGCCGTCAGCAAGAGCACGCGCTCGGGCTATGACAAGGCTCTGGCAAATCTGGCTCTGGGCAACCTCTACTTCGACCTACACCGCTATGACCTGGCGCAGCCCTGCATAGCCGAGGCAGTGCCGCAGCTCCCCGAGGATTTCCCGGGACTTGACTCCATACGCATGCGCAGCGATGTGCTCGACGAGCTGTCGACCTACGCCCAGAACGTCCACCTCCAGGACTCCCTGCTGGCTCTCGCCGCCCTCAGCCCCGAGGAGCAGAGGGCGGTGTGTGAGCGCATGGCCCGCGAGTATGCGGACCGCCAGAAGGAGGAGGAGCAGCGCATACAGCGCGAGGCGCAGCGTGCCGAGCAGGAGGCCAACCAGCCCGTGGTGGCCCCCGACGACAATGTGGCCAACATACAGCGCATCAACACCGACGATTCGTGGTACTTCTACAATCCCACCTCGGTGGCGCAGGGCAAGAAGCAGTTCCAGCGTCTGTGGGGTGCGCGCCGCAACGAGGACAACTGGCGACGCCGCAACAAGAGCGACTTCTCCATGTCGGACTTCGACCGCCCCGACGGCGAAGATGATGATAACGCAGAAGATGGGATGAACCCCGGTGAATCCGCTCCCGATGGCGAGGGCAATGACGAAACCGGCTCTGACGCTCTCCCCCTCACCGACGACCCCACCAACGCCGAATACTACCTCAAGGACATACCGCAGACCGACCTCGAGAAGGCTCAGGCTGCCGACATAGTCCAGGAAGGACTCTATAACATGGGTCTCATACTCAAGGACAAACTCGGCGACTCACACGCGGCCATGGAGGAGTTTGACGACCTGATGAAGCGTTTCCCCGACAATATATACCGCCTTGACGTCTACTACAACATCTACCTGATGATGGTACATGACGGCGACATGGCCGCTGCCGAGCGTTACCGCCAGCGCATCCTCGCGGAGTTTCCCGAGAGCCAGCTCGGCCAGGCGATGCGTAACCCCGACTATCTGGAGAATCTAAAGGCTATGGATGCGCGTCAGGAGCAGCTCTATGAGCAGACATGGCAAGCCTATCTTGACAACCGCAACGGCGAGGTGCAGGAGGCCTGCCGCACCATGCAGCGCGACTTCCCGTTGAGCAAGATCATGCCCAAGTTCATGTTTCTGGACGCTCTGACCTATGTCACGGAAAACAAGCCGGAGGAATTTACGGCGCGTCTGCGCGAACTGCTTGAAAAGTACCCCGACACCGACCTGACCCCCATGGCGAGTGCCTATCTCAAGGGTATGGCATCGGGGCGCAAGCTCCATCAGGCGGCTACCAACGTGCGCGGCATGCTCTGGAACACGCGCCTGATTTCTACCGGCGACACCACCACCGTCGACCTTGACGCGCCTCTCAAGGTGACCCTTGACCCCTCCGCGCCGCAGCTGATGGTGTATCTTTATCCGCTTGACCGCGTGAATCCGGCGGCTCTGCTCTACGAGGTGGCGCGATTCAACTTCTCCACCTTCGCGGTGCGTGACTACGACCTGGAGCAGATGACATTCGGGCCGCTCGGGGTGACCATAGTCAAGGGTTTCGCCAATGCGCGTGACCTCGAGCGTTACCGCGCCGCCATGGAGCGGTCACGGTTCCGTCTGCCGCAGTCAGTGCGTCCCGTGGTCATCAGCGAGGCCAACTTTGACACCCTCCTCAAGGAGGGACGCTCCTTTGAGGAGTATTTCGCTGCCGTAGGCGAGCAAGCCATCGACTTCACCCATGAAGCCGTCCTCCCCTCCGCCTCAGATTACCCCTCCGCCCCCGAGATGTACGATGCCTACACCCCCAAGGAGCCGATAGCGACCACCCCCGGGACCGCTCCCGAACCCGTTCCCGGGACAGCCACCCAACCTGTAGGGACGCACCCCGGTGCGTCCGCCCCCGAGCAGCAAGGAGCGACCCCCACGGAACCACAAACCCCCGAAACCGCCCAGGAAGCATTCGAACGCATCTTTGACGCCATCCCCCTGACACCGCCCTCCCCAAAAGCAGAGCCGACCCCTGTAGGGACGCACCCCGGTGCGTCCGCTCCCGTCCAGGAGATGCCCGAGCCGACCCCCGAAGCAGAGCCACCGCTGGCTCCCAAAACAAAGGAGCCGACCCCCGAGGAGCTCCCGACCCCTGACACGCATACTCCGCAATCACTCCCGACCATCTTCGACGAGGACCCGGATTATTCCGAGCCCGTAGCCCCGGGCTTCCTCCCCACGCGCCCAGGAGTCAAGGTCCCGATAGCCGTCCCTGACATCCCCGAAGGCACCGAAGGTGACGACGAAGAGGAATACTGAGATACAATTTCGTATAAATCGTATAAGTCGGATAAGTCTTATAAATCTTATAAGAAATTATACGACTTATAAGAATTATAAGACTTATCCGACCTGTCCCAATGTCACTAACTTAATCAGTCGTTAATGCTTGACTGGGGTTCTTATGTAGTAGGGACATGCCATGGCATGTCGCCTAAAGTCATGCTAATGAGAGTGTTGCGTCAGCAGACATGCCATGGCATGTCCCTACTACGATGTATGCATTCCTTAAGTGAACAGCATTGTGGCATGTCCCTACTACGATGTGTACATTCCTTATGTTAGTGACATTGCGACCTGTCGCTGCCCTCAAGCCAGTCAGCCGAGCTTGTCAAGCTCGGCAAGCCACAGGCGCGAGCTGGCATCGGAGGGCATGCGCCAGTCGCCGCGTGGCGAGAGGCACACGCTGCCCACCTTGGGGCCGTCGGGCAGGCATGACCGCTTGAACTGTTGCGCAAAGAAGCGGCGGTAGAATGTGCGGAGCCACTTCAGTATCGTAGCCGGGTCATGTTTGCCGTCAAATGCCAGGCAAGCCATGGCGTATATGCGGCGCGGACTGTGGCCGTAGCGCAGCATGTTGTAGAGATAGAAATCGTGGAGCTCGTAGGGACCTACGAGGTCTTCGGTCTTCTGGGCGATGTCGCCGTGTTCGTCGGCAGGGATTAGTTCGGGACTGATCGGGGTGTCGATGATGTCGAGCAGAGCGTCGCGCACCGCCTTGCAGTCGGTCGTGTCGGCCACCTGCCGCACCAGCCGGCTCACGAGCGTCTTGGGCACACCGGCGTTGACACCGTACATCGACATGTGGTCGCCGTTGTAGGTGGCCCAGCCGAGAGCCAGTTCCGAGAGGTCGCCCGTGCCGAGCACTATCGCCCCCTCGCGGTTGGCTATGTCCATCAGCAGCTGCGTGCGTTCGCGGGCCTGGGAATTTTCGTAAGTGACATCGTGGACCTGCGGGTCGTGGCCTATGTCGGCGAAGTGCTGCATCACCGCCGGGACTATCGACACCTCACGGGAGGTCACACCAAGCTGCTCCATCAGCGTCAGGGCGTTGGTATGGGTGCGCCCCGTGGTGCCGAATCCGGGCATAGTGACCCCGATGATGCCTTTGCGGTCAAGGCCGAGGCGGTCAAAAGTCCTGACAGCCACCAACAGCGCCAGAGTGCTGTCAAGTCCGCCGCTGATGCCCACCACGAGCCTGGTGCCGTGGATGAAGCTCAGGCGGCGCGCCAGGCCGGCGGTCTGTATGTTGAGTATCTCCTCGCACCGCTCCGCGCCATGCTCGTCATCGGCCGGCAGGAAGGGGTAGGGGTTGACCGGGCGGAAGCGCGGAGTGAAGCCGCAGTCGTCATCTACGGCGTCACACGGCGACAGGGAACCTGTCTCTGTGACCTTTATGCCTTCAAGCTCGCGCTCGGCGCAGTCGCCGAAGGTGGTGTAGTGCAGACGGTCGTGGCGCAGCGCGGCGATGTCGATGTCGGCTATCACCAGCTGCTCGTCGGTGGTCCACCGCTGTTTCTCGGCGATGACATGGCCGTTTTCGGCCACTATGCCCTTGCCGTCAAACACCAGGTCGGTCGATGATTCGCCGAATCCGGCACTGGTGTAGACGTAGCCGCACAGGCAGCGCGATGACTGCTGGGTGACGAGTGAGCGCAGGTAGCCGTATTTGCCTATCACATCGTCGCTTGCCGAGAGATTGAATATCACCTCGGCCCCGGCCATGGCGAGGCGTGTCGACGGGGGCACGGGAGCCCACAGGTCTTCGCATATCTCTATGCCGATTTTTACGCCGTTGACGCTGAAGAGGGTTATCGTGTCGCACGGTTTGGCCGGACGCCACCAGCGGCGTTCGTAGAACTCGTTGTAGTTGGGCACGTAGGTCTTGCGCACCTCCGTCATGCCGAGGCGCGTGATGAGCGCGGCGCAGTTATACATCTCGCCGCCGTCGATACGCGGATAGCCCACGATTATGGACGTGTCGCCCCATGTGGCAGCCTCCGCCATCAGGCGGTGCAGACCGTCCATGGCGGCCTGTATGAGAGTCGAGTCGTGGAAAAGGTCGGCACATGTATATCCCGTGATGCACATCTCGGGGAATACCGCCACCTCCACCCCTTCGGCAGCGAGGCGCGGTATGAAACTGAGTATCGCATTGACGTTGGCATCGACATCGCCCACCTCCACCGGGGGCACCACCGCAGCCACGCGGAAATATCCGTTTTTCATAATCGTAAGAGGGTTTTATAGGGTGTGGGGGGACATGCCTCGGCATGTCCGCGAGGGGTCAGTCGAGTTTGCTGAACTCCCTGACTCCGTGTAGATAATAGTCGGTGAGTATGTTGCGCCGTCCCCACGGCAGCGAGGACAGCAGATTAGTCTCGGGGGACTTCACATCGCGGTAATGCTCACGTGCCATGCGGCGGAAATCGCGGTGCGCCCCGATGATGGCCGAGGCATTGCGGAAATCGAGTGTGAGCATGAATTTTGCCCAGGCGAGTGTGTCAAGCAGACGGCGGCGCAGCAGGAAACCGCGTCGCTCGCGTCGCGGCAGATTCTTGTAGAGCATCAGCAGCGAATTGCGGAAATTGAGGTAGGTCTTGCGTGGCGATGATGCCGGCAGACTCCCTCCGCCGAGATGGTAGACGGTGGCCTGCGGCACGGCGGCAATGGCGTAGCCCATAGATTTCAACCGCCAGCAGAGGTCTATCTCCTCCATGTGGGCGAAGAAACGGCCATCCAGGCCTCCGGCATCGAGAAATGCCTGGGTCCTGACCATCAGGGCCGCCCCCGTGGCCCAGAAAATCTCCATGACGGAGTCATACTGGCCGTGGTCGGTCTCCACGGTGTCAAAGATGCGTCCGCGGCAGTAGGGGTAGCCGTTGCGGTCAAGGAAGCCACCGGCTGCGCCGGCATACTCGAATTTCGTCGGGTCGGCCACGCTCAGTATCTTGGGCTGCACCGCCGCTAAGTGGGGATGCGTCTCCATGTAGCGGTAGAGAGGGGTCAGCCAGTCGTCCTTGACCTCGACATCGCTGTTGAGGAGCACCGTGTATCGGCTTCCGGCGCGGCGTATGGCCTCGTTGTAGCCCTCGGCATATCCGAGATTGCGGTCAAAGCGGAGCACCCTGACCGACGGGAACTCCTCGGCGAGCACTTCGAGCGAGTCGTCGGTGCTGCCGTTGTCGGCCACGATGATGTCGGCTGTCTCCGCCGGAGTGTGGCGCACCACGCTCGGCAGATAGCGGCGCAGCAGCTCGGAGCCGTTCCAGTTGAGTATTATGACTGCTACAGGTTTCATTTCGTGTCGGTAGAGGTGGTAGAGGGTAGTGTGACCGGGAATTTCCAGCGGTTGTGGCTCCAGAGCCATCCGGCAGGGTCGCTCTCGATGGTGTGCTGGAGCAGGGCGGTGTATCGTTCGGTCAGTTCGCCGGGAGCGGTCAGCGAGGCATCGGCGGCCATGTCGACGATGCGGACGCGGTAGTGGCCGCGGCGTAGGCGCACCATATCCATGTAGACCACGGCAGCCCCGAGACGGCGTGCGAGCTGTTCGGTGCCTGAAATCATGGCCGTGGGGTGGTTGAGCAGGGTGGTTATATGCCCCGGGTCGCCGTGGCTCGGCTTCTGGTCGCTCATAAATCCGGTGATTGAGGGCATCCCTTTGCTCCGCAGTCTGATGATGTCACGCATGACGGTGGCTTTCTTGAAGCTGTGGCTGCCGAAGCGGCTGCGCAGCCGCAGAAACAGGCGGTCGAAACGCTTGTTGCGCAGCGGACGGTAGACCTGCGCGAACACTACATCCGTGTCAAGCCGCTTGTCGGTCCATAGCGTGATTGACGGAGCCCACTCCCAGTTGGCGGTGTGGGCGAAGTAGGCTATTATGGTTTTTCCCTGATTGAAATATTCGTTGACGCGGTCCAACCCTTCGAATATGACGCGTCGGCGCATCTCGCGGTCGCTGATGCCGAGGAGCTTCAGGGCCTCGACGAAATTGTCGGTGAAGTTGCGGTAAAACTGCCGCTCTATCCGCTTTATTTCCTTGGACGACTTGTCGGGGAAGGACTCTGTGAGGTTTTTGCGCACGAGCTTGCGGCGGTATCTGACTATATGGTACACTATCGGGGCGAGCAGGTCGCTGACGCGGTAGAGGATACCGAGCGGAGGCATGAGAGTCATCGCGACACCTCCCCTCTGATGATGCACTCGCCGTCGTCCATACCCTCGATGGATACAAGGCGCACCGGGACCACCGTGTTGGCCAGAGAGTCGTCACGGTCTATTTCCACACGCAGATAGTTGTCGGTCAGTCCGAGCATCTTGCCGTCGGGACGCGCATGCTCCACAAGCACCTGACGCACCGAGCCTATGAAGCGCGAAGCAAATCCGCGGAGCTTCTCCTCGCTCATGCGGAGCATCACGGCAGCCCTGCGCTGCTTGTCGGCCTGGCTGACGGCTCCGCCCAGAGAGAGGGCGCGGGTGCCCGGACGCTCGCTGTAGGGGAAGACGTGGAGCCGGGATATGTCAAGCCCCTCGATGAAGCTCCGCGACACCTCAAACTCAGCGTCGGTCTCGCCGCGTGCGCCCACGATAAGGTCCACGCCTATGAAGGCGTCGGGCATCGCCTGACGTATGGCCCGCACCTTGTCGGCAAACAGGCTGCTGTCATAGTGGCGGCGCATCAGCTTGAGCACTGCGTCGGAACCGCACTGGAGCGGTGTGTGGAAGTGGGGCATGAACCGCTGCGAGTCCGCCACAAAACCTATGATTTCGTCGGTGAGCAGGTCCGGCTCGATGGATGATATGCGGTAACGCTCTATTCCGTCGACCTTGTCAAGCTCGCGGATGAGGTCTATCAGGCGGTCTGTGCGCCCTTTGCCGAAGTCGCCTATGTTGATGCCTGTCAGCACTATCTCCTTGCCCCCTTCGGCGGCCACTTTCGCCGCCTGGGCCACAAGGGAGTCGATAGAGCCCGAACGGCTGCGTCCCCTGGCCATGGGGATGGTGCAGTAGCTGCAATAGTAGTCGCAGCCGTCCTGTACCTTGAGGAAGTGGCGTGTGCGGTCGTCGGCGGAGCATGCCGGGACAAACTCGCGCAGCTCCTTTGACGGCACGACCTCGTTGATGGCGGTATGCCCGGCATCCCACCGCTCTATGTATTCGGCGAGACGGGCCTTGGCATTGGTGCCGATTACTATGTCGACTCCGGGGATGGCTGCTACCTCTCCGGGCTTGAGCTGGGCGTAGCATCCGGTCACGAGGACTGTGGCATCGGGGTAGCGGCGCACCAGGCTGCGTATGGCCTGGCGGCACTTGCGGTCAGCCAGCTCGGTGACGCTGCATGTGTTGACTACGATGATGTCGGGGCGGTCGCCGTCGATGGCGCGTATGAAGCCCTTGTCCGCGAGCAGACGGCCCACGGAGCTTGTCTCGGCGAAATTGAGTTTGCACCCGAAGGTCTTGTACATGACCCTGCGTGTGCCGAATGTATTCTGGTCTATCACTGATGCAAATATACGCAATAAGTCTTATAAGTTTATAAGTCTTATAATGCAAAAAGAGAGTCAGGGGCGACGCATGACGCGCCGCCCCTGACAGGGTATGAAATCTCTTGCGTAAGATTACTTGTTTTCGAGCTTCTCCTTGAGAGCTGCGAGAGCTTCGAGGTCGCCGAGGGTAGTCTTTTCAAGGGGAGCGTTGAGAGCGGGAGCCTCTTCCTCACGCTTGGCGCGGGGAGCTGCTGCACGCTTCTGACGACGCTGTTCGCCACGCTCAGTACGCTGCTCGTCTTCGAAGATGCGGCTGTGGCTGAGGATGATGCGCTTGCTGTCCTTGTTGAATTCGATTACCTTGAAGTCGAGCTTCTCGTCGAGCTTGGCCTGTGAGCCGTCCTCCTTCTGGAGGTGCTTGGGAGTAGCGAAGCCTTCAACGCCGTAGGGGAGGGCGATTACGGCACCCTTCTCTACCATCTCTACGATGGTACCCTCGTGTACAGAGCCAACGGTGAAGATGGTCTCAAATACATCCCAGGGATTCTCCTCGAGCTGCTTGTGGCCGAGTGAGAGACGACGGTTCTCCTTGTCGATTTCGAGAACCTGCACATCGATGTCGGCACCGATCTGGGTGAACTCGCTGGGGTGCTTGATTTTCTTGGTCCAGCTGAGGTCGCTGATGTGGATGAGGCCGTCAACGCCCTCTTCGATTTCAACGAACACGCCGAAGTTGGTGAAGTTACGCACGCGGGCAGTGTGCTTGCTGCCTACGGGGTAACGCACTTCGATGTCTTCCCAGGGATCTTTCTTGAGCTGCTTGATGCCGAGGCTCATCTTGCGGTCCTCGCGGTCAAGTGTCAGGATGACAGCCTCAACCTCGTCGCCGACCTTCATGAAGTCGTTGGCAGAGCGGAGGTGCTGGCTCCATGACATTTCGCTCACGTGGATGAGGCCTTCGACGCCGGGTGCGATTTCAACGAATGCACCGTAGTCAGCCATAACCACTACGCGGCCCTTAACCTTGTCGCCGACCTTGAGGTTTTCGTCAAGGGCGTTCCAGGGATGGGGCTGGAGCTGCTTGAGACCGAGGGCGATGCGCTTCTTCTCGTCGTCGAAGTCGAGGATAACGACATTGAGCTTCTGGTCGAGCTGCACAACCTCTTCGGGATGGCTTACGCGGCCCCAGCTGAGGTCTGTGATATGGATGAGACCGTCAACACCGCCGAGGTCGATGAATACGCCGTAGGTGGTGATGTTCTTGACGGTACCCTCGAGTACCTGGCCCTTCTCGAGCTTGGAGATGATCTCGCGCTTCTGCTGCTCGAGCTCTGCCTCGATGAGAGCCTTGTGGCTTACGACCACGTTGCGGAACTCAGAGTTGATCTTGACAACCTTGAACTCCATGGTCTTGCCTACAAACATGTCATAGTCACGGATGGGCTTGACGTCGATCTGGCTGCCGGGGAGGAATGCCTCGATGCCGAGCACGTCAACAATCATACCGCCCTTGGTGCGGCACTTGATGAAGCCCTTGATGATTTCGTCCTTCTCGAGGGCCTCGTTGATGCGCTCCCATGCACGGGCGGCGCGGGCCTTGCGGTGAGAAAGGATGAGTTGACCCTTCTTGTCTTCCTGGTTCTCGATGAACACTTCTACAGTGTCGCCGACCTTGAGGTCAGGATTGTAGCGGAATTCGCTGATGGGGATGATGCCGTCGCTCTTGTAGCCGATGTTAACCACAGCCTCACGCTTGTTGAGGGCGATGATGGTACCTTCGATTACATCCTTGTCCTTGACGGTGTTAAGGCTCTCGTCATAGGTGCGGGTGAGCTCTTCGCGTGATTTTTCTCCCTGGGTTTCGCCCTTTTCAAAGGCATCCCAGTCGAAGTCTTCGATTGGAGAATTTTTTACTTCTTCAGTCATTTAAAAGTTAATAAAACAGGGTTAATTAAATTGGAGTGCATCGGCGGCAGTGGACACACTGCTGCATGATGCGGTGCAAAGGTAGTGATTTTTTGTCAATTACACTTAGAGAAAACATCACTAAATCACAAAAAAATCACTAAATTAGCATCCTGAATAATCTGACCGATATATGAACGATATGCCCGGCGAATGGTGGACTGCCCCCACCGAAAGCGAGTCAGGCCGCCTGATCATGGTGACCGGACGCGATGATGTAGACAAGTTCCGTGACAATCCGCGCTTCAGCATCCGCGTGGAGGTGAGCTGGAAATATGAAGGCGATGCCTCAGGCATGCCTATGGCCGGGGATTCGGCCATGATGGAGGAGGTGACCGACCGCCTCGCCGAGGCTTTCCGCAAGGACCCGGTAGCTGTGATGACCGGCATCTATACCGGCGACGACCGCCGCGACTGGATATTCTACACACTCAGCGTCCATATCTTCGGACGCAAGCTCAATGAGGCCTTGGCAGACCTGCCGCTGCTGCCTCTGACCGTCTACACCGAAAACGACCCCGGCTGGGACGAATACGCCGAGATGTCACAGGCGCGTGTCGACATCTCGTGACATTGCGTGGCTGTATGGGAGCCTGCCCGCGGCAACGCCTCCTGTCAGACCCAGTCCATGAAATCAGTGGTGTCGGTGTCGGGGGCTTCTTTTTTTCCAACATCATCGACAGATGATGTTTTTCTTTTTTTTTATTTTTATTTTCTTTCCTTTGTGGCATTTCTTCCGACTTAATGGGGGTTTCTTCCGACTTAACCCCGGTTTCTTCCGACTTAATGGGGGTTTCCTCCGACTAAACCCCGGTTTCTTCCGACTTAATTCTTGCGATGCGGATTGAGGCGGTCGGCTCTCTTTAGGCTCGAGTGTCGGATGACTGTATTATATAGCGAGAGGGCACCGGAGCTGGTTGCCAGTCCGATGCCCTCTGTGTAGCTACCACACCAAAGGATGCGATGAAACTCCGAATGACAGGATTTGAGTGCTCGCCGTCCTTTGTAATCCTCCGTGGCCCTGAGGCCAACCCTTGTGGGTGAGGCCCGCCATTGGGCGGTTACGCTTTGTCTCGGTATTTCAGAAAAATTTGATGAGTTTCCCAATCTACTTTGATGTGGCGTTTATCTTGATAACACAAAGATATGCGTTTTGGTTGAATTATCCAATTTTTGGATGAAAAAACATCTGAAAAGCTGCGGTTTCGGCTGTCAGAGGTGTCATTCTTTGGTCGGGTCAATCACAAAGTCCTCCTTTATGAGTGTTGTCAGATTGATAGGTGGCACTATAAACTGGCTGAACGGTGTGCCTTCAGTCTTGCAGAACATGATGCCGCGTGTGACGCCTACTGTCTGATTGGCGAAGAAGCCAAGCTCGTCTTTGGTGATGGTCAGCGGCCCTTTTTCGGCGCGGCTGTCCCAGTCGCCCGGCTCTATGTCAAACTCGCATGACACTCCGAGCTTGAGGAATGGCTTGTCTTCGTTGACAAACTCTATGGCGAAGTCGCATGCGATGCGTTTCGCATCGGTTGCGGCTTTGAATCCAAGCCCTATGGAGTAGGATATGCCATCGGAAGGAGCCGTGTCGGCCAATATGGCAAATTGGCTGACATTTATTTTGGCCATTCTAAATTTAATCATGCTGCTTCGTAATCTGATTTCGTAGAGACAGGCTGATATTGCTCTTCGCTGGTGAATCGCGCTGTCTCGGTGCTGAGGAATGTGTTGTAATTGACGGTGCGCCATTTCGGGCTGATGTATTGGCGGCGATGGTCTTCGTTTATGACCTCATTGAGTGGCTGGAAGTCGATTTTGGGGACGACGCCAAATGCCAAAGCCAGTTCGACCAGCTTGGAGAGCTTATGGTCGTAATCACCGTTGAGAAGTTGAGATACATAACCTTTGCTTACACCGAGATGCTTGGCCAGGTCTGTGCGGTTCATGCCGTTGGCCTGCATGAAATCTTCGGCACAGTTAAACAGGTCAATCTGTGTCTTGGCTATCCAATATTCGGGCGAACTTAAGATTTCCTTACGGTTATTCATATCGCATTATCTTTAGGGAAGTCCTTAATCAGGGACTTCAACAGTTTAATGTCTTTCTTTTGTGAGCCTTTAAAGCCTCCGACTACTATATAGATGTCAGGCTTTTGTTTGATGACGTAGACTCTTAATCGGTCTTTCTTAAATTCAAACAGATCGTTTCTCCGGGAGTCTTCGATATGATTGAATTTTGTCGACGGAAAGCGTTTGCCGTCGGTCAGATTGTCCATGTAAGCAATGATGTAGCTGTACAGCTTGCTGTCAGCTACGTTTTTGCTTATTCATCGAGAAACTGGTCAAATTGGCAAACTCCATCGACGTAGAGCTTATAGAATTTGTATTGAGGATTGTTTACGTCCTCGTATGGTTTTGTCTCATAATCGCTCATTTTGTTAAACCGGCGAGAAATTATCTCGAATGGTCTGCAAATGTAGCGTTAGTTTACGAGTAAAACAAGGAAAAACGCCCAAAAGTTTAGTTAGAACTAAACTTTGTGCATATATGATAATATGGGGCGTATGTGAATGCCCCGATACACTGAGTGGATGGAGGGTGAAATATGGCTGCCGGTTGCAGGGTCTCCGGGAGAGGTCAGTTGAGGCGGTAGAAGGCGTGGCCGAGGAGGCGGAGCACTGTGGGGCCGAGGTAGCTGACTGCGGCTGCGGCGCGGTTGCGCCAGCGCACTGAGCCGTTGGCTATGGTGGCGCGGCGCAGTCGGCGGATTTCGGTCCAGCATAGGTTGGCCATGGTGTGGCGCTGGTGGTTGCAGCAGAGTGCATACATGTTGAAGCATGCGCTGAGGCGGCGGTCACGGGCTGCGGCGAGCAGCGAGGGATTGTTGCGCGAGGCTGCATCGGCCTCGATCCATTCGGTCACGCGGAGCACATCCAGACGCTTTTCGTCCCACAGGCTCATCGCGCTGTCGGGGTTGCGGCGGTAGAGATAGAGGGTGCGGTGGGTGAGAGCTACCTGGTTGACGCGGTGAAACAGGCGGTAGTTGAAATCCAGGTCCTCGTAGTAGAGGTTTTCCTTGAATCGGATGTCGCCTATGGCCGAGCGGCGGTAGAGCCGTCCCCACGGCGAGGAGATGAAGCCGGTGCGGTAGAGCATTATTTTGTTGGCCAGTTCGGCTCCTATGACGGTGTGCCTCTCCGAAGGGTCGGCGGCATAGTGGGGCGACATGGACGCATCGCGGAAGTAGCGGCCTATGGTAATGTCGACCGACGGCCCCATGAGGGTCAGCAGATGGGGGAGCGCGCCGGGCATCAGCATGTCGTCGGCATCCACGAAAGCTATGTATTCGCCCGTGCTTGCGTCTATGCCTGTGTTACGCGCACCGCCGCAGCAGCGGTTTTGCTGGCAGATGACCCTTATGCGCGGGTCGGTTTCGGCATAAGCGCGGGCTATGACGGGGGTGTCGTCCGTGCTGCCGTCGTCGACCACGATTATCTCCTTTATTACATCCTCCTGCCCGGTGAGCACACTGTCAAGGCATTGCGACAGATACCGCTGGTTGTTATAGACAGGGATTATGACCGAAATGCTTGCTTCCATGACCCTGCAAAATTAATCTATTTATCTTTACGATGCAATAAGCTGCTTGCAACACCTCCTGACAATCAACCCCCATAAGCAGGGATGCACAGTATAAATGGGCACATCGGCGATGTGCTGGCTGTGCGTAACCCCATGCACGGCTGGCACGTCTCCGACGTGCCCTCCCTCGCTTGCATCTCTTAAGTTAGTTACACACCTGCTTGTAATCAGGCCATATATGTGATGGGCACCCTGTCTCTCGTGGCGGAGAGGCGGGGTGCCCATGCTTCTTGGTTAGTGATATCTTAGATTAGAGAAGCGTCGAGGTTTAGATTATGCCTTGTCCCATCATGGCGTTGGCTACCTTCATGAAGCCAGCGATATTTGCCCCTTTCATATAGTTGATGTAGCCGTCAGGCTCGGTGCCGTATTTGACGCACTGTTCGTGGATGGACTTCATAATGAAATGGAGTTTCTGGTCTACCTCCTCCGCTGACCACTGGAGGTGCATGGCGTTCTGGCTCATCTCGAGGCCTGAAGTGGCCACACCGCCGGCGTTTACAGCCTTGCCGGGAGCATAGGTGGTGTGGCTGGCGATAAACGTGTCGATGGCTTCGGGCGTACAACCCATGTTGGATACTTCGGCCACCATGAGCACGCCGTTGTCCACGAGCTGGCGTGCGTCGTTGCCGTCAAGCTCGTTCTGGGTGGCGCAGGGGAGGGCTATGTCGACCTTCTGCTCCCAAGGCTTCTTGCCGGGGAAGAATTTTGCGCCCGGGAATTTCTCGGCATAAGGCTCTACGATGTCATCGCCTGTGGCGCGGAGATAGAGCATATAGTCTATTTTCTCAGCGTTGAGGCCGTCGGGGTCATAGATGTAGCCGTCGGGACCGGAGATGGTCACCACTTTCGCGCCCAGCTCGGTGGCTTTCTTGGCTGCGCCCCAGGCCACGTTGCCGAAGCCCGATATGGCCACTACCTTGCCCTTGATGTCGTCGCCTTTCTTGGCGAGCATGCTCTGCACGAAGTAGAGAGCACCGTAGCCGGTGGCCTCGGGACGTATCAGCGAGCCGCCGAAGTCAAGACCCTTGCCGGTGAATGCGCCGTCGTGGCGGTCGACGAGCTGCTTGTACATGCCGAACATGTAGCCCACTTCGCGTCCGCCTACGCCGATGTCGCCGGCAGGCACATCGCGGTCAGGGCCGAGGTTTTTCCAAAGCTGGAGTATGAAAGCCTGGCAGAAGCGCATGATTTCAGCTTCGCTCTTACCGCGAGGCGAGAAGTCACTGCCGCCTTTGCCGCCGCCCATGGGGAGGGTGGTAAGGGCGTTTTTGAAAGTCTGCTCGAAACCGAGGAATTTGAGAATCGAAAGGTTGACCGATGCGTGGAATCGGATGCCGCCCTTGTACGGACCTATGGCCTTGTTGAACTGTACGCGGTAGCCGAGGTTGGTCTGCACCTCGCCTTTGTCGTCGACCCATGTCACGCGGAATGTGATGATGCGGTCGGGTTCCACCATGCGTTCGATAATGCGTGCCTTCTCAAATTCGGGATGTTCGTTGTAGACATCCTGCACGCACATCAATACTTCTTTGACTGCCTGGAGATATTCTTTTTCGCCAGGGTGTTTTGCCTCAAGGGCACTCATGATATTGTTTATATCCATATTCGTTAAGGTGTTAAATATGAATGTGTTGTGTGTAAAGTTTTTCAGGTATGGCAAACGTCGGTTTGCTGACATCAAATGTAAGGGAAAAAATTATGAAAATCGGTTTTTGAGACTTAAAATTTGTTAATGTAAAATGCGGCTCTCTTTTTGCATGCTGATGTTTTCGCATGAAGTCGTGGCCGTGGGGCGGTTACTTTGCGGATGTAACTCAAAAACAACGTGATAAAATGATGAGAAATATTTCGCTTATCGTGGTGCACTGCACCGCCGGGCGCCAGACCCAGAGCGCTGCCGACATAGTCCGTTACCACACATTGCCACGCCGACAGGGCGGATTGGGATGGAGCACACCCGGCTACCATTACATAGTGGAGCCGTCGGGGTTTGTTGCGCAGATTGTGCCCGATCGGGAGATAGCCAACGGCGTCAAGGGACATAACGGAAACTCGATACATGTGGCTTATATCGGTGGCGTGGATGCCTCGCGCCCCGGGCTGCCTCCGCTTGACAACCGCACCGAGGCCCAGAAACGCAGTCTGCGCGAACTCCTGCAGCGGCTCAGGAAGCTGTATCCGTCGGCGCGTATTGTAGGCCACCGCAATCTGGCGCGTAAAGCGTGTCCGAGTTTCGACGCCAAGAAGGAGTATGCTGACATATGACTGACCGTAAAAGATTAAACACCCTATAAAAGATTAGAAGATGAGAAAGAAAATACTGTATTTCGGACTCGGGTTGCTGACCGGCGGCATCGTCGCGGTCATGTCGATGCAGCGCAGACCCTTGCGGCCAATGCAGCCGCAGCTCCGCGCCGTGCTGTCCGTTGTGCGCGATACCGTAGTAGTGACTGAGCCACGGATGACGCAGCAGCGCAAACTGGCGGCGAAGAAGCCCGAAGCGGCGGCGGATACGGCGATATGCAGCCCTGCACAGGCTGATACGTCAGCTGCCTATGTGCAGCGCATATATGAAGGGGAGGATTATAAGGCGTGGGTCAGCGGCATCGACCCTGAGCTTGACTCCATAGCCGTCTACCGCCTGTCGGCTGTGTCGGCCGCGACGGAAGCGCATGGAGCTGCGCCCAATATGCAGCCTGGAAACCGTGGCGACAAGCGTTGGCATCTCGGCGTGTTTGCCGGATGCGCCGTTACTCCGCGAGGGGTGGAGCCGGCCATAGGAGCGGGCATTTCTTACTCCTTTTGCTCCTGGTGAGTCTGACGATGGTTGATATTTCCCTCAAAACTATTAATTTTGTGTCATAATCTTGCTCCATCATGAAAAATATAGCTGTACTGGGCAGTACCGGTTCTATCGGCACCCAGACCCTTGACATTGTGCGCCGTCATCCTGACCGCTTTGCCGTCAAGCTGCTTTCGGCGGGGCGGCGTGTGGACGACCTCATAGCCCAGGCCCGCGAGCTGCGTCCGTCCATGGCGATAATAGCCGATGAAAGTCTGTATCCGCGGTTGCGCGACGCATTGCAGCCTCTCGGCATAGAGACGGCAGCCGGCGCACAGGCCCTCGCCGATGCCATGGACCGCGACGATTTCTCCACTGTGGTGACTGCCACTGTGGGTTATAGCGGTCTTGCTCCCACCATCCGCGCCATACGCTCAGGCAAGGACATCGCTCTGGCCAACAAGGAGACCCTTGTGGTGGCCGGGGAACTTGTCACAGGTCTGCTCAGACAGTCGGAGTCAAAGGTCTACCCCGTAGACAGCGAGCACTCTGCCATATACCAGTGTCTGCGCGGAGAGGACACCGCCGCTGTGGAGAGGCTGATTATCACGGCGTCAGGCGGCCCGTTCCGCACTTTTGCGGCCGACAAGCTCGCCTCCGTCACCGTCGAGGATGCCCTGCGTCATCCTAACTGGAACATGGGTGCCAAGATTACCATCGACTCCGCTACCATGCTCAACAAGGCCTTTGAGATAATCGAGGCGCACTGGCTGTTTGGCATCGCCCCGGAACGCATAGTGGCCCTGGTGCATCCGCAGAGCATCGTGCACTCTATGGTGGAATTTGTCGACGGCGGTGTCAAGGCGCAGCTCGGCGTGCCCGACATGCGGCTCCCTATCAGTTATGCCCTCGGCGAGACCGAGCGCATGTATCTGCCGGGGCGTCTCACGCTTGAGCAGTATGCCTCTATGACGTTCGAGAAGCCTGACACGGGGCGTTTCCCGTGTCTGACGCTCGCCCATCGCTGTCTGGAGCGTGGCGGCAACATGGCTTGTGTGGTCAATGCCGCCAATGAGGTGGCCGTGGCCGCGTTCTTGTCAGGGAGGCTGAGGTTTGTCGACATATATCCGCTGCTGGAGGAGACCATAGGCCGGGTGGAGGCCATAGCCGCCCCCGACTACAGCCAGCTGGTGGCCACCAATGCCGAGGCGAGAGCCGTGGCGGCGGACCTCGTGGAGCGGTATGCACGGGGCGCAAAATGAACAATAATAGCATTTTATGAATTTTTTTTGCTCGCCGTTGTCGGGAGATTGAAAAAAAAGTGCGATATTTGCACCTGCATTCAATTCAACATAAATAATCAGTTACATCACACACAATGACTAAAGCAGAAATCGTCAACGAAATCGCAAGGTCTACAGGCATTGATCGTGCCAGCGTCCTCGACACAGTCGAAAAGTTTATGGACGTGGTAAAGGATTCGCTTGCAAACGGCGAAAACGTTTACCTTCGCGGATTCGGCAGCTTCATCGTCAAGACGCGCTCTGAAAAGACCGCGCGCAACATATCCAAAAACACCACCATCATCATCCCTGAGCACAAGATTCCGGCATTCAAGCCCGCGAAGGTGTTTATGGAGGAGGTGAAATAAGCATATAAGAGACAAGAAACACTTTTTTTATAACCCTTTTTATAAATCACTGCTAATCATGCCAAGCGGAAAGAAAAGAAAAGGCCACAAGATGGCCACACACAAGCGTAAAAAACGCCTGCGTAAGAATCGTCACAAGAAAAAGTAAGGTTTAGGCAATACCCTCTCTTGTGACTATATCATATGAAACAGCATAGAGAGCCTAAACATCAGCAACAGCATTAATTTCTCGGATTCACCCGGCCTCACGATGCCGGCTGCATGAGAGAAACAGAGAACAGACAGGAGGGTATCCACCGACAGCGAGGTCAATGGTGGTGACTGACGGTTTGTTCTCCGTTGCATTTATCCCCCCCCTTGTAACCACTACATTTTAACCCAACCCATAATCAAGCCGATGCGAAGCGAACTCATAGTCGACGTGCAGCCCAAGGAGGTCTCCATAGCGCAGACCGAAGAGGGGCGGCTGGTCTCCTTGCAGAAGGAGGCCCGCGGACTGGCTTATGCGGTAGGCGACATCTATCTGGCCAAAGTCAAGAAGATCATGCCCGGACTCAATGCCGCCTTCGTCAATGTGGGTTACGAGAAGGACGCATTTCTCCATTATCTCGATCTTGGTCCGCGTTACTCCACCTACGCGGAATTTGTAAAGAACATGCTTGAGGACACCAAGAAGGTGCCCCAGGTATCGAAAATGAAGCTGCTCCCTGACATTGACAAGCACGGCACCATAGCCGACCAGGTGCAGCCCGGACAGCAGCTGCTGGTCCAGATCGTCAAGGAACCCATATCGTCAAAGGGTCCGCGACTGACCACAGAGATAACATTTACAGGACGTTACCTCGTCCTCATACCTTTCGGCGACAAGATTTCCGTGTCGCAGAAAATCAAGACCACAGGCGAAAAGCTGCGTCTGCGCCAGCTCGTAGAGAGCATAAAGCCCAAGAATTTCGGTGTAATCATACGCACATCGGCCGAGGGCAAGCGCGTGGCCGAACTCAACCACGAACTCAAGACGCTGCTCGGATACTGGGAGGAGACAGTGGCCCGCGCACAGAAGGTCACAGCTCCGGCCATGGTGTTCGAGGAGGAAGGACGCATAGTCAGCGTGCTCCGCGACATATTCAGCCCCGAGTTTGAGGCCATACGTGTCAACGACCCTGACGTGTTTGCCCAGATTGCCAAGTACGTCAATCTGATAGCTCCCGACCGCCGCGAGATTGTCAGCCTGTATGAAGGCCAGGAGCCGATATTTGACAAATACAGCATCACGCGCCAGATAAAGTCATCGTTTGGCAAGACGGTATCGTTTAAGAGCGGTGCATATCTCATCATCGAGCACACCGAGGCGCTGCATGTCATCGACGTAAACTCCGGCAACCGCTCCAAGGCGGCCAACGACCAGGAGACCAATGCACTCGAAGTCAACATGCGCGCCGCCGACGAAATAGCCCGTCAGCTGCGTCTGCGCGATATGGGAGGCATCATTGTCATAGACTTTATCGACATGGCCAAGGCCGAACACCGCCAGAAACTCTATGACCACATGCGTGAGGTCATGCAGAATGACCGCGCACGCCACAACATCCTGCCTCTGAGTAAATTCGGCCTGATGCAGATCACGCGCCAGCGTGTGCGTCCGGCTCTTGACATCGTGACCACCGAGGCCTGCCCGTCGTGCTACGGCAAGGGCGAGGTACAGCCGTCGCTGCTCTTTACCGACACTCTCCACGAGCGTCTGCAATATCTCGTAGAGACGCTGAAAGTAAAAGATTTCGTCATGTACGTCCATCCCTATGTGGACGCATATATCAAAAAAGGCCTCATATCCATGTACCGCCGATGGCGCATGGAGCTCGGAGCCAAATTCAAAATCCTCCCTGACCAGAGCCTCGCCTATCTGCAGTTCCGTGTGCTTGATGCCAAACGCAACGAGATAGATCTCCAGGAAGAACGAGACATGGGCTCATCGGCCTCAAAGACCAAAGCCAAGACCAAGAATCGAATCGAACAGGAATAACCCCCATCAACGGAGGTGGTGCCGAAGCCACCGCACGGCATCCGTCCGTCTCGGATACCCCGAGCCAATCCATCTACCGACACCCCTGGCTGTGAATCACGCCGGGGGTGTCATGCGTAAAGCAGCACGCCGAAATTGACCAGCCACCCTATGACGCATGTCATCAGGAAGGGGTCACGCAGCAGGTCACGCTCGGGATGTCCGCCATGGTTGCCGGCTATTACGGTCTGCATGTATCGCAGCATTCCGGCAAGCACCCATATCGCTGTAGTGTAGACATACGTGCTGCCTATGCGTGTCTCCACCTCGGGCGACAGCGTGTAGAGTATGTAGCCGATCAAGGTCACTGAGGCAAGCATGCCGAGCACCTGGTTGAGAAACGGCAGGGTGTATGAGAGTGTGCTGCGGCGAGTGACCACCCCGGTGTCGAGGCGTATGACCACATCATCCCTGCGCTTGGCAAATGCCAGAAACAGCGTCAGCAGAAACGTCATAACCACAATCCATGGCGACAACGCTATGCCACAGGCTATGCCGCCGGCCACTATGCGCAGCACGAAACCTATGGCTATGATCATCACATCGATGATGGGTATCCGTTTCAGCCCGAGCGAATAGGCTATGTTGAGCACGAAATATCCTATCAGCACAGCTCCGACCAGCATCCAGTGGCGCGGCAGCAGTTGCGTGGCTATGGCAAGCGACATCAGTCCGAGTATGACCATCAGGGCCAACGCCTGCATAGGGGAAATGTTGCCGGCGGCTACCTGTCGCATGCGCTTGAGCGGATGGGTGCGGTCAGCTTCGGCATCACGGACATCGTTGAAGCAGTAGATGGCACTCGCCATCAGCGAGAACGCCAGAAAGGTCCAGAATGCGCTCAGCCAGCAACAGCCGTCGAGCATCATGCCGCCGAAAAACATCGGCAGGAACACAAACAGGTTTTTGACCCACTGGAGTGGACGTATAATGAGAATGAACGGAAGGATGTGTTTCATATCCGGAGCATGTGGTAGATTATAGGCACTACAAAGATAACCAAAAAAAACCATGTGAGGAGATGCGTTGTTATAGATTTATAACCTACAAGTCAAGTATATAGTTTAATCTTAAATTGCCTTATTATGGACGACAGATTGTCATACGAAGAAAAGAAGGAGCTGCCCGACTCAGTATTCGGACTCCCCGAACGCCGCGAATACCCGATGCCTGACGCAGCACACGTGCGTGCCGCCGAAGCCTATTTCCGCTATTGCCCCGAGGACCTTAAGCCCAAGCTTGCCCGAGCCATCATGGCCCGCGCCCGTGAGTTCGGCGTCGATGTCGAAAGCCCCACCGTCCGTTCCTACGCCGAGCAATAAATCAGGCGGCCGCCGCCACGTTGTGTGACTCCGCATAAAAGTTAGTAACTTTGCACCACAGATTGCAGGGACATGCCATGGCACAATGTCACTAACTTAAGCAGTCGTTGACACTTGAATGGCATGTCCCTACTGCGATGTGTACATTCCTTAAGTTAATGGCATTGTGCCATGGCATGTCGCACAAGGCCTGTGCGTCATGATATATTCTGCGCATGGAAATTGTCTCTGCAATCATATACGCAATAACTGACATATGATTAACAACGATGAGTGAGGACGAACTGACGGAGATTATCGACGGGGCGCAGGTTTGCGGCCCGGAGCTGGCTGCGGCCTATGTGGAGCGCGGACGGCTCAGGTGGAAGCGCGGCGACATGCGCGGTGCGCTCGGTGATTACAATTCGGCGGCTGAGCTTGACCCCGACGGCCCGGGGGCTGAGCTGGCGGCACATACTGTGGAGATTCTCAATTTCTACAACACAGACCTCTATAATCCCTGATTCATAGATACATGGCGATGCCATGACACAGTGCCGTTAACTTAAGCAGTCTTTAATGGCATCTCCCTACTACATAATAACGCAACTCCTTAAGTTAGTGACAGTCATGCCGCGGCATGTCCCTGTGTGGGATGTGCCGCGGCATGGGCTATTGCTATTTATTAGGGGGGTGGGTTATTTGGTGGTGATGTTGATGATGGTCTTGCCGTCACGCTTGTCAATCGTCATCGATTCTATTGATGACGAGGGGATGTCCTTGAGGTTTGCTCTGGGGATTTCCTCTCCGTTGACTTTTATGATGGCATCGGCAAGTGCTGAGGGATTGTTGTTGGCGGTGCCATTTTCGCTTTTTTGCAGCTTTATGACGTTCATGTCAGGGAGCGTGTTTTGCGAGTGCGTTGACTGTTCCTGCTTGGGTGCCGCAACTGCTTGGGTCTCTTTCGGCGCCATGAAATTGATGGGCAATGCATAGTAGACGGCGACAGGTTTGCCGTTAAGCATTCCGGGAGTAAAGGGAGGCAATGATTTCACTACTCTGACGGCTTCGTCGTCAAACGGCTTGCCGAGGGACCTCAGTATCGTGACATCGCCCACTTCGCCTGTCTTGGTGACCACGAATCTGACCACTACGCGGCCCTGCTTGTTTTCTTGCCCCTCCGGGTATCTGAGATTTGCACGCAGATAGTCGAGCAGGGCTTTTTCACCACCGGGAAATTCGGGCTTCAGCTCAACGACATCATAGACCTTGTCGTTGTCAGTAGCGGCGGTTTCGGAAGTTTTTGTAACTTTGCTGTCGGAAGGCATCGGTGCGGCCGACTGGCTGAACAGCTCGGCTGAGGATGCCTCAGCCATGGCCGAGGCCACTGCCGGCAGATTGGCTGTTAACACGGCTGCTCCGAGAGCGGGCAGCAGGGCGAGAACGCGCATGCGACGTTTCGCCGAACTTTTTTGATTGTACATCATGGTGATACGTTTTTTAAGTTTACTATGATTCAGGCTGTTGGCAAGTGACGGGAATCTCGCGCCGACAGCCTTTTTTATCAATAACATCTGGTAGTCACGGGCGTTGACGCCGGCAGCAAGCACGCAGCTGTCGGCCTGATACTCGTGGACGGTTTTCAACTCTTCGCGCATGAGCCATGCCGCAGGGTTCCACCACTCTATGATGGCCGCTATCTGGGCCACTACAAGGTCTATGGGGTGTCGGAGGTCGAGGTGGCGCGTCTCGTGGCAGAGGATTATGTCTCCGCTCTCGGCATAGTCGGCCTCGTTCATCACTATGTATTTGCGCCAGCTGAACGGCGCGATGTCCTTGCGCCCTGTCAGCACGAGGGTGTATCGTCCGGCGGCCTCATGGCGTCCGTGCTTCACTATCATGGCCAGGCGCAGCCATATGACGGCGGTGTGTACGGCCACTGCCACGATGCCGGCGAGGTATATCCACAGGCATACGTTTGCTACCGGATTCCCCTGCACATCTACCGCATCGATTATCGGCATCTCCACGGCAACAGTGCCGCCGCTGACGGCCCGGGTGGTGTGTGACATCAGCGAGCGCACCCACATCATCAACGGGTATGCGCCCATCGATACAGCGTAGATGGAGAGGAGGATGGCGCGGTTGGCGCGGTGCTGATTTTCGCCTGCGAGTACCCATTTGTAGGTCAGGTATAGCAGAGCCATGATGATGGCCGAGTAGATGGAGTAGGACAAGAGAGTGCCCATGGCTGTCAGGAGTTTTGTTTGCGTTCGATGAGGTCTATTATCTCCCGTAGCTCGTCTACGGATATTTTTTCGTCCTCCACAAGGGCCGACACGGCCGATTTGTAGGAGTTGTTGAAGTAGTTGCGCACCAAGTCAGTCAGCGAGCGTTCGCGGAAGTCCTCCATGCGTGCCACGGCATAGTAGCGGTGCGACCCTCCCACTGGTTCATGGCTCACATAGCCCTTGTCCTCAAGGATGCGTACAGTGGTCGATACCGTATTGACGTGGGGCTTCGGCTCAGCATACAGCTCAACCATCTCTCTGACAAACATCGGGCCGCGGCTCCACAGCATCTGCATGATCTGGGCTTCTTTCTCCGTAAGTACCTGTCGTTTTCGTCCGGCTTTCATATAACGTAAAAATTAGTTGACACCGCAAACTTACAACTAATTTTTTAGTCAGCCAAATTTTCCCCAATATTTTTTTCGCTCACTCCACTCTCAAATATATGATGACGACACCCACCGGCAGGAGTGCCGCATGAAAGTGCAAACTCGGAGTACTGATACATACTAAACGACTGAGAGTTAGGCGCGATAGCCATGTCCTAGGCGAGTGATAGGTCAGTAATGCCGTATGGTGGAGTAGTCCCGGAGGGACGGATTCATGCTTAACCGGGGATGAGGGATGGCGCAGCCATGCCGAGTCTCCGGACAGGAGCGCACACACGAGGGGGAGTCCCAGAGGGACGGATTTATGGTAGCGGATTAGGACAGTTCGCACTCGTCCCAGTCATGCCCTGTGTGCCGATAGAGCCTCTCAAGCTCCTCCTTGGTGCCTTCCCCTTTGTGATGTGTCTCCTGGTTACGTACATAGTTGATTACCGTGTCCAGCGTTGTCGGGTCTTTTGACTCAGAAAAGAAGCCCTCACACCATCCGTCAAAATCGGGGAAAAGCCCACATTTGCGCATCCATTGGCTGGTGCGGCTCTTGATTTCCTGAATCAGTTTTGCCTTGGATATTGACGAGTGGACATCCACCACCATGTGTATATGGTCTTCCACTCCGTTTATGCGGTAGAGATAGCACTGTCGCTCTTTGAGCATGTTCCAGATAACGCGGTACAAATGCTCGCGGACCTCCATCGGTATGGCCGGACGGCGCCCTTTAGTGGCGAATACAAAATGCTGTATGTCAAGGGTATGACTCATGGCGTATTTTTTGCTAAGATAGCACTATTCTTATATAATAGCAAGTTTGCTACCATAAATCCGTCCCTCCGGGACTCTACCTCGTGTGTGCGCTCGTGGCCGGAGACTCGGCATGGCTGCGCCATCCCTCATCCCCGGTTAAGCATGAGTACGTCCCTCCGGGACTCTACCCCTTGTGTGCTCGGGGCCGTGTGCTTGGGGAAAAGTTGCTGAACTGTAAAATAAATTGTAGGGCTGCACCCTGGTGCAGCCGTTACACCCTGATAATCAGCGGATGCACCAGGGTACATCCCTACAATCTGGCGGTTTGGGATGCGGTGGTTTGCTGTGCTGGCGTGCAGAGGTGGGTTTTAGATGAAGGGCTGGAGGGCGGTGGGGGA
>ERZ1027217.58-NODE-58-length-65442-cov-11.809916_pt1 | contig 65442 bp, 61 predicted proteins | sample MGYA00519268_ERZ1027217 | MGnify/ENA primary metagenome ERZ1027217 (study PRJEB26926, sample SAMN06164537) | human gut metagenome | biome: ENVO:00009003; feature: ENVO:2100002; material: ENVO:00002003 | host: Homo sapiens | place: USA | collected 2012 ...
TTAATCAAAAGATACACCACTCAGGATTTAATTTTTGTTATTAAACACCCTCTAAGCCTCGCCACCGTCAAGTTCATCAAACACGAGCGTCATATCAACATGCTTCTGTCCGTCAAGCATGAATATGCCCGATGTCTGGCGGAAACCAACCGTACTGTACATATGCGCGGCATAAAGCTGCGCCTCAATGGAGATTGACGGCGAGTCAAACCTCTCGTGTGCGATGCGCACACCCTCGGCCATCAGAGCGCGTCCGATGCCGCAGCGGCGACGCACAGAAATGACTCGCCCTATATGTATGTCATCACTGCATACACCCGGAGGTATCACGCGCAGATACCCTACCATCGCCCCCTCCTCCATGGCCATCAGATGCACCGACACCTTGTCAGCTTCATCTATATCCTGATAGGCACAACGCTGCTCTACAACAAAAACCTCAGCCCGCAGCCTGTATATGCTCCAAAGCTCATCATGTGACAGCTCATAGAATCCTTTAGCTACAAATTCCATATTTCTCAAACTTGGCAAATAATAATATCACCACAAAAATAGCAATAAAAACCCGTCCCGGCCCTATCTGAAGAAAAAATACGAAAATTCAGCGTCAGCACTTGCAGACTCCGAAAATTGTTGCTATCTTTGCATTGCTTTTAGAGAAAAGCCGATTGGCAACGATGCCTACTGGAGAGGTGGGTGAGTGGCTGAAACCACCAGTTTGCTAAACTGACGTAGGAGCAATCCTACCACGAGTTCGAATCTCGTCCTCTCCGCAAAACGCAGACAATCCCCTGAAACTCAACGAGTTGTCAGGGGATTAGCTTTTTAAACTCGGACACAAGCCGGACACAAAATACATGGGGGAGTGGAAGTGCTCATTGCGGTAAATGCGTATAAAACACACAGATTCGTCTATGCGGCGAATCTTCTTTTTTTCTGTGACGTAGCTTATATCATTTGTTGCCAAGAATCTTGTTGGCGGCGGCAAAACCGATGCCGATGAAAAATCCGTAGGAATCAATCGCTGATATGATGACACGAAATTACAGTCAATGCCTTGAGGGCGTGAGCGTTATTTTCATGGACTAAATGCGGTGTGACTACCACTGACGTCGGTCACATTCCATTAAACAGGATGCGCAACTGCTGTTTTGTCGCATAAATAAGGGCGGATGTCGCAAAAGCTGCCATGATATGGCCGGCGATTATAAATTTGCAGACAAATAACCCAATCACATAAAACAGCAGTTATTATGAAAAAATTCTTTTCCAACATCCTATCCTCCATGATCGGGACATGGATTGCGTTAGCAGTAGTCGCCATCATCATGATAGGCGCAATCGCTGTGGCAGTCAGCAGTATCGGGGGCAGCGACAACCAGTCGGCATCTCTTGAAAAGAAATCAATCCTCAAAATAGACCTGAAAGGGTCAATAGAGGAGCGTGAAACATCTTTTGACATAGATTTCATTGCCTTGATGCAGGGGAAAGGTCTTGAGGAGCCGCAGAGCCTCGTAGCTTTGACCAAAGCACTGCATGAGGCTAAAACCAACGAAAAAAATCAGTGCGCTATACCTTGACTGCAAAGGTGCCAGCGCTTCACCGGCGACTCTGAAAGCTCTGCGCAACGCCGTCATCGACTTCAAGAAGAGCGGCAAAAAAGTATATGCCTACGGCGACTATCTCTCCCAGGGCGACTATTACGTGGCTTCGGTGGCCGACAGCGTATTCCTCAATCCTTCGGGCTACCTCGCTCTGAGCGGCATGTCTACGGCTTCAATCTACATGAAAGACCTGTTTGACAAATTAGGCATAGAATTTCAGATAGCCAAGGTAGGTACATTTAAATCGGCTGTGGAGCCTTTCACGCAGTCACATATGTCTGAACCGGCACGCGCCCAGCTCGACACTCTGACCGTCAATATGTGGTCAATAATCAGGGCTGACATCGCTGCGGCACGCAAAATCAAAACCGCCGACATCGACAGCATCATGGCATCAAACATCACGATGTGTTCCACTCCCGAGCAGATCAAGGGTTGGAAACTCATTGACCGCTGCGTGGTGCGCCGCGAGATGAACGACATCCTGAGCCGTCTGGTAGGTGTGGATAAGAAAGACCTCCGCTTCGCATCCGTAGCCGACATGGACACTCATTCGGACTGGGGTACCAAATACGACTCCAAAAACCAGATAGCCGTCCTGTATGCCGCCGGTGAAATAGAGGAAACCGAAAATGCCGGCATCAACTGCGAGAAACTCGTCCCCGTCATCACCAAACTCGCCGATGACGACAATGTCAAGGCCATGGTGCTCCGCGTCAATTCACCTGGCGGTTCAGTGTTCGGTTCGGCCGAAATCGCCGAGGCCCTGTCATACTTCCAGTCCAAGGGGAAGAAACTCGCAGTGTCAATGGGCGACTACGCCGCATCGGGCGGCTACTGGATATCATGCGAGGCCGACCGCATATTCGCATGCCCTCTGACAGTCACCGGCAGCATAGGCATCTTCGGCATGCTCCCCAACGGCAAGGGACTGCTTGAAAAGCTCGGAGTAAATCCGCAGTTTGTCACCACCAACCAGCTGTCGGACATCCGCATACCTTTAGCTCCGATTACCGACAGCCAGATGGCAGCACTGCAGGCCGAAATCAACCGCGGATATGACAAATTTATCAATCGAGTAGCCCTCGGACGCCACATGCCCGAGTCAAAAGTCCGCGCCATAGCCGAAGGCCGCGTATGGGACGGCAAAAAAGCACTTGAACTCGGCCTCGTGGACCAACTCGGCACACTTGAAGACGCCATAGCATGGGTTGCCACAACCTCCAAGGTTGACAAAGACTACGACGTGGTTCTCTATCCCAAAACCGAATCAAGCTTCATGGACATGGTGATGAGCATGACCAAGACCGGCCTCGCCCCACAAATGGACCAGATGCTCGGCAAAATCGAAGCCAACCCCTTCCTTCTGGCCAAAGGCATCAGCATAATCCAGCAGAAACCACTTCAGGCACGAGCCCCCAAAGCCCTGTTCCTCCTCTGACACCGAAACCCCACAGATAAACAATCAGCTTTTTCACACCCCATCCCGGACTGTCCATCTCCCTCGGTTCAGTCCGGGATGGCTTTTACTTTCAGCACATATCCTCTTTTATGCAGAGTCTCTATAACGATTGAATCATCAGGTGACAGAAGTTTCCTGAGATAATTAATCTGCACATTGAGAGCCATTGAATTTGCATAACTTACATCACCCCATACATGTTCCAATATATAGTCCCGTGCAACCATTCTTCCTTTCTGTCCGACAAGAATCTGCAATATCTCATTTTGTCGCTCGGACATTGTCACAGACACATCATCAAACGTAAGTGATGACAGATTGCAGTCATAACACGTGCCACCAATAATAATGGTCGTTTCTTCAGTCATATACCGATGGCGGTCACAATATCCTATGGAATATGCAAGGATACCTCAACAAAGGTTTAGGCACTATCCCCATTGATGTAAAAATCTATTACTGTCCGCTAAACCATAAAAGAGTGAGTCCAACATCCTGAACGGCAGAAGTTGGACTTACTTTTTGTATAGGACAGTAATAATACCATATAAACTAACAAGCGTCAAAGATGTCCTCATCAGCATCATGCCTGACAGACTATCCATATCCAATATCAGACTTTCAGTGGGTCAGGCGGTGGAGGAGGCGCGTCAGGCGGCGGGTGTCGGAGGGGGTGATGCCCGGGCGGTTACGGGTGTTGCCTTTCTGGAGTGTGGCGGCGATGCGGATGCCGCTGTAGCGGAATATCTCGCGGAGGACGCGGATGGTACCCGTGGTCTGGTGGAAAAATATGTTCCACGGCCATGGGGTGGTAGATGTGACTATCACGACAGCCCGTTTGCCCTTCATAAGCGGACGAGGCATGGCCGACTTGTTATCATCCATCATGGCGTAGACCACGCGGTCAAACAATCCTTTCAGCTGTCCGGGCATATTGCCCCAATAGCATGGAGATCCGAGCACTATGAGGTCATGGTCACGCAAGAGCGCGGCAAAGCGGTGAGCGTCATCATCGGGCAGTATGCAGGTGCCTCGGCTGCGGCAAGCCATGCAGCCGGTGCAATGCCGGTAGGCCGATGCCCCGACAGCAAACTCCGTGACACTGTATCCGTCTGCTTCGAGGGATTCTTTAGCCATGCCGAGGAGCCGGCTGATGTGTCCGTTGACACGCGGTGATGCGTTGATTATCAGAACCTTCTTGTCCATAATCATCTATTGTAATAATTTCTTTAATACATTGTCACGAAATGCCAGGCCTATGGAAAATTCCGTATCCCGGATAAACACATCATTACTGTCAAACGAATCCACAGCCGCGATGCGGACTATGTTTGACTTGTTGACACGCAGAAACATGTCAGGCGGCAGAGTCTCCTCCATAGCCTTGATAGTCATGCGTGTTACAAGCCGCCGGCCATCGTTGAGATGTATGATCACATAATCTTTCAATCCCTCCACATAGAGAATCTCAGCATACATGACGCGATGATACCTGCGGTCAGCCTTGACTATGATGAACTCCGCCGCCGATTTGGCCATCTCAGCTTCCCGGGCTTCCTTAAGCAATAATGTATGATAGTCAGCAGCCTTATTGACGGCACGCTCGAATCTCTCGGGGTCAATCGGTTTGAGCAGATAGTCTACGGCATCGACCTGATAGCTCTCCACGGCATATTCGGAGTATGCCGTAGTGAATATGACAAGGGTATCATGCGGTATCTGTCGGGCAAATTCAATACCTGTCAGGCCGGGCATCTGTATGTCAAGAAACAGCAGATCCACAGGATTTGCAGCCATATACGCCGCAGCTTCGGACGCATCGGCAGCCATCGCACACAGTTCGAGCTTCGGATTGGCATCCACGAGCCGTTTCAGCCCGCGACGAGCTATCGGTTCGTCATCTACTATAAGACACTTCATCTTCTATGTATGTAGGTATGGTCAAAGTTACTATATATTTGTCGGATTCCTTACGCTCCGACAGCGAAAAAAGCTCGCCGTAGAGAAAGGCAAGCCTTCGGCGCGTATTGGCAAGTCCCAGACCGCCGGAATGTATGTCAGCGGTATCCTTAGCCGGTGAAAACGAGTTGACGCATCTGAACAGGCACATGCCGTGGGGTGCCCTTTCAAACGAAATATCCACATAACGCCGTCCGCCTACGACAGTGCTGTATTTCACCGCATTTTCCACAAAAGTGATGAAAATGAGTGTCGGCACCAGCATCTCCCCTATCCGCCGGTCGGTGGATATGGAATAGTCAAACGGCTCTATGCGTGTCTTCTCAAGATTGAGGTATGTGCGCAGAAACCACACTTCATGTGCCACGGTGGCGCATCCACGGTCAGTCTCGGCAAACTGATACTGTAGGAGGTTTTTCAATTGATCAAGCATCTCCGATGCTTGACGAGGATTCTCGTCGGCGAGTATGCCCACATTGTTGAGCACATTGAAGAGAAAGTGCGGATTGATCTGCTTGCGCAGAAACGCATATTCCTGCCTGACTGTCTCGGTGCGCAGCAGTGTCATCCTACGCGAACCTATAATCCAGTCCTGCAAGAACATTATGGCTCCCGTACCGCCTATAAACAATGCCATGGTCAGCATCGACCCCAGAGTCGACACGACCATTATAGGCACCGGCATAGCATGGTTATAGGCAGCCGGCTCATATGTGAGCATCTCTGTGACAATCATCGGAACCACAAGCACCACTATCTCCACCGCGACCGATATACAGTATCGCTTCAGGCTGCGATGCTTCTTGAACCGCCGAAACAGCCACAGGATATTGCTGTAGGCCAGCAGATTGAGAAACAGATACATGCACACCGCTCCGCTCAGTCGGTGCAACGTGAATTCAGGCTGATCGGGCGCATTGAAAAATGTCCCGAAAGCTATCACGGCCAGAAGTATCTGGAATATCAGATGCCTCCACACGCGGCTGTGACGCGACACCAGGAAATCCGTCAACGATGAGAACGACAGAGATTCCAGTTCCTCTCCTCCGTCATCGACAGGAGGCGTGGGCAATTCGTATAACTGATGACGCAGATAGTCGGCCAGATGCCTGATTTCCGACGCAGCCGACGCAGGGGCTGATTTCAACGCCTCTCCCACCTTGTCAAGCATCGACATGATGCGGCCGGAGTCAAGCCTCGTCTTTACGGCTGAGATATATGCCTGCAAGGTTTCGACAGAGCGTTTCTCGCGGTCAAGTTCGACGCTCCACCGCTCATAGAGCTGCAAAGCCCCGATGCCGAGGAGAATCATGGCAAGCAGAATGCTGTTGATGAAACTGTCAACCAATATCCATGGCGACAGATAGTAAGATATGCGTGGCGGTATGTCAAGCCAGACGCGCGTGGCATACTCCAGACCAAGCCCTATTAGCGACACCACAAACGACAGAGCGATGACATACAGCCCATAGGCCACATAACGTTGCCTCATCAATATGCGAGGTACGGCATAGACATTGTTTACTACGGCGGCAAGCATAAACAGCGATGCCATGGGCACAAGCAGCCAGCATATCCTGTAGCCGCACTGCTCGTATGACTCGACGAACGCCGCCACGACCACACCTGATGCAACGAACGTAAATGCGACGGCCAGTATCAGATATTTGACAGCCCTGTTCACTCTACCTCTTCCATCTGATCGGGATGATACACTATGTCGCTCCGGTCAACGGGCGAAGCGAGAAAATATCCGAGACAGAAGTCGCCGGCAAACATGCGCGGGCCGTTGCTGTCGCTCTGTAGTGCCACGAGATAGTCAAACATCTCACGTGACACCGCCGTAACCGAGACCGTAACCACATCGCCGTCACGAAGCACCATATTATCATCCTCCTCGTCGACATCCTTGCGACTCGTCATAATCACCTCATGGATAAGCCCATTGACGGCGTGGCAGTCGTCAAGCACGCTCCACAGATAAGCCTCGCCATTACGGTAGAGACGCACCCAGTAACAGTCATCCACTCCCGGCGAGTCGGTAAACGTCACTTGAAGCAACGCCACATAGTCATAGGGCATCTTGATCCAGCGAAATTCCAGAGCGAGGATGTCAGTTGACGGCCCCATGGTGGAAACAGACGAATACGAGCGTCCGCCGGCCGACACATCTAAGCGGTATTCATGTCCCTCTATGCCTCCGAGAGCATCGGTAAACACACCGTCGGCGTCAGGCGACAGCGACACGGTAGTTCCGGCAGTCATATCCGTCAGACGCACGGACGCATCGGTAATCTTATGGCGATTCATCGCTTCATCCATCGGGGTCGTGGAAGTCAGGGCCACCCGGGCACCGTCAGCTGTCAGATTACCTTCGATAACCAGCTGTGGCTCCACATCGTGGTAATGAAAATCAAGCTCCTTCTCGCATGAAGTACACATGACAGCCGCCGTCAGCAGCAGACCTATATAATATCTTGTCATCATATCAGAATTTTATAGTATATGAAACCGAGGGGACTATGCCGAAGAGTGACTGCTGCACTGCTTTTGTACCGGATGGTTTCTCCGCATCGTCCTCAAAATATATCACAAACGGGCTGTAATGGGCATAGGCATTAAATACGCCAAACGACCATATAGAGGTGCAACGCTTGCCCACTCTCGTATATGTGGCCGACAGGTCAAGGCGATGTGACGCCGGGGTCTGGTAGCCGTTGCGCTGCGAGTAATAATAGCATGTCGTACCGCTGATTTCATATTTGGCATCAGGCGCAGTCAACGGGCGACCCGACGAGTAGGTCCATGAAGCCGAGAATTTCCAGGCATCGTTCAGATCATACATCGCCACTACGGCCACATCATGGCGGCGGTCGTTGGAGGCATCGTACCATCGGCCGTCGTTTATGCCGTCTATGCGTGTCTCGGTCCGGGAGAGGGTGTAGGAAATCCAGCCGGTGAGTTTACCGGTATTTTTACGCAGCATCAGTTCCATGCCGTAGCTGCGCCCTTTGCCGCCCATAATCAGGCTCTCGAGGCTGACACGCGAAAACATCATCATGCCGTCACGATAATCATACACATTATCCATCGACTTATAGTAGCCTTCGGCCGACCAATCCCATGCGCCGTCGGCAGTCATGCCGGCATATCCGGCCGAATACTGCGCTGTGCGCTCGGGCTTCACCTGCGATGATGTCAGCGCATAACGGTCAAAGGGGAAGGTGGTCGAGGTGGCACGGATGCCATGCAGATTCTGAGTGGTGAGAGACGCCCCGGCCTTGACGTTGTGACACCGGGTGATATTATACTTGACGCTGCCGCGAGGCTCAAAATCCACGTAGGCCTTGCTTGAAAAATCAGGCAGAGCCTCGTGCAGAGCCTCAAACGCATGGAATCTGTCGCCCGACATCGCGCTGAACACCGACAGCCTCGCACCCATTGACAAGGATACGCGCTCGCTAAAAGTCCCTTCATATCCGGCCCACAGAGCGTTTTGCCATCCCGAACGTATCTCTTTCTGCCGGGAAGCGTTCACCTCCATCTCCCCCGACTTTACGCGCAGCAGCTCGGAGCGCAGACCCATTTCTACCATATGGTTATCCGAGATGTCAAAGATTGCACGCTCGTTAAGCGACGCGGTGCGGATGTATTCAGTCATCCTCTGTGACGTTTCCATCAGGTCCATTGACATGTCGGTGGTGTAGTCGGTAAACGCTCCTGTGGTCACGAAGCGCCAGCGGTCACCGGCCCGTGCAGTCCAGTTGGCACTCGCGGCGATGTTGCCCCAGTGCATCCCCATCAGATCGCTGATGGCCAGATTGTCACGAGACGCGAAAAATGACACATCAAGCATGTTGCTGCGGTTTATGTCGTAACGCAGCCGCGCATTGACGTCAAAGAAATTCATCACCGTGTTTTTGTACTCCGGAATCAGTTTCAGAAACAGATCCACGTATGACCTGCGTGCAGCCACTGAAAACGACAGCTTGTCCTTGACTATCGGGCCGTCGGCGGCAATCTTGGCATTGAGGATACCCACCGTGCCGGAAAAATTGTAGTCCGACATATCGCCCGGCTTCATGGAGGTCTCAAGCACCGACGACGTGGCGCCACCAAACTGCGCAGGTATCGGCCCCTTGTGGAGCGTGGCACGCCCCATGGCATCATCATTGAATGTGGAGAAGATACCCATCATGTGCGACGGATTATAGAGCGTGGCCCCGTCGACCGTCACCAGATTCTGATAGGCGTTGCCGCCTCTGACCTCAAAACCGCCGGCACCGTCAGCCTCGCCGTGCACCCCCGGGAGGAGGGTTATCGACTTGATAATATCCGTCTCGCCAAACAGTTGCGGCGTGGCTGCGAGTTTCGACAGCTCAAGCCGTTCGCTGCCGAGCCGTCCGTCGGTCACACGCTGCCGCGCCGACTGGCCCGTCACAGTGACCTCCCGGAGTTTCTGAGTCTGTATGCTGTCAGTCTGCGCATGAGAAAAAGCGGCACCGCCGCATAACACTACTAAAAATAAAAGCCTAAAAAACATCTTTCTTACCTAAGAATATATCTGCAAAGTTACAATGGTTTTCCTGCAATCATATTGCAAAGGTAAAAACAACCGCCCCGTCCCCCATCAAATATGAGACGAAAGCGGCAATCTCTACGACCAACCCTCATGGTTTTGTCCGATATTGCGCCATGTTTGCGGATGTATTCGCCTGAAATTTTCCGATATTTCAGCCCTCTATGTTTCATAACATATTTGCTTGTCGGATTAGAATAGTTTGCTAATTTTGCATTGACCTTACGCCGTGTGACTCCAGAAGGAGCCGGAACGAGGGAGGTCATTACATAAAGAAAGCGTTTACTGCGCTTGATTCTTGGCTGTTTCAGAAATCTGGCAGTTTCACAAACTTCGTCAAGAGTGAAGTAACGGTAGATGTCTCGGGTATGATATCATATCCAATAGCGGATTATACCTTCTCGGTATGTCCTCATTGGCGTATCATATATCATACGGCGTAGGCTCTGCGTTACTCGTTCTACGAAGTGACGGCTATGCCAGATGCCTTGAAACAGCAGGACGAGTAACAGTACGGATCCTGCGCTTTTTTATTTTGGCTGTTTACCTTTGGGGATTCGGAGGTATATGTAGAGGTATTTATAAAGGTAAACCGTCAAATTATCATGAAACATTTCAAGACCGCCGAGACAACCTTATTCTTCAATACCAGAGACGAGATGATTAAGGTAAAGTTAGAGAGAGTCGCCTATTTTGAGGCTGACTCCAACTATTGCCATGTCTTTTTCAGCAATGGAGCAAAAGCCACTCTTCTGACAAGCCTCGTAAATATCGAAAGTCTTCTTACAGAATGCTTCAAAGGATGTAATCCTATGTTCATCCGTATCGGCAAACGGTTTATCGTCAACAGGCAGTATATCTTCCAGATAAACATACCTCGTCAAAAACTGATTCTGACAGACTATGTTTCTCCCACTATTCATGAAATATCCATATCTAAAGAAGCTCTGAAAAACCTGAAACAACTTTATACCACAAACTAAATGGAAATAATCATAGGCCGTCAAGGCACTCAGAAAACGCCGATTTCAGACCCCACTGTAAGTAGAAGGCATTGTAAAGTGACTGTCAATGGCGATGGAACTTATATCATAGAAAATCTAAGCCCATCGGGCACAAAAGTGGACGGAGTAAGCATCATACGCACTACCGCCACCGCTAATAGCCGTGTCCAGTTAGGGTTAAATTTCAGTGCCACTCTTGTAGAGCTGATAGGCATCCCTCAGGCATCCTCTATGGCACATCACCCGACTCAATCAGATACGGCGAAGACACAGTCAGAGCAAAAGTCGCAGCCGGATGTCAAGACTTTCAACATCTCTCATCTTCGCCGAGTATGGGAGGAGTATAATAATGCCAACATTGAGATGGCTGATATTCAACGAAAAACAAATCTTATACGCACCGGTTTAGGCATATTTACCATGTGTGCTATGCCTACAATATTCTTTTTTGGCCCTATCGGATACGTGCTGACCGGACTTGGTGTTTTAGGTAACATCTACAGTTTTGCCGGCATGAGAAATGCCGAAACTGCCGAGGAAAGGCAGTGTCGCCAGGATGCTTTTGATGACGCATGGGTATGTCCGAATCCGGAGTGTGGACGCTCATTACTGGCCAAAAACTACAAATTGTTAGTCCGCAACCATCAGTCGTGTCCATATTGTAAATGCAAATACGTGGAGAAATGAAACGATTCCTGGCTCTATTCACCATATGCCTGATTGCAATATGCGGTTATGCTGAAACTTATGTAGTAAGCGTAGGGATAGGCAACTATGCCGACCCTAAGGTGCAGAACCTCAGAAAGACAGAGGCAGATGCTAAGGCTATAGCGAAGTTCTTCAAAAAAGGCACGAAGCATGTAATCACCATCACCGGCAGATATGCCACAAAATCACGGATACTTAAAAGCATGAGAAGTCAATTCTCACGAGCTAAGGCAAGCGATAAGATAGTTTTCTTTTTCAGCGGCCATGGTTATCCAGGCGGGTTCTGCCCATATGATATGACTAAACTTGAAGATGGAATCACGTACGCCGATGTAGTCGGCATAATGCAGCAGTCCAAAGCTAAGAGCAAGTTTGTCTTTGCTGATGCCTGTAATAGTGGAGCAATAAGGCAAAATGGGTCTGGCTCTGACCCCAAATCGGGCAATGTATTGCTATTTTTATCGTCACGAGGCAACGAATACTCTGCGGAAAGCCCTTTTCTCGCGAACGGATATTTCACCAAACATCTTCTTAGAGGGCTTAGTGGTGGAGCCGACACCAATAAAGATATGCGTATCACGGCTCGCGAACTGTTCAACTATGTCAGTGACGGAGTGAAATCACAGACAAATGATCGTCAGCACCCCGTGATGTGGGGCAAATTTGATGACAATCTCCCCATCGTAGAATACCATAAAAAGTAGTTTCGTCAATTAATCGCAATAGTTTATCAAACATCACAAGGATAATTATATATCAATCCCACTCATGATATATCTTTGCCTTAAATTCTGAGAATTAAACCAAAAATTAAAAACCATGTTTGCAATAATTTGGATAGTAATCTGGGCATTAATATTCAACATCTTTAATGGTCCGTCTGTCGGACAAATCATCGGTTTTATATTAATCGGACTCGGTGGTCCTATTGGTCGCTGGCTATTCCAAATTTCAAAAGGATAATCATATGAATCTAATAAGCGGTTCAAAACTCCAGAGCGGTAAATACCGAATCATCCGTGTCCTCGGACAAGGAGGTTTCGGCATCACATATCTTGCCGAGAATATGTTTCTTGACAAGCAGGTGGCCATCAAAGAATTTTTTCCGAAAGAGCTATGCGGTCGAGACAATACCAGCCATCTGACACTCGGCACTCAGAACAATGCCGAAACAGTTGAAAAACTTAAATCTCGATTCCTTAAAGAAGCCAAAAATATCGCAAAACTTGATTACCCCGGGATCGTCAAAATCCACGATGTTTTTGAGGAAAACAATACGGCTTATTATGTGATGGATTATATAGAGGGAGTATCTTTGGCAAAGATGGTGAAAGAGCATGGAGCATTACCTGAAAGCAAGGCAGTGGGTTATATCATGAAGGTAGGGGAGGCTGTGGCCTATATGCATTCCTTGAGCATGAACCATCTTGATCTTAAGCCAGCAAACATCATGATTCGCGCTGCAGATGATGAGCCTATTCTGATCGACTTCGGACTCTCAAAGCAGTACGATACAAGCGGAGCTCAGACTTCTATCACGCCTAGCAGTGCATCTAACGGCTTTGCACCCGTTGAACAATACTGTCGAGGCGGAGTAGCAACTTTTACACCTCAAACTGACATTTATGCCCTTGGAGCTACTTTGTTCAATCTACTCTCAGGCACCGTCCCCCCTCATTATAGTTACATAATTGAAAACGGCTTACCTCCTTTACCCATTACAGTTTCCATGCCATGTGCTGATGCCGTCAGTCATGCAATGGAGATTAATAGGAATAATCGTCCTGCAAGAATTAATGAATTCCTCTCTGAAATTTCTAAAGCCAAGACAAAAAAATCATTATTGGAATCAAACTTATCAGAGGAAACACAATTAATATATGTCACAACCCATGAACCCAAAATAGCACCTCACATGGAGTTGGCGCATTATAATCACTCCACTCCACCAAATATACAATCATTAGGACCGAGCAACTACTCCTCAGCATCTGAAGAAACACAGTTTATTGAGCCGCCTCATGATTATGAATCTGAAGCCCGACAACTTAAGGAGAAGTTAGATTATGGTTGTGGGAGCTTATTGTGTGTTTTCACTGCAACAATTGTTGTTGGAATTATATTTTTCCCTCTGATACTATATACTTCTTCGGATTATATAGCGTGGTCAATCATCCTATATATAATAATATTATTTGGCGCAATGCTTTTAGCGATGAAGTTAGTCGACAATATTAATAATAAACGTATTCAGTCATGGAAAGATGAGCATCCTTACGACCCTCGTTCTAAATTTTTATAATAATTCATCACGCATCGCTATGGTTTCATCATTCAAGATGGAAAGCACTTGACTGTCAGAAAAGAGCACATTTTTAATACCGTAAAAAGTAGTTTTGTCAATTATATCAGTGAGTTTGTCAATCATTAGTTTATGGTTGACTAAATATTGATAACACATATTTACATTTGCGAAAACCATAAAGCTATCACATATGCAGTTAAAAGAAGGTTCTATACTCCAGAATGGGAAATACCGGATTATCCGTGTCCTCGGACAAGGAGGTTTCGGCATCACATATCTTGCCGAGAATATGTTTCTTGACAAGCAGGTGGCCATCAAAGAATTTTTTCCGAAAGAGCTATGCGGTCGAGACAATACCAGCCATCTGACACTCGGCACTCAGAACAATGCCGAAACAGTTGAAAAACTTAAATCTCGATTCCTTAAAGAAGCCAAAAATATCGCAAAACTTGATTACCCCGGGATCGTCAAAATCCACGATGTTTTTGAGGAAAACAATACGGTTTATTATGTGATGGACTATATTGAGGGCATATCCCTCGCCGATATGGTGAAAGTCAACGGTCCTTTGCCAGAATCCAAAGCTATAGGATATGTCATTAAAGTTGGCGACGCACTGGAATATATCCATTCACGTCAGATGACTCATTTTGATGTCAAGCCGGCAAATATCATGGTTCGCAAATCCGACGACACCCCGATATTGATAGATTTCGGATTATCTAAGCAATACGATACTCACGGAGATGCCACTTCTACAATCATGCAAGGGGTCAGCCATGGTTTTTCTCCCATTGAATTATATAGCGCCAATAGTGTTGCAACATTTTCTCCGCAGACCGACGTTTATTCGTTAGGAGCGACTTTGTTTTTCCTTTTAACAGGCACAGTCCCACCGTCTGCTTCACAAGTCCTGGAAGAAGGTCTGAAATTCCCGGCTGATATATCTCCAGATATTCGTAGTGCAATAAAGCGGGCTATGAGCGCAAATCGCACTATGAGATACGAATCTGTCAGAAACTTTTGTAGCGATTTGTCAAATGATAATAGAGCAAATATTAACCATAGTATTTCTTCATCAGAAGACACGTTTGATGAAGAAACCCGGATAATTACAAATCAAGGAAATATATCTGAAAATACAAAGGAGCCGGAATCCGCCGGAAGCATCTCTGAAGAAGACGGACAAGGTCATGGTTATGATATTGAGCCATCCAGGTGGGACAAAATTGTCACATGGATTTGTGGAACGAACAATCTTGTTAATGCAGATAAAATACCTAATTCAAAAAAAGACACATATCTGGTCCTGCTTATATTTTTAATAATTGCAGCTGGAATGTTTCCGATTGGAGGTTGGTTACTAATCGCTATACTTTATAAGTATATCCGGAACTCTCTACAACGAGTCTTATTTGCTGATTATTTAGATGAATTTGACGATGCGTACGATTACTCCAAAGGTAAAGCAATCACCATACTTATTTTAATCTTATCCATACCCATCGCTTTCTTCTTTTTAATAGTTCCTACGTCAAAACATGACAACAAAAAGGAGGTGACGGAATATGTCACCCAATTTTCTACAGGATGTCCCTTTAACATTTATGATGTGCAAGTATCATCGGCAAGTTATGTAAATGGAGATATTATTCTCACTTTACATTCCTCCGATTCAATTCATTTTAATCGAGATTATCTAAATGAGCTAAACTTTGAGTTGTTGAAGCCTCTATTCATTGATAAGGGACTAATCCATCACACTATCGCGAAAAATAACAAAATCACCTTCAAGTTTTATAACAACGGTATAGAGATGAAACCCATCACGCTTACCCCTACTGAAGTTGAAAAATACGAAAAAACAGACAGCACCACTAGAGGTAAGGCTTGGATTAAAGCTCTTATCGAATTGGAAAACTATTATCTTCCTCAGGATTTGGGTGCAAATGTTAAAATCACCGATGTCTCAATTGAAAATATTGCGAGCCACAATGGTAATTATCTGACGTATACATTTGTCGATAATGACAGAATCATGAAAAAAGAATTTGGCGACAGCCTTAATTATAAGATTCCCCAATTCTTGCCTCTAAACATACCATATATTGGTGAGAGCGTAGCGAACGCCCTTCAAGGAATTGGATTCAAAATTTATAGTGGAAATAATGTCATCGCAGAGGACGTGCTGATTTCAACTTCTGACATAAAGAGAATACTAAGTCACGCCCAAGAATAGGTTTATAAGAAACGTCACATCGACATCACCAACAAGAATTATATGCAATTAACAACAAATACGAGACTCCAGAATGGGAAATACCGGATTATCCGTGTCCTCGGACAGGGTGGTTTCGGCATCACATATCTCGCTGAAAATACTTTCTTTGACAAGAAGGTGGCCATCAAGGAATTCTTTCCGAAAGATTTCTGCGGTCGAGACGATACAAGCCATCTTACACTCGGCACTCAGAACAATGCCGAAACAGTCGCAAAGCTCAAAGACCGCTTCCTCAAAGAAGCAAAGAATATAGCCAAGCTTGACCATCCGGGCATCGTCAAGATCCACGACATCTTTGAGGAAAACAATACGGCATATTATGTCATGGACTATATTGAGGGCGAGAACCTCAATGAAATGGTCAAGCGCGAAGGTCCACTATCAGAAGTAATGGCCGTCGGATATATCCGCATGGTAGGCGATGCTATTACTTACATCCACTCGCTTCACATGACACACTTTGATGTCAAACCGGGCAATATAGTGGTACGTCGAAGAGATAACCAGCCCATACTAATCGACTTCGGCCTGTCAAAACAATATGACATTCATGGCGACGCGACATCCACACTGATGCAAGGCGTAAGTCATGGCTACTCCCCTATAGAACTGTATAATGCAGGAGCACTGACTTCATTCTCCCCTCAGACCGACGTATATTCACTGGCAGCGACTCTCTACTTCCTTTTAACAGGAAAAGCACCACTGCCGGCCCCGGAGGTCGCGGAAAACGGATTATGTTTCCCCTCATCAGTTTCTGAGGAAATAAAATCCACCATCGTGCAAGCTACCCAATTTTCCAGAGCCAAACGCCTTGGCTCAATATCTGTATTCCTCAGTCAGCTACCTTTAATTGCATGCGATGCAGAGGATTCTCATCCCTCAGATAAGCAATCCATAGAGCCTGAGGAAAATAGCGACACTTCCGAGCAGACACAATATATTGAGGACGCATCTTTAGATTCACCGATTCATGATTATGAATTAGAAGCAAGACAAATCAAAAACAAGATGGATCCGTTTAGAGGGTGGGGGCCAGCATTAATAATGAGTTTTGTAGCTATTATTTACATACTTGTGTTTTATTACATCCTACCATTAATAATAATGGGTGTTCCAGGAGATTTTTCCCCTTTCATGCTAACTTTTATTATTATAGTAACAGCTATTTTATGTGTAGTATGGCTGTTCACCAAATTATCTAAGCCTGTTCATAATAAACGCATTAAAGCATGGAAACAGGAACACCCCGACGACCCACGCGCTAAGTATTTGTAGGATTTTATCAACCAATCGGATAGTTTCATCATTCAAAATCGAAAATGCTTGATTATCAGATAACAGCACATTATATTTGCAATATCATTAAACACTTCTAATATATGGACAACGAAGCAACACGCCTCATCAATGCTGAGCCAACCAAGAGAGAACAAACCGCATCGGCCACTCAGAGTCAGTCTGAGCCATCAGCTCCTAATAAATCAAAAAAGAGCAGCCCCATAGTCGCAGCTGCAGGAGGCTTCGTTGCTGGCGCAGCCGTCGGCATAGGTGGCTCAGCAGCGGCAACAAATACTCCCGAAGATGTGCAGAATCTTGAAGGAGAAGCAGCCGAAAACGCAGATATAGAAACTCCAGCGCCAGAGGAAGCAACCCTTGCAAATGACGAGGGCGTACGTTACGCACATGTTGACGCTGATAATTTCAATGACGCATTCGCGCAAGCTCGCGCTCAAGTAGGCCCGGGCGGAGTGTTTGAATACAATGGCAGAATCTACGGCACATATCTCGCCGACGAGTGGAACGAGATGACACCTCAGGAACGTGCCGAATATCAGAATCGTGTAAATGAAGTAGCTCCTTCACATCATGTTCAGCACGACACGGCAACTATAGCCGATGCCACAGAGCATCAGGAAACGACTTCGGACGTTGTCGCCGTCCCGACAGATGCCGAAATGGTTTCCGCAGAGCCGGTAGACAATGAAATCCGTGTCCTCGGCGTTGAGACGGTCCAGGATGGAGACGGACAAGTTATGAACGTCGCGCTCGTAGAATGTGAGGGCGACCAGGCACTGCTCGTCGATGTTGACAACAACGGAGCCATTGAAGTTCTGGTCCATGATGACAACGGTGACGGTCAGATACAAGAGACTGAAATCCACGACATATCAGAAGCCGGCCTTGACGTGGCCGACCTCATGCAGACTCAGGCTGCGCAGGAGGGTGATGTATTCTACACATCCAATGACGATATGCCCGATTACGTCAACGATGCCGACTCTACAATGCTTGCTTGATGGGAAAAATTTTCATAGTCTGCCCTGAGTGCCACCAGCAACTATCGTTCGGCGAAGTGCCCGGCTATCAGAATATGGTGGTGGAGTGCCCCAAGTGCCACTTCAAGGCCAATGTCAGCGTATATCAGAGCGGTAGTCAGGCTCGTGGTGCACAGGGAGCAGACGAAATGCCGACCCAATTAGTCATTCCACCGAAATCAGCAGGTTACATCGGACAGATACGTGTCAAGGCTACCGGTGAGGTTCAGTATCTCAAAGCCGGGCAAAACATTATCGGCCGACGTGCTCAGACAGGGACTGCGGACATCAAAATCAGCAACGATATGTATATGAGCCGTCAGCACGTAAGGATTGATGTTGTAAAAAACAATGCCGGATATGAACACCATCTCGTTGAGATAAATTCTACAAACATCGTAAAACTTAATGGCAAGCCGATTAACCGAGGCGATATACTAATCCTGAAATTTGGCGACACCATGACTCTTGGCACAACGGATATTGTGTTGGAATCCAATGATGATGATGAAGCAACCAGATTAGCGTGATAGACCATGATAACTATAAAAAAACCACTGAGTTTTACAGAAATAGGCAAAAAGGATAATCAAGAGGATTATCTGTATCCGGCTAATGCAGATACTCATACCCGCATATTCATCATGTGCGATGGGATGGGTGGACACGACAATGGCGAAGTGGCCAGTATGACTGCTGCCAATGCATTGGGCGATTATCTGATGTCATGCACTGAAATAGACATCCCGACTTTTGAGACTGGGTTGGCAAAGGCCTACGATGCACTGGATAATATAGACACCAATTCCGCTAAAAAGCCGGGCACCACAATGACTTGCCTTTGCCTTAACGAAGATAATTATCTTGTTGCCCATATCGGTGACAGCAGGATTTACCACATACGTCCCTCTCTGTTTAATCCTGAGACGAAGCGCGGAGGCATTCTTTATCAATCATCGGACCACTCCTTAGTCAACGATCTATTAAAAGCCGGTGAATTGACCGAGGATGAAGCTCGCGATTTTCCGCAAAAGAACGTAATTACCCGTGCAATGCAGCCCCATCTGCCCAAACGATATAAGGCAGATGTCTATATGTTTGATGACATTCAAGGAGGTGACTATTTCTTCCTCTGCTGCGATGGTGTGTTAGAGCAGCTATCTAATGACATCCTATGTGGAATTTTAGCTGACAAAAATCTTGATGATGCCAAGAAACTTGCAAAAATCAAATCCATATGTGACGGAAATACTCGCGATAACTACACTTGCTGGCTTGTACCTATAGACAAGGTAAAAATCAACAATAATGCTGGTATAACACCAGTCATTCAGGCAGATGCCGAGATGATTCATACAGGATGTGAGCCTTTAAACCATTGCAAAGAATCCAATCCGAAGGCTCATAGGGAATCACGCTCCTTTAAAATACCTATACCTTCGTTCCCTCGTCGTTGCAAAATTCAATATAATTTTATCAAGAAAGTAGTGATAGGAGCCATCCTGACAATTGCGCTTATCGTCGTAGCTGCTTTTGTTGTCAACTATGTAAACAAAGAGAAACATAAAGAAAAAAATGAACATGTCATCAAAACTTCCATGAAGCAAGGTCAGTCACATAGTAAGATTAGGAGTCATTAAAAACCGCCCCGTCCCCCATCAAATATGAGACGAAAGCGGTTGGTTTTGCGACAATACGGGTATTTCAGAGGGAAAGCTGACGCTTTATCTCCATGTCGGGCCAATAGCCCCAGGACTCTACGATTTTTCCGTCTACAATCTTGAAATTTTCAAGAGCCTCAAATTCAATCCGACGGTTTGTCGGTGGTATGCCCATGCACTCGCCAGTATGGATACCCTGATACAAAACTCTGGTAGCGACCATGTCGCCCGATGAGAACACATCCAAGACAGTGACTTTAAGGTCGGAGAATTGATTGGCCACTATTTTCAGGATGCCTACAGCATCGGCATTGCTGCGTGCCCCCGCAGGACTATGATCAATATAATCATCAGCTACGCACTCCATTATATAATTGTAGTCTTTGTTGGTATAGCCATCTTCAAAGAATCTGACTACGACATCTGATGGTGTCATTGGAGACTCTGCCATGCAGCTTAACGGCAAAAGCGTAAGAACGGTGAGCAAGTGGGATAATTTCATAGTGTGTATTTTTTATCTGCAAAATTACGACACCATGAGACAACCGTCAATGGTTATTTATAACCATACCGGTTACATCAGTTTCATCAGTGTGGCCGCAGAGATTGCCTCTACGGTGTTGCTGACGCTGAGTTTTTCTATGATGTTCTGCCGATGGCGATTGACGGTGTGTATGCTGATGCCAAGCACATCCGCAATCTGCTTGCTGGCTTTGCCTTGTTTTATGAGGTGTAGTATCTCCTTCTCACGCGGAGTCAGTATATGACAACGACGCTCATCGGTGGCTACGTCAACCACTTCGCCGGTCGTGGTGTTGACGATGCGCGGACATATCCCCTTGTCGCCGGCCGGATAGGCCGACAGGCCGTAGCAACAGAGTATGAGCCATATCTTGCCGCCCGGAGATGTCCGGAACACCTGCGTGGAATTGGCCACCGAGATGTAATTGCCGTTGCAGTCCCTGACACGTATGTTGCAGACGGCTTTATGCCGCACTTTATCGTCGCCGTCCATAGGGTTGACATACTTGAAATACTCATATTCCAGCATGCGCTTTTCGGCAAGGTCCTCGGGGTGAAGGCGGACGTAGATGGCATCTTCATCGCTTGAATCGACCATCTGATACATACGCTCCGAGTCAGTCAGCCCCAGCAACCTGCACATACTGCCTCCGATGATATAGCAGACGTCGGCCGACGCATCCGTAATCACACAGCAGCCGTCATTGACCTCCGTGTAATTCGTTATCCGTCGGATGGCGTCAGTGACCGCCTCCTCGTCAAGCAGCTCTTTATCAAGCTCCTGACAGTCATATATAGCGTCAAGTTCCTTTCGTAGTATATCCATTGCCGGTTGCCTATCAATATTTCCGCTACCCTACCTATTCGTAGCGTTACTGCAAAAGTAGTCAAAATAATCGTTTAAAAACATTCATCATCCCGCGGTGGTTAATATTATATATGTCTCATTAAAAACAGGAAACGACAATGACACGTAAAATCATGTTTGCGGCAGCCGTGGCTGCTCTGACACTTGCCACAAGCTGTGTCACCAACAAGAAATACAATGCCCTACAGACCGAATACCAGGCCACGCGCGACGGTCTGCTTGAGTGCAACAGCCAGTCGAAGAGCATGGAGTACCTCATCAAGGACCTCCGCTCGCAAAATGCCTCGCTCGAACGCCAGCTTGAGGACATGAAAGCTACGCTCAACCAGAGTCTGCTCAACAGCCAGCAAGGGAGCGTCAACATAGGCAAACTTGTTGACGAAATCAATGCCTCCAACAAGTATATCAAAGAGCTGATTTCGGCTAAGACAAAATCCGACTCGCTCAACATAGCCCTGACAAACAAACTGACACGCTCGCTCAGCAACGACGAGCTTCGCGACGTGGACGTCAAGGTGCTCAAAGGTGTGGTCTACATCTCCCTCGCCGACAATATGCTCTTCAAAACCGGCTCATACGAAATCAGTGACCGCGCCATGGAGACCCTGTCAAAGATTGCCAAAATCATCAAAGACTACAAAGACTATGATGTACTCGTGGAGGGCAACACCGACAATCTGCCTATCACACGCCCCAACATCCGCAACAACTGGGATCTCTCGGCTCTGCGTGCCAGCTCGGTTGTACAGGTGCTCCAGAATCAGTTTGGCGTCAATCCTTCACGCCTGACTGCAGGCGGACGCGGCGAGTTCAACCCCATTGCCGACAACACCTCAGATCTCGGTCGTCAGCGTAACCGCCGCACCGAAATCATCATCACCCCCAAGCTTGACCAGTTCCTCGACCTGATAGACCAGGCCCCCGACCAGGACAAGTAGCCCCACGGAGGGAACATACCATACACTCATTACAGCAGGAAAATGCCATGGCACAATGTCACTAACTTAGGCATGTCCCTACTGCATAACAACGCCATTCAGGCATTAACGATCCCGGTCAGTTGACGTAGCGCGACACGGCGGCATCAAGCGAAATGTCGGCGGTAAGCCCCATGCGCTGGCGCAGACGCCAACGGGCTTGCTTGACCGACTCGGGACGGATGGACATTATGCGTGCTATGTGTTTGTTTTCAAGGCCCAATGCGATGAATGAGGCAAGACGCACATCAGCATCCGTCAGCCCGGGATAGTCAGCCTTAAGCCGGTCTGCGAAGTCAGGATTGAGATTGGCGAACGTCTCCACGAAGTTCTCGCGCTCACCTTGCGAGCCTATATGAGTCTTGATAGAGCTCTCGATCAGGTTACCGGCCTTGTGCGATATTTCACCCTTAGCCATCAGGTCAGCAGTCTCCTTGCTGACCGACGACAACAGATTGTCCTTTTCCTCTATGCCTAACTGCATCGCCATATTCAGCAGATAAGGGGCTCTGCAGTGACAGATTTTATATATAACTTCGCCATCAATCGATAATCATCATAGGCACTCATCATCCACTCATCTACCATTACATTTTTATTTATTGGTGTCCGCTAAAACTTTCAAGCCCTATTTGGCTTTTTAGTTTCCTCGGACACCAATAGTATATAATCAAAGCCGGCGACAGCGACAACCAAGCAACCGAAAAATTCATGTTGATGTAAAAACCTCCCGACTAACTTACAAGCAGTAGTAGATGTTATAGAAACTCTCGGCACAAATACCGAGACTAATGTGGAAAGAGGGACTCTGCCGTGACGGCAGGGTCCCTCTGCTTTTTCACAGTCCGGCTGCATGGGCTATGCCACAATGACAAGCCCTGCCACCGATTGTGCCGGTAGCAGGGCCTGAATATGAAGTCCGTAAACTTGCGGAGCGTTTACTTCATGAGTTTGAGCGAAGCCGCACCCTCGGCGGTGATGACCTTGACCACATAAACGCCGTCAGATGCGCCTGTAAGGTCGGCGGTAGCTGCAGTCGAGGAAGCCACACGTGCGCCGCTGAGGTCATATACATCAATAGAGCGGATGTCAGAGCCGGCAGTCACCGAGAGGATACCGTTGACCAGAGAAGCCTTGACTGATGAGTCAGAGCCTTCGGCACGAATATCGTCAATAGAGGAGTTAATAGCACCCACAGTGAATGTCTTGCCATATGTGAGCTGCTTATCAATTCCAGCATTATTACGAGAGAACAATGCTGCGCCATATTGCTTTCCTACTTCTAAAGCTGCAGAAGGCTTAGATAATTTGACATTGGTCTCCTGAGCCCATGAGCCGGCAGTAATGTAACACATTGGGGTAGCAAGAGCATCAATATTGTAACCGCTGAAATCAGCATTAAATATAAGCAGATACAATGGATAAGCATAATAACCCGACACACATCCTACCTTATAATCAATGCGGAAGTCATCAAGTACCACATTGTCAGAATTGAGGATAGTCAGTTCGTTGCCTTCTTTGTATGTTTTCAGAACAGTGGTGGTAGGAGCGGCCTGAACAGTAACAGGAATCAGATTTGAGATAATCAATCCGGCATCAAGGTCAATATATCCGAAATAGCACTCGGCTCCGGCTACATATGCCGAGCTACTTTGAATCACAGACAGGTCAAGAGTCAGAGGCATCGAATCACCGGCACGCAAATCCACAACCTGAGTCTGGCAGAGGGCTATTATACTATATTTACCTTCTTTTTCAATCAAGAAAGCCGGTGTCACAGACTGCATTACCTCGGAGTCATTATTGTTTACAGCCTTTACTTCGGCCTGGAAGCCCTTGCCGTAATAGACAGGAGTATTCAAAGCTTCATCCACTAAATCCAATGACAATGGTTTCTCAGGTGCTGTCACAAAGGTGCCGTCAGCCTTTTTCTGGAAAAGGACATAGTCGGGCTGGCCGATGGGGGCTATGGCACGTGTGTATGTAGAACCGCCGTTGGTAGAGGCTACAGGATATACCTTGTATGTACCGGCAGGGAGAGTTGAGGGGATTGTAACCGTTATGACTCTGACACCATAATTGATGCTTGCAGACCAGTTGGCGAGTGTGCCGTATGTGGCAGTAGCTACAAGTTCATCAGAAGTATAGTCGCAGAACTGCGCAGCGAGAAGCACACTGCTGCCTACGCCTCCATTGTTGCCGAAGAAACTATTAATGGTCAGCTGCTGGCCGGACATCACTGGTGTCATGGCCTGGGTGATAGCAAGCTGGAACGGCAGAATCTTGGGTATGCTGCCACCGGCCGGTTTGGCTCCGAGTATGGCACCCTGGTTCTGATTGTAACCGGCCAGTGAGCCTCCTATACCCTGAGCATCAGGGTCAAGAGCAGTGATGAGGAAGTCGCCGTCAGAGACGCCGCCCCATCCCCAATTGAGATGGAAGTAGCCGTCACCTGCATAGCCGTCGATGATAAATGAGTGACCGCCGTAGTCGTTACGGCCGGAGTATTGGACCGGACCGACATTCTTAAGGTTGTTATAAAGCATTTCCTCCCATGTATCTATGTCATAGTATAGACGTGAGTAGAAACGGGTATTGCTGTCATAACCGAAATATGTCTTAAGCGCATTAGCGACCTCGCCGGTCATAGCACCTGACTCAGGACCATAGCTCATCTCCACAGAGTAGCCGCAAGCCTTCATCAGGGTAGCCACGGCATCGGCCTGAGCATCTGAATAGGCACCTTCAGCATATACATCGAGCATCTTGTCCCATGCAAAAGTGACAGTGCTGAAGTCCATGGACATTTTCACATCGGTAGAAGGTGCTCCTTCTGCAGTATTCTTAAAGTCGTCATACTTTGTCCAAGTATAAGAGATTTTTCCCTTGCCTTTGGCCGGATATTCATGGTATTTCATCAGCTGCGCCATAGCAGTTGCGACGCAACCTGTAGCAGCCTTCATTTTCTCACCATAGTATGTGATTTCGGGAGTATAAAGGTCGTAGGGGTCGCTCTGATTCCACTTGGTAGCACAAAGCGGAGCGATTTTCGCCCACGAGGCGCGTTGGCTTGTGGCAGTCTCCTTTGTGAGGTCTTTGGAGATGTAGTTGCCGGCAGCCTCGCGCTCGGAAGCCCATGCGATTTCTGCGGCATAGTTTTCAAGCCATCCGCGGAGGTTTTCGGGCATGTCGTCGGGATTGATAGTGCCTGTGGCAGAGTATCCGAGCACCGGCATCGCCACGTCGTCAGCAGCAAGAATCATGTAGCCGTTGTCACCTGAATTATCGAAGATATAATAGGCAGGCTGTTTTTTGGCAGTATAGCCGGTCTTGACCAGGCGGCTCTTTGACTGGGCTGCGGCCACCTTGGCCGGGACATCACCCTGAGCACGCTGCAACGCCTCCGCAGGTGTAAGCGTACGTGCCCACGCCGGCATGGCGATAAGCACCGAAGCTAAAAGTAAGAAATGTTTCATAAACGATAAGTTATAGTGTATTAGATAAATATGATGTTACTTGATGATTTTGCATCCGGGCAATCCTTCGCGGATAAGGCGGTTGATGGCTGCCGTGTCGGCCATCTCTACCGGCACCTGCACTATGGCCGATGGACGCGCCCCTGATATTATATGCTTTTTCACCTCTGACGCCGAAGGTGTCTCGCCCAACCGTGAGTATCCGCTATATTTATAGTCGGTAAACACGCTCTGACGTGTCAACGGCAACGATGACAGCCAGTAACCATCGGCGAGACGCACTGGCGATGCCTTGACCGACGATGGAGCCGGGATAAACACCATTGCCCCACCCGAAGGTGTCACTGATACAGGGACATTAAGGATGTAGGCACTGTCAGCCTTGAAAATGACCGAATAAGCCGGCACATCTATAGTATTGTCGGGATTGATGGGAGACGGCATTTCGGTGATGCCGTCAACCGGCTGCTTGATTTCGGTAAGCTGTGGCTGCTGAGTCTGCTTGTTGCTGTGGCAGCTGCATGCGCAAAACGCCATGGCAAGAATCAATAATGAGGTAAAGGTATGCAAGGTAATCTAGTTTTTTAGCAATTTTGACATCTTATCAGAGAGTGACAATCGCAAATATAGCGATAATTTCATATTTTTTAATCTTTTTGATGCATTTTTCAGCAAAAATGTATCGGAAAGCAATATTAAACATTATATCCCATCATTCATTGCCGTGAGGATGGGATATAATATCCAAACAGTAGGACTGCAACATGGTGCAGTGCCACTGATTTAAGCAGCCGTAAATGCTTTACTGGCGCTCCTTTGTAGTAGAGACATGCCATGGCATGTTCCTACTGCAATGAGTCCTGACAGTCAACCAAAATCAGGAAAACACATACATTCCTTAAGTCAGTGACATTGTGCCATGGCATGTCTCTACTATAATGAAAGCATCCGCAAAACAGCGGATGGCCGTCTTGCGGATGCAGTGTATCGGGGGGGGGAAAGATGGTTATTTGGCTTTGAGTTTGCGCTCGAGCTGACGCTCTATGGCATCAAGACCGAGGTCTATGGCCTCCTCGAAAGTATCGGCAATCTTTGTGGCTACGAAATCCTCATACTGGGGCACAGTGACCTTGATGGTGGCTTCCTTGTTCATCGATGTCTCCGGTTTTACCACTTTGAGCGTGTAGTCAAAGATGGAGATTGACGGATAGCGGCGCAGGAGCTTGTCGGATTTCTTGTTGATGAACTCTTCGAGAGCTGCCGATGTCTCAAAATGGATTGCTTTAATGTTAACTTCCATGGTTTAGTTCTCCTTTCTTGGTAAAGGCGCGCGGATGCGCTTGTTGATAAATATGTTGTAGATCTCTGTGAGAGAGGTGGGTATATATCTGTGTAGTGGCGAGAGACTCATGGCCGAGCAACTGCCTGACCGCCGTAAGGTCAGCACCGTGGTTGAGGAGGTCTGTGGCGCATGAATGGCGCATCACGTGGGGAGAGAGACGGGAGGCATGGACTTTGCCGTCAAGCCCTCTGTTGACCACCGACCACACGAGCTGGCGGTATAATGGCTGGCCGTCGGCGCGGACAAACAGGGTATCAGTGGCAGAGAGGCCGGTCGTCTCCTGTCGCAATGCCCTGTAACGGTCTATGACCTCCGACAATTCAGCCCCGAAAGGTATGATACGGTCTTTGTTACGTTTGCCGTGGACTTTCATCTCTCCGCGCACGGTGTCAACATAGGCGTCCTCCAGATCGACAAGTTCGCTGCACCGCATGCCGGTGGTGTAGAGCATCAGCAATATCAGATGGTCACGCACGGCGATGAAATCGTCTGCAGCAACCTCATCATCAAGCACATGCTTCATCTCCAACTCGCGGATATGCACCGGCAGAGGCTTGGATAGTTTGGGCAAAATCAGTTCGGCCGCAGGATTAGACTGACGCCCGTGTTTCTCGACCAGATAACCGAAAAACGCACGGAGGGCCTGCACTTTAAGCCGTATGGAGGTAGGTTTGAGGTTGCGCCGGCCCAGAGCGAGCACCCATTGGCGCAACTGATGCACCGACACTTCCGAGAAGTCATCAGCCGCAGCATCCTCAGCCGAGAGTCCCGACTCAGCCCTGCGGAACTCCAGCCACTGGGCCAGATGCGCCTCATAGGCCTCTACCGTCAGGGGCGAGTAGCGGAGCTCATGCCGCAGGTGATTAAGAAATTCCTGGATCAGACGATTCATAAGCAGAAGTGTTCAAAAGCGAATTTACCTTAAAGGTTGTGATTTTCCAAATAAATGGTGTGTGAAAATTTATTAATTTTGCATTATGAAAAATTCAGCACGGCTGACAGGACGGATATCGCGCGAAAAACGCACCGTAAGCGCAATGATAAAGCTCTATTGCCGCAAGCATCACCACGCGAGCGGAGCCGCCGCTCCCCGGTGTGACTGCCGGACTCTTGAGCAATATGCCCACGCCCGGCTCGAACGATGTCCGCTGGCATCCAGCAAGCCATCGTGCCGAAGGTGCACCATTCACTGCTATAACCCTACGATGAGGGAGCAGATGCGCAAAGTGATGCGATGGAGCGGACCGCGGATGCTTTGGCACCATCCGCTGATGGCTCTGCGGCATCTGTGGGACGAACGTCGCCGATAATCCTGCTTCATATCGTATCATACATTTATAACCGCCACGACGGCGGCAACGTTCATCATCGTCAGCAAAAAAGGTGACGCACACCCTCATATGGGTCATGCGTCACCTGCAAGCTGGGAATGGAAGTTAATCGACATGTGACAGCCTCAGTGCGGTCACATGCCGATGGGATTAGGCTGATTATTCGTCAGCCTGATGCTTTTCGGCATATGCCTTGAGGAGCTTCTCTTGCACATCGGAGGGAACAAGCTCGTAGCTGGCAAATTTCATGGTGAAAGACGAGCGGCCGCCTGTGATAGAGCTAAGGGCGGTAGAGTAGCTCGACATCTCCTTGAGAGGCACCTTGGCACTGATTTTCTCAAAACCGTTTTCGCTCGACATACCCATGATGATGGCACGGCGTCCCTGCAGGTCGCTCATGACATCGCCCATGACATCGGCCGGCACCATGACATCCACGTCATAGACAGGTTCGAGAATCTTGGGACCCGAATTGCGGAACGCTTCGCTGAACGCATTGCGTCCGGCCAGACGGAACGAGATTTCATTGGAATCAACCGGGTGCATCTTGCCGTCGTAGATACATACGCGCACGTCACGGGCATAGCTGCCGGTCAGAGGCCCCTGCTCCATGCGGTCCATGAGTCCCTTGACTATGGCAGGGATGAAACGGGCATCAATGGCACCGCCGACGATACAGTTGCACACCACGAGTTTTCCACCCCAATCGAGAGGTATCTCCTGGGTATCACGGACATTCATCTTGAACTCCTGGTTGCCGAATCGGTAGGTGTCAGGAGCCGGCATGCCCTCGGTGTAGGGCTCTACTATCAGATGCACTTCACCAAACTGACCGGCACCGCCGCTCTGCTTCTTGTGGCGGTAGTCAGCACGAGCCGCCTTGGTGATGGTCTCACGATAAGGTATCTTAGGCTCCTCAAACACGATGGGAAGTTTGTCGTTGTTTTCGACACGCCATTTGAGTGTGCGGAGATGGAACTCGCCCTGGCCTTTGAGTATGGTCTGCTTAAGTTCTTTTGACTGCTCGATGATCCATGTGGGGTCCTCTTCGTGCATGCGCTGGAGTATGCCGGCAAGTTTCTCGGCATCGCTCTCGGTCACAGGACGCACGGCACGCGAATACTTAGGCTCGGGATACTTGATGAAGTCAAAGCGGTATTCGCAGCCCTTGGCATTGAGGGTGTTGCCTGTGCGGACATCCTTGAGCTTGACTGTCGCACCTATGTCACCGGCACAGAGCTTATCGACCGGAGTCTTGATCTGTCCGCAGACACAGTAAATCTGAGCCAGACGCTCCTTGGAGCCACGGTCCATGTTGTCAAGGTCATCACCGGCCTTGAGCGTGCCCGACATCACCTTGAAATAGCTGACTTCACCGATATGCGGCTCTACGGTGGTCTTGAATACATAGAGGCTCAGTGGCCCGTTGCTATCGGGACGCACCTCCTCGCCTTCGGTATTGACAGGAGCCGGCATATCCTCTACGAAAGGTACCACATTGCCAAGGAATTCCATCATGCGGCGCACACCCATATCCTTGAGTGCGCTGACACAGAACACCGGGAATATCGACCTGTCTATCAAGCCCTTGCGTATGCCTTCACGCATCTCATCCTCAGTAAGATGTCCCTGCTCGAAAAATTTCTCCATGAGGGTCTCGTCATTTTCGGCAGCGGCTTCCACTAACTGCTGATGGAGCCCGCGGGCATGTTCAAGCTGGTCTTCCGGTATATCTTCTATCACAGGCACTCCGCCATCGGGACCCCATGAATACTTCTTCATCAACAGCACGTCGATAAACGAGTTGAATCCGGCGCCGCTCTGCAGAGGATACTGTATGGCTATCACCTTCTTGCCGAAGATTTCACGCATCTGCTCGATGACGTTCTCGTAATCGGCCTTCTCGCCGTCAAGCTGGTTGATGGCGAAGATGACGGGCTTCTTAAGCGCAGCCGTGGTGCGGAATATATTCTGCGTACCCACTTCCACTCCATACTGGGCATTTACGAGGATTACACCGGTATCGGTGACATTGAGGGCTGTGATGGCGTTGCCTACAAAGTCGTCGCCTCCGGGACAGTCAATCACATTGAGCTTCTTGTTGAGAAACTCGGCATAGAACACAGTAGAAAAAACGGAGTAACCATATTCCTTCTCAACAGGGAAATAGTCACTCACGGTGTTTTTGGCATCGATGGTGCCGCGGCGTTTTATCACTCCACACTCATAGAGCATCGACTCTGTGAGTGTGGTTTTTCCAGAGCCCTTGCCTCCAAGCAGGGCGATGTTTTTGATTTCGTTAGTGGGATAGACCTTCATGGTGTTAAGGTATTAAATATTGGTAAGAAATGTATGGTTACTGGCTCATGTAGATGAACTGAGCGCAAAATAGTAAAAAAAATCGTCAAATGCATCAAAAAACAGATGTTTTCCAACACATTTTGACGATTATTGATATTTTGCTGCAATTTAGGTCCTACCAGACTGCCTGTTTCCACCGCTCCGGCTATGCCCGGCATATCACATCAATCAGTTTCGGAGCCCACAGATTCTTAAACCAAGTCAATCCCCAGGATGCAACCCAGAGCCCTATGAAACATATCGTATACATCAGCAACGACTGAGCCAACGGATGCGATTGGTAGAACAGGCTCTGGAAAGCATACAGCGCATCCTCGCCAAATCTTCCATCCTGAAGCAAATAGCAGCCAACTGAAGCCGCCATAGATGCAATAACCCATGGCTATAACCACTATGGTGCGTAGTTGCGCCTTTGTGGCATGCTTCAACCCGAGATTGATTACAGGAGCAAATATATACAGCACCAGATAGCAACTTATAAACCAATACTTCTTAAACGGATGTATAAGCACCCGTACCATTCCTGTCAGATCAGAGGCATCAAAACCGTGCTGATACCATCCGAACCCACACTTCAGCAGGAAATCAACCATTGCGAACAGAAACAGCGTTATAAGAAGCGACAGAAACGAACGCCAACGTACCTTAATGCCGTAGAACCCCGAAATCAGGACAAACAGATTAACTCCATAAAACACAAACGCATTTTGCCAACCAAGCCCTTCTTCCATAAATCTAACAGAGTATGGCGAACCGTGCACCACAAAATGATGGATAAGTATCATTGACATGGCCACAATGCGCAGCAGCTCCATCTGGCTGTCTCGCAGCTTTAGCTTTTGGGACGGTTGTTTATCCCCTTAAATGATTGAGTATCATTATTTTGCACCATTGAATACAAGTTGTGTGTTATTGCGACGGATAATGCCTGTGAATATACGGCCCGAGGCGACACCAAGACGACGAGCCGAGAAATATGTCTGAGGATTGCAACGTGTACAGCCTACAGGACCTTGGATGGAGGATGCCGGAATACCACCCTTTATCAATAAATCACGGACATAGCCTGACAAATCTACATGAGGTCTGGCACCACTTGCCTTGTCAACAAATTTGTCAGGGAACAAGGCTGCAACCTCATCACCGACCTCAAAGCAGTCACGGCAAATACAAGGACCTATAAGAGCCTTCATATCAGAGGCAACGGCCCCACGCTCAAGCATGGAGGCTACCGTATTGTTAATTATACCGGCCAAGGCTCCACGCCACCCGGCATGTGCGGCAGCAATCATGCCTGAGTTGCTATCAGCAATCACCACCGGGACACAGTCAGCAGTGGATACACCTATGGCCACATCAGACAGTCCTGTGACCACGGCATCGACATCAACAAGAGATGAAGGGCCTCCGATCAGCACAGCTACATCAGCCGAATGAATCTGACGCGGGACAACGAGGTTGGCAACCGGTATGCCAAGCCGACGGCATACCTCAGCCCGGGAATCCCTGACATGGCCCGGGTCATCACCCACATAATGGCACATGTTGACCGATGAATATGTATCGCCATCTGTGGCGACTCCGCGAGTGACCACAAAAGCCTCAATATCGGCTGTAAGGGGGTAAAAGCTGATTATATCCTCCATTGCAGCTGCAAAGTTAAAGATTTTTGGGTATATTTGTAATTTAATACATCATCTCATATTACGATTATGACTGAATACACTATACAACCGGCATCCATACACCATGCTACAGCCATCGCCGATGCGATAATAGCAGCTATAACACCAGAACTGTGTGTCGAGCTTCTTTGCGATGACAAGCATGGCATAGAGGATGTAAACAATATGTTCGAAGCACTGGCACGCCTGGAGGATTCGCAATATTCTTACCGCAACACTCTTGTGGCGGTGACCTCTGACGGCCAAGTGGCAGGTGTCCTCGTCAGATACGACGGTGCCCGGCTTGCATCTCTACGCAAGGCATTCATTGAAGAATACAAGCGTTCCATGGGCCACACTATCGACGAGTCCATGGTACCCGACGAGACCGATGCTTCGGAAATCTACCTTGACTCCTTGGCCGTACTTCCCGAATATCGCGGTAAAGGCATTGCATCGGCACTGATAGCGGAAGCCTCAAGACAGGCTCAAATTACAGGCAAACCGCTGGGCCTGTTAGTTGACAAGCACAACGCCAATGCCCGACGGCTATATGAAAAAAGCGGTTTCATCTGCGTGGGCGAACGGTTCTTCCTCAACGAGCTGATGGACCACATGCAGATGCAATGACTCGCCAGTACCATATTCTATTAATAAAAACATATATTTATCCACGCGACTTATTATGCAAGTGAACGAAAACGACAGTGCAAGCACACTTACAGCCGATGAGCGCAGACTGCTGCCCGGACTATACCGGCAGCTTCTGCGCCAGACCGCTTCTGTAGCCACTCCTGATGATGCCTCACGTCTGCGACATATAATCAGCCGTCTGGTTAACGAGACCGAAATCAAGCGCACGCCCTTTGGGTTCCACCCGATCATACGCAACCTGACGACTGCCATATCGCTTTGTGAACACATATCGCCTGACCGCAACATGATAGTGGCCATGGTGCTGTTCACGCTGCGCCAGCAGACCGATGGCTTTAACGCCGACATCGCCGCAGAGTGGGGAGAGGATGTAGCCAACCTGGTCGAAGGGCTCATCAAAGTCACCTCTCTATATGGTCACGGAGCTGCCGTAGCAAGCGACAACTTCCGCAACCTGCTGCTGACATTCGCCCGTGACATCCGCGTCATAATCATTATGATAGTGGACCGCTTCGAACTTATGAAGGCCATCAACCACCACCCCAACGACCGCATGGTGCAAGAGATGGCTTTCGAGGCACTGTATCTCTATGCTCCACTGGCCCACCGGCTCGGCCTCTACTCTATCAAAGGACAGTTGGAAGACCTGTCGCTCAAATACACCAACCGCGCCACATTTACCGACATAGCCCGAAAACTCAAGGAGACAAAGACGGTACGCGACGCATACATAGCTTCGTTCATCGACCCGTTGAAGCGTCAGCTTGACGAAACCGGCCTGAAATATGAAATCAAAGGTCGCACCAAGTCGATTTATTCCATATGGAACAAAATCAAGAAGCAGCACCACGACATAGACGAGATATATGACCTATTTGCCATACGAATCATCATAGACACTCCCCTGCGCAAGGAAAAAAGTGACTGCTGGCTGGCCTACTCGGTGGTTACGGAAATGTACCAGCCCAATCCGTCTCGTCTCAAGGACTGGCTGTCGATTCCTAAAAGCAACGGTTACGAATCGCTACACATCACTGTCAAAGGTCCTCAGAACCGATGGGTAGAGGTGCAGATACGCACACGGCGCATGGACCTCATAGCCGAAAAGGGCCTTGCCGCACACTGGAAATACAAAGGTGGCAAGGCTGAGGAAGGACTGGATACGTGGATGAACAATATCCGTGACATCCTCGAGAGCGGCGAAAGCGGCCCGATGGAGCTGATGAAAAATATCTCGATGGATCTGTATGACAAGGAGGTATTCGCTTTCACACCCAAGGGCGATTTATACAAGCTGCCCATGGGGGCTACTGTTCTGGATTTCGCATTCAATATCCACTCGGGGCTCGGTTGCCGATGCACCGGCGGAAAGGTCAACGGTAAGGTGTGCAAGCTCAACCACCGCTTGTCGAGCGGCGACACGGTCGAGATACTGACTGCACCAAACCAGGCACCGAAACAAGACTGGCTCAACTTCGTAGTAACAGGCAAAGCCCGGAGCAAGATACGCCAGACTCTCAACGAGGCAGCCAACCGCAATGCCGAGCTCGCTAAAGAGATGCTGCAACGCAGATTCAAAAACCGCAAGCTCGAACTGGAGGAGCCGGTATTGATGCGCACCATCAAGAGGCTCGGCTACAAGACCGTAACGGAATTCTACAGTGCGATAGCGTCAGAAAAACTTGATGTTGACGAGGTCATCAGCGAATATGATGCATCTTTGCGCAAGACCGAAGCCTCTGCCGAGACCCGAAGCGCAGGTGAATTTATCCTTGACACGAAATCACCCGACGACCATGACTCCGGGCATTCACCGTCTGACATACTCATCATAGGCGGCAAAAATCTCAAAGGCATCAATTATAAGCTCGCGAAATGCTGCAATCCCATCTATGGCGACAATGTAACAGGATTCATCTCATCAGAGGGCGTTGTCAAAGTACACCGCTCTGACTGCCAGAATGCCATGCATCTCGCTGAAAGATACCCCTACCGCATCATCACGACGCGCTGGGCCGGCGAGGGCAGCGACGTACAGTTTGGTGCTACCCTCCGCGTGGTCGGCCACGATGACATCGGCATCGTGACCAACATAACCTCCATGATATCCAAAGAGAAAGGTGTCCTGCTCCGAAACATATCCATTGATGCACATGACGGCATATTCCAAGGATTTCTGGTGGTGGGCGTCAATGACACCCGCACTCTCAATAATCTGATAAAGAAAATCAAGACAGTAAAAGGCGTGAAAGATGTACAGCGCAATAATTAAACCACTCCGCCAAGTGCTCCGTGCAGGTATCTTGGCAGCTTTAGCTCTATCGGCCATATCATGCGGCCACGACAACCAGACCGAACAGGCCCGGGACATGCTCAACCGAGCACGTATCGCCTCTGAAGCCGGACAGTTTGAGACAGCGAAAATGTTGCTTGACTCCATCGACTCCGTATGCCCAAAAGCTATAGATGTCAGGCGTGAAGGCATCGCACTGATGACAACAGTGAGAGAGGGGCTGCTCAACTGCCATATAGCGCAGACCGACTCACTGCTCGCCGTGGCCCAACTGCGCGGAGACTCCCTGCAACAAAAGCTCCGCAAGGTCAACAACCCCATAGAAGACTATTTCGTCATCTCCGACCTCGGCAAAGTGACTGACGGACTTGACCCACGTCTGATGCCTGATGGCACCTTATACATTCTATCACGCCTGTCAGCTCCTAAAATCCGTCACACCTCGGTCAATGTATCTGCCCCGGACGGGACCTCCGCCTCAACTTCCCACATTCCGCGTGACGGAGAACGCAATGATGAGACCGGAGGCATAGAAACCATCACATTTATCGGCACGGATGCCGACACCATCGGTGCCTTCGTCAACGCTCACCGCAATCAACCCATCACCCTGCATTTTAACGGTCCGGGAAACCGGACCATATCCATGCCGCTGCCACGGAAACAGGCAGACGCCATTGCTGCGGCCTACAGCTACGCCGACAACATACGCCAACGCAAAATCCTCTCCATACGCCGCCGCGCCCTTGAAGAGCAGCTCGGCCTAAACCGCTCCCAGTCAGCCTCTCTTCACTAAAACACCATCACAATAATATAGCGCATTACGAACAAACGCTATATATATCCTCTTGAAAATACTAATTCAAACGCTTATTAAACAACATTTAGATAGCGAGACATCTTAAATAGATTAAGAATGGTAATGTCGCTGTACGGATAAACTGGAAAACAGCCAAGCATTCCACACCACTGTGTGATTACTTGTACTTAATACCCCAAATCAATCTAACTCCAATAAGTCACATCTCTAAAATTTAACGGCTCATCAAACATAACGTATGCGCTCATCTGACAATCATCTGAATACACCCCGACAAACATCTGACCGTCCAGCTCGTAATTCTTCATTAGATTGGGTCTGTGGGCTAATGATGATTCGAATAATCATTGGACATATATACTTTTATTGTGGTGCTTCCTGGCCCTTAGAAACAATTCGTATAATGGACATTATATTATTCGCGAATATGCCATGGTTTTTCTTTAAAGCAGGAATGTTCTTCAAAAACTATCCAACCAATAATGTCATAAGAAGCTCCTCAAAAAGATTATTGATTCCATGGGCAGTCTTTGGGGTATTAGGACTAATTCAAGTTACCATTTTAGTCCATGAACCATCCGACATTATTCACAGAATAATCTCAGCTTGCAAAACAGTATTAGTTGACATGGCCTTTCCTGGCAATCTGGCTCTTTGGTTCCTCCTATCTCTCTTCTTTTGTCGGATTCTGGCATCATTGCTTCAAAAAATCTGCGGATCCTTATGGGCATATGCTGCAATTGTGGCAGGATTTTTCCTTGCATTTTATTTCAACATCTTTCCGCCAAAAACATCGGACGATTTTTTCATTTTCCCAAATATCTTTTTAGGGCTGATATTCTTTGGTTTTGGTTATATCTTAAGGACAAAACAATACACTCCGCATGTCATTATTCCAGCATTGATTCTGTTTATAATTTTAAGCCTATTTGAGCCCTACGGTATAGATGTACGCGCCAATGGAGCTTTTGATACAACCACCACTCAATATATAACATTTTATCCGAGAGCACTTTGTATAATATTAGTCTTAAACTATATAGCATATCATTTTCCTACTGCTTACCTTCGCAAAAGCATTATATCATACATCGGACGCAACTCTATGAGTTTTTATGTCCTACACAGCCCTATCATGCTTATTTGTGAAATTATCCTGTTTAGACTGCCCATCTCTGCCGCCTCAAGAGGATTGATTATCCTGAGCGTTTTAGTGATAACACTACCCTTAACAGATTGGTTTTTGCGCAGGTATTGGCCGGAGGCGTTGGGGCTCAGGCGTGACAGGAAGCGCATGACGGCACCTGATGAATTGCCCTGAGGCGCCACATGGCTGCATACTACCACACATTTTGATAGCATTCTGAAAAAATTATTGGCATTTTGCTACTATTTAAGAAATTTTGCTGTATATTTGCAGTCAGATAACGGAAAATAACAGCTATATGCTGCATCATCCTGATTGCAATAGACAGAAAACAAAACGCAAAACAGACCGATAATTATGTGTGGTATAGTCACAGTATTTGAGACCGGCGGAGACCAGCAGAGCCTCCGGCCCGAGATTCTGAAAATGTCAAAGAAAATACGTCACCGCGGACCCGACTGGTCAGGAATATACTGCGGACGTAATGCCATACTTGCTCACGAGCGTCTCTCAATCGTTGATCCCGAAAGCGGCGGACAGCCCCTTAAAACCGACGATGGCAAGGTCATACTGGCAGTGAACGGTGAAATCTACAACCACCGCGAACTGCGCAAACGCTATGAAGGCCGATATAATTTCCTGACAGGCAGCGACTGTGAGGTGATTCTGGCACTGTACCGTGACAAAGGTGCTGACTTCCTGGAGGAGCTGAACGGCATTTTCGCATTTGCACTCTATGACGAAGAAAATGACTTCTACATGGTGGCACGCGACCCCATAGGTGTCATACCGCTATATATGGGCTCCGATGCCAAAGGTCACAAATACTTCGCGAGCGAGCTCAAAGCTCTTGAGGGTGTTTGTGACGTAATCGAGCCATTTCTCCCGGGACATGTCTATGACAGCCGCACCGGCGAGATGCGCCGATGGTATTCACGCGACTGGGAATCATACGATGCAGTCAAGGACAACCCGACATCAATACCCGAGCTGCGCCAGGCTCTCGAAAATGCTGTAAAACGTCAGCTGATGAGCGATGTACCTTACGGTGTGCTGCTTTCGGGCGGTCTGGATTCATCCATCATATCGGCTGTAGCAGCAAAGTATGCCCCTAACCGCATCGAGGCTGACGGCCAGACAACCGCTTACTGGCCGCGCCTCCACTCGTTTGCAGTGGGTCTCAAGGGCGCGCCGGACCTTGCTGCCGCCAAGAAAGTCGCCGACCATATCGGCACAGTACACCACGAAATCCACTACACCGTGCAGGAAGGGTTGGATGCCATCAGAGATGTCATATACTTTACCGAGACATATGATGTCACCACCATACGCGCATCCACCCCTATGTATCTCCTGGCCCGTGTCATCAAGTCAATGGGCATCAAGATGGTACTGTCGGGCGAAGGTGCCGATGAAATATTCGGCGGATACCTCTATTTCCACAAGGCCCCCGATGCCAAGGCGTTCCATGAGGAAACAGTGCGCAAGCTGTCCAAGCTCCATCTATATGACTGTCTGCGAGCCAACAAAGCCCTGTCGGCATGGGGCGTGGAGGGGCGTGTACCATTCCTCGACAAAGAGTTTCTTGACGTGGCGATGCGTCTAAATCCTGCCGACAAGATGGCCGGCCCACAGAAGATGGAAAAATGGGTGCTCCGCAAAGCCTTTGAAGACATGCTACCCCACTCCGTAGCCTGGCGACAAAAAGAACAGTTCAGCGACGGCGTAGGCTACTCGTGGATTGACTCGCTCAAAGAAATCACCTCATCACAAGTCACTGACGAGATGATGAAAAATGCAGCACGCCGATTCCCCATCAACACTCCGATGAATAAGGAAGAGTACTACTACCGCACCATATTCGAGGAGCACTTCCCCTCCGCCACAGCCGCAGCATGCGTACCCTCCGTACCCTCCGTGGCTTGCTCCACAGCCGAAGCGCTCGCCTGGGATGCCTCATTCCGTAACCTCAACGACCCCTCAGGCCGCGCCGTCAAAAACGTACATACCGCTGCTTATTGACCATAAAAAAGGACGAAAAATATGCTGTAAAACATAGTTTTGCAAAACTTAACAGATGCGTTAAAATCGCGCTCTCAGACATGTGAGAGCGCGATTTTTATGTATCACGTTGCGCTAAGTCAGTGATTGTAAGGACACTACATTTTGTCACCTCAGCAGATTTGCTTACCTTTGCGCCAGCAAAAGATGATAGGTCTATATATTGACTGTCACGAATGGCCGAAAATCGGCAACCATTTTGAAAACCGTTTTTTCTCATTTTACACATAAGATTTTCAAATGGTGATGTGAAACGAATTAACCCATGACATGATAAGGACATTAAAGATTACCGCTCTTTTTGCTGTTATCACACTTACTCTCGCTGCCCACACCACTCGCATGGTCGATGCAGCCCCCGGACAGATAGCTCCCGACTTTGAGCTCAGCACATCCGCAGATTCAACCGATGATTCCACCCCCCGCTCTTTTTTCATCTCAGACCTCAAAGGCGAATACGTCCTGGTCAACTTCTGGTCTACGACCGATGCCGCATCGCGTGTAGCTGCCGGCACCTATGACCAGCTGATGAAAAACAATGATTTCGGTGGACGCCTCAACCTGCTCAACCTCAATTTTGACGGAAACGCAGCCCTGTTTGACGCAATAGTGCGCCAGGATGGCCTTGACACCACGATGCAGTACCATCTCGCCGGAGAAGCCGCTCAGGAGATAGCCGAAACCTACCACCTCGACCAAGGCTACCGCGCCATCCTCATCGACCCCAACGGCAAAATAGTAGCCGTCAACCCCACCCCTGCCGACATCGCCACCATAGTAAGCTAACCCAACCAGGGAATATATAAGAAACGATGGAGTCCGACACTCATGCTGTCGGACTCCATCGTTTTATTGCTATATTAATCTACTGAGGAATCAGAGGAGGGCGTTGGGGGTGGAGTCGGAGTACCAGTCGGCTATGGCTTCGGGGAGGGTCCAGTGGAATTTGTAGCCGCTGCGTGACATCTTTTCGCCGCTGATGTTGGTGGAAATCTGGAGCTTGCGGACACGGGCCGGGCAGATGCCCATGGGTGCGCCGCATGCGCCTATGATGGCGGCTACGGGCTTGATGAGGCTGTTGGGGATGTAGGGCACTGACTGCGTGAGGTCGGTGACCTGTTTCATGGTGTTGACAATCTGCTCTATGGTGTAGGCCGGATGGAATGTGCAGTTATACAATTCGGTGCCTGCCGCTTGATGGTCTACGCAGTACATGATGAAGCGTACCAGTTCCTTGACATAGACACATGCCTTGATGGTGTCCTTACGGCCCGGATAGGCGAACTTATGACCCTTTATGGCCCAGTAGAGGCGTGTGAAGTTGCCGTTTTCGCCTTTTCCGAACACTACTCCCGGACGCACTATGGTCAGCTTGCGGTTGGCGGCATCGCCATTCTGCCATCCTTCGTGTATCTTCTCCGCCACGAGTTTGGATATGCCATAGGCCGAATTGGGGGTGGGCAACGTATCCTCCTTTTTCAGTTCTTCCGAGGGTCCGTAAGGAGCGATGCTTGAAGTGAATACAATATGCCTGATGCCGTGACGCTCTGCAAAAGCCACGACATTTTCCGCGCCGCGGATATTTGTCTCGAAATATTCGTGGTCTTCGTGTCCGGGAGTGCGGTGGACAGCAGCGAAGTTGAATATGATGTCATCGGATGTAGGTGTAAACGGCATGTTTTCAATCGGTTTGCGTATGTCACACTCCACATATTCCGACTGGAGCGTCTCGCCGTCACGCACAGCCGGCTTGTAGTTTTTCACAACGGGGTTAGGTGTACCCGGTTTTACGATGTCGAGGTTGTATATCTTCGCATCGGGATACAGCTCGCGGAGCAGATTGGTCAGATGCGTGCCTATGAATCCGGTGCCACCGGTGATGATATAGTTCATATTATTTATACGGAGAAACTGTAGGGTAAATTGTATGTCATAGATGGTTATCTCTTGTAGCCGAGCGAACGGAGTATCTCGCGGTTGACGCGGCTGCGTTCGCGGTCAAATATCCAGCCCCATTTGTTGAAATACTTTATCATATTGGACATATGTATCTTGAGCATCTTCTTGCTCTTATACGAGGCTGCACGATGGGCATGGACTATGGTGACTTCGGGCCAGAACATGGTGCGGTAGTGGCGGTGCATGCGCCGGGTGATGTCTATGTCCTCAGGATACATGAAAAACCGCTCGTCAAACAGGCCCACTTTATCAAAGGCGCTGAGACGGAAAAACATGAAGCTGCCCTGATGGTAGGCTATATTGGCCGGCGATTTATGGTCCCAGAATCCCAGAGTGTAGCGATAGTTGCGCTTCTCCCCCAGAGCTTTGGGCATGAACCGGCGGAATATCAGATCGGCAGGAGCCGGCAGCAGCCTCACGACATACTGCAACGTGCCGTCGGGATACACCGTGTTAGGTATCAGCTGCGCCACATCACGGTTTTCATCCATATAGGCGCGTATCTTGTCAAGGACACCCCCGTCAAAATAGACATCGGAATTGATGACCAAAATATAATCGGCTTTCCACTCCCGGGCAAGACGTATCGACACATTGTGTGCCGCCCCATAACCGAGGTTGGCATCATTGAACACATAATGGATCTGAGGAATCTCCGCACAAAATCCGCGCAGACCGTCAGACGGAGAGTTGTCACTGACCACTATCCGCTCCACCCCGTTGGATAGGAGCGAGTCAATACACTTGCGGAGCTCCGCAGTGTCAGTGTTGTAGGTGACGATGGATGCTACTGTCATAAGCTGAGTCTGATATATCAGATAAAACTATGTACTACTTAGAGATAATACGGTTGAGGCGTTGGCGGATGTTGTCACGGGAGTACTCTTCGATGAAACGCTTTTTGAGGTCGCGGCGATGGTCTACGTCGCGACCGACGGTCGCCATGGCTGCCACATAATCCTGCGGAGTATCACAGAGAATCATACTGTCGGCAAAACCGTCAGGCAGACCCTCGAAAGCTATGGGGGTGCCGAGCACCGGAGTGCCGCATGCCAGCGATTCTATCACCTTGACTTTGATTCCGACCCCCTGGAAGAGCGGAGATATCAGAGCACGTGCGCGTGACAGCATCAGATATGGATCATCCACAAAGCCAAGGGGCTCAAAACGGATGTTGCCGCGTGCATTCTCTGCAAGTTCCTTAGGGAATCCGCGCCCCACAATCTTCACAGTCACAGGCTCAGTGACCAGCGGAGAGACATTCTCGATGAACCATCGGGCCCCATCAAGATTCTCGCTACGGGTCCAGTCGCCGAACATGAAGAAATAATCGTCAACCTCGGTCACCTGCTTATTGACTATGTCGGGATCGATATAGTCAAGGTTGACCTCTGCCGGGATGTGGTATATATCCTTTATCAAGTCAACATCTTTCTGCGAAAAAGAATATACACGGGCATCAGGCATGCGGAAAGCGCGTCCCTCGGAGTAGCGGCACACGGCTTGCATCAGTCGGCCTGACTGTCGCAAAGCTCTCTGGATGATCACATCGTGGGCCAAGAGCAGTTTGGGTTTACCCGGACAGAGATAACGCCCGTAGACAAACACATTGCTATGGTTAAGCACCACCGCACTATAGTCCTTGCCATTAGTCAGTCGGCGCAGACGGCGTAATTTAGCCCAGCTGAAGCGGATGGAGAACACCGGATGTGACAGAGGGAAGTTGGCGATGCCGAAGAGCTTTGTCTTGGTCGAGTTCCGAATCACCTCCAGCACCTTCACATTGTCACGTTCAGGTACATAGGGCTTCTCATGATCATATTTGAAATATACCAGATCCACATCATAATCCTGCGCAAGGTCATTGAGCATGATCATGGTGTTTTTCTCGCCTGCAGCCGCTTTGTTAGGCACATAGGCAGTCAGGAACAATATGCGTGGTTTTGCCATCAGCAATAGTGTTGGGGATTATGAGTTAACGGGCATCGACTTTGATGCCGCGAATGCCGCTGTTGGCGGCAAACTGCATGTCAGAGTCACTGTCACCTACCATCAGGCATGTGGCAGGATCAATATCGGGATGATCACGAAGGATTTCGAGAAACATGCCGTTGCCGGGCTTGCGCCTGGGGTCGGCATCGGTCAGGGCCGTGCAGTAATATATGCCGTCGATACGTCCGCCATGGCGGCCTATCTCCTCGCACATGTGCATATGCACATCGTTGAGGTCTGCTTCCGACATCAGCCCTTTGCCTACCCCGCGCTGATTGGTTACAATGAAGATATGCGGCACTGAGGCAGCAAAACGCGCCAATCCGTCAAACACACCGGGGAGGAATTCGAATTCCTCCCAGCATTTGACGTAATCATTATGACGAAGACGGTTGATGACTCCGTCGCGGTCAAGCAACAGAGTCTGCACACCGCTTATATCTATATCCGAGAGCGTCATATTACATAGCAGTATCAAACAGTTTGGGAAATTCGCGGTCGGCTTTGTGATAGTCCTCGGGGATGCCGATGTCAATGAAGTAGCCGTCGAAAACGTAGCCGTAGACATTGCCCATGGCACTTTCCGGCTCCAGGACTTCCTTTTCAAACGAAAATTTATCAGGGAGAGCCGACAGGTCGAGCCGTCCGCGGTTTATAGCGTAGACACCTCCGTTGATAAGACCGTCAGTACACGGCTCCTTCTCGCAGAACTGCTCGATGCGGTCGGTATCGAGATCGACAATCACACGGCCATAGCGGTCAAAATCATGCATAGGCTTCATGGCTATGGATACGGATGCAGGATGCGCTACATGCTCTGCCATGAAACGGTCAATGTCTACGTCAAAGAACGTGTCGCCGTTGAGGACCACGACGTTCTCGTCACGGCACTTGTCAAGGGCAAGACGGATGCCGCCGCCAGTACCCAGAGGCACCTCTTCCACGGCATAATCTATCTCGTAGGGAAACCGGTTGCCATTGGCGGCAATCCAGTCTTTAATGACTTCGCGGAGGTATCCTACCGAAAGGATGACACGGCTGACAGGATAACGCTTCAGATACGTGAGCAGATACCACAAAAACGGCTTCCCTGCAACGGGGGCCATACATTTGGGCACATCCTTGACTTCGCTGCGCAATCTGGTGCCGAGACCGCCGGCAAGTATTATAACTTCCATATATAGGGTGTCATGTATGTGATTTAGTTTTCTCCGAAGAAATACTCCTCAAGCATAAGACACAGGCAGTGGTAGACCGGCAGGTGCAGTTCCTGTATCTTGAATGTCTCGGTTTCGGGCACACGGATGCACACATCGGCAGCCTTGGCCAACTTTGACTCTTTGGCTCCCGAAAGGCCAATCACCTTCATGCCGCGAGCCTTCGCCATGGTAACAGCATAGAGGATATTGGCACTGTTGCCGGAAGTACTTATGCCAAGGAACACATCGCCCGGGCAGCCGTAACCGTTGACCTGCTGGGCAAAACAGAGCAGAGGCTCGCAATCGTTCATGTAAGCCGTGCTCAGGGCAATATGGCCGTCAAGAGCTATGGCCGGGAGAGCCTGCTGGAGGTTTTCAGCCAGCACAGGTCCAAGCTCGGGATCGATACCTGACAGACGAGCCGACACCTCGGGCGTCATCTTGCGCGGAAGCACGAAGGCTTTCATCAATTCGCCCACGATATGCTCGGCATCCGAAGCCGAGCCGCCGTTACCGGCCACAAGCAATTTGCCACCGGCTTTGTAGGCATCACGCATGATGTTAAAAGTATGCTCTATATCGTTGCGGCAGCCCTCAAGCGCCGGATAACGCTTGACAAGAGTGTCAAGATGGCGGAGATAATTGTTGCTGTTCATAATCTCACAAATGTGTTTTATTTGACAACCTTGTCGGTAGGATATATCTTCCATGAATGGGCACCTCCGACCGAGAACTGGAACGGCATAACGAAGCCGTCAAGCTTGGAGAGGGCTTTCTCGACATTGGGTTTCAGCGTCGGTTCGACCACAAACATGATGAATCCGCCACCACCGGCTCCGCTGACCTTGCCCGAGATGGCTCCGGCTGCGATAGCAGTATCCATAGCCTGCTGTATCATAGGATTGGATATGGCTCCGGCCATCTTTTTCTTATCTTCCCAGGCCTGGCCGAGGATACGGGCAAACTCCTGCATATCGCCTTTGAGCAGAGCAAGCTTCATATCTATCGCGCTCTGCTTGATGCGGTGCATGGCCTCCACGGCCTGTGAATTGCCTGACGAGGTGTTCTTGCGTTGCTCGTCGATGATAGCCGCACTGGAGCGTGACGCACCTGTGAAATAGAGCACCATCGAAGCCTCCAGTTCGTCAATAATCCACCGCTTGATTTTCAATGGATTGACTATCACGAGGTCGTTTTTGAGGAATTCCATGTAGTTGAATCCTCCGAAAGCCGCAGCATACTGGTCCTGCTTGCCACCGCTAAGCGCGAGATCCTTGCGCTCTATCTCATAAGCGAGACGCGAAGCCTCGTAATCACCGAGAGGCAAAGAAAACCATTCGACAAAAGCCTTGAGAATGCCGACCACCATGGTCGAGGATGTACCAAGACCCGAGCCGGCCGGCGCATCGTTATATGTGGTGATTCTAAATCCACGCGGCTCTATGTCGGGGTAGTCACGCATCACGCGGTTATACACGCTTTTGATAAGCGATGCCTCTCCGTCAATCTCCATCTGTCGTGACAGCGGATAGCTCTTGAAACAACCCGAGTCATGGCTGTTGATGGTAATCATAGAGTCATTGGTTTCTTCAATCGTGCAGTAAGCATAAAGATTGATGGTGGCATTGAGTATCAGACCGCCGTACATGTCGCTGTATGGCGATACATCGCTGCCTCCGCCCGCGAGGCCGAGACGAAGCGGGGCTTTACTACGTATAATCATGATATATTAAGAGTTATGAAATAATAGTGATGTAATTGTATTGACTATTGGAAATTTACTATTTTATGTCTTTCAATACGCAAATGTAATGAAATTCATTACATTTTGCAAATAGCACAGGAGACAATGTATTTTACAGGTCTCATTAGCTTCGGTGCGTCAAGGTATGTATTTTTCTCAGCAGCGGATAAGCGGCCTTGATAAGCCCTGACTGAAGTTTTCCGCATGCAACCTTAGGATGGGCATCGTAAAAACGGTCTATGGCAGGAGCCGCATCGTCCTTGCTGAGATAGGGTGTATAATGGAAAATCATACGGAACATATGATATGAAGCAGTCAGGCTGCCATAAGTGCGGAAATACCGGCGGCACCATGTCAGATAATCGGCGTATATCGAAAGTTTGCGCATAAGACCTGCCTTTTCGGTAGAAGGTGTGATATTCGCGTCACTCGATCTCCAAAGGACACGAGGTCCTGCAATAGTCGCAATGCCTTTGTCTCTGCCGAGCTTTGCCCAGGTAGCTATATCGCTTCCCCATGCCATATCAAACTGTTCAAAGCGCCCAAGACGTTCAAACGCGCTGCGACGGAATATATATTCCACTACGAAACTATCGATAGATGCCGAATTTTTACGTTTGAGAAAGTCAAGCGCATCCATGACCGCAGGAAATCTGCATGCCGACTTGACCACCCGGTCATCACTGTCAATGATATCTACATCAAAGTGGTACAGATCAAACGAGCCATCACTCTCAAGCTGCCGGTAGAATGCTTCCACGCATCCCGGCTGCAGCATATCGTCATCGGAGAAGAGCCATATCCACTCTTCATCACCAATCATGTCGATACACCGGTGCCACTGCCCTACCAGATCATGCGAGCCCATATTGTCAGCAAAACGGCGCACTACCATCGGTATCCTGTCAGCATAACGCTCAGCCACCGATTCAAAATCAGCATCCACACCGTCAATCCCGACATAGAGAGTAAACCGCTTGTCGGTCTGCGCAGCAAGCGAATCGAGCACACGCTGAAAAAATCTCAGCTTATAGGCAGGAACAACTATAGCTAACGGAGATGACATAGGGCTGTGATCAGGCAGAAGGGTGCATAATGCGATTATAGATATCTATGCGCTTCCGGGCACCTGCTGCCGGCGAATAGAGATTACATAGCTTCTCATACGAAGCATGGGCAAGCGCATCTGCCAAACCTGGAGTAGTCAGGAGACGCGACACCGCTTCAGCCAGACGGTCAGGTTCGTCTTCTATCAGGCACTCGGTATTCTTGTCAAAATCAAGGCCCTCCACACCAACAGACGTGGTCACTACCGGCGCATGATGTATCACAGACTCCAGAATTTTCATGCGTATCCCACTGCCTACGAGCAACGGCACTATCATGATGTGTCCCTTCAGTGACTCGCCCAAATCATCAACAAATCCAAGAAAATCAATATTGCGATATCGCGAAGAGAAGTTCTTGGCAATGGCGGCATCCCACTTTCCTATGATACGGAAACGTACTTCAGGATGCCGTTCAAGCACTTTAGGCCATACATTGTCAAGAAACCAGCTTACACCGTTGAGATTGGGCGTATGTCCTGACGGACCTACGAAACACAGATGTTTGGGAGACTCCACGCTGAAATCCCCTTCAGGAGTGAAGGGAATAAACGATGGAGAAGCAGATACAGGGGTCGTGACTCCATCACGTATGAGGATGTCACGGTCAATATCCGTCATCGTGATTATCTGGTCATAAGAATTAAGCGCAGCTATCTCCCTGGCCTTTATGGATGCACACAGATACCGCTCAGAAGGTGTGACCGATGGCAGACTTTCAAGCCACCGTTCTTTGGCCACATACTGGATTTCATGCTGTATGAATATCTTTTTTACATCTTCAGGCAGAGCATATACCAGGTCAAGCTGTTCGTAATATTCATTCTGCACAGCATCCACATGCTCTTTGCGAATGATGTCAGTGACGTAGTCGAGATATTCGTCCTGATATATCGTCTGCATCATAAACGGTTGCTTAAGCCATCGCGTCACTAACAGACGGTTAAGACGGTAAAGGAAGAAAAGCGAGCGTCGTGAGCCCTTGTTGTCATAATAGGCAAACGGAAAAAGCTTGACCTTAGGCAGCATAGCCTTGAGTGTGTCCATGTGCTGCAATTGGTCTTTGGTGAACACCGGGAACACGAGTACAATGTCAGCCACATGCTGCGTCTCAACCAGCATGTTGAGCGAGCCCTGCTTGCCTCCGTCTGAGGCCGGATATGGCATCCAAGGAAGAGTTACCAATATCTTCATCTGTCGTTACTGCTTTGCTTTTGAGAGTTTTTTCAATATGTTTTCCATCATAATCCCATATGAGGCATAGTATTCACTGGCTTTACGACGGCAAGCGTCACGGTCAAATGAGGTTATGCTGCTTATCACTTCTGACGGCGTGGGGCATTTCCAGAAACGCGTTACAGCATTGATCCTGTGTTTCAGGACTCCGAACACGTTCATGATGTCATAAATCTTGCTTGACTTCTCATCTGTCACCATGCGGGCGAACTTGAGGGTCCCGTAAGTGTCAAAACAGAATGTCGGTACAGCATTATGCAGAGCCACAACCACAGGATGCATGTTTTCGCCTATATACGCAGACGCATATTTAATCAGTGCATACCAGTCAAGCGGAGACAGGGGCGTGGCGATCTCATGGTCAAACGTATGCTTGAAATCCACACCTGTAGGCATCGGGAGAGCCACACATGTCAAGCCTACCTTGGCTGCTTCATTTTTCAGACCATCCATCCAGTCAGCACAGTCAAGCATCACACACTTCATGCTGACGAGCGCATAACGCTCCGGCAATCCGAACTTCTCAAGAATTGCCTTCTTTGAAGGAATCAGGCCCTCGCAATTGTAATTAAAGGCAAACACAGGATCTGGAGTAATCACAGGGTCAATGGAACCGTCTGACACATATCTGACAAGATTACGTGTCCACCTGTCTCTGACGGAAATATAATCAAACGCAGCGAGACTGCGGCCCATGGCCTTCAGAGTCCGTCGCGGATGTGAGCGATAGGGAGAATTCTGTGACGACGCGGACATTATGGCCATAGGTATCCTATTTTTCAGGCCGGACTGGAATGTGCCCCAAAACGCATTGGGATACAGACGCTCGGATGTCACTTTGTTGATTCTGAAAACCTTCTTGGTCGGGAAATCTATCCGTGACCACAACGACGGACACTGCAGCACAGCATCACTGCCTATAATTACCGCTTCAATACCTTCTCTCTCTATGACTGTGCATATCTCACGGTCATTACGGCACAAGTCAGTCCATGGAAGGTATTCACGGACAAACCGGAAGTGTTCGGCCGGCTGTGGCTGACGCTCCATGCCGGTAAACCGATCTGAGAAATCTTCCGGTTCCCATTTTATCAGCACAGGTTCATGTCCATGGGCTTTGAGGCACTCCACCGTAGAGAGTGCCTGAAGATTTGCCCCGAAATTGGGTACATTGGCAAATGTCAGTATACCTATTTTCATTTTTTATTGAAAAAAGTTATTCGTAAGTTTTGTTTACTTCTTATCGACCTCACGACGAATAATCAGCGAGTCAAACTGACGTTTTGCAGGACACTCGACATATCTGTCGGACGAGAATCTATGGAAATAATATGCGAAAAATATTGTAAAGAGTATCTCCAGATTTCCTCCGTCGCCCTGCAGGACGAATATAAATGCACCATTAATAAACGTATATGCCAGCATACCTATGATAATCAGCTTCGGCAGCGTCATAACATTGTAGGGACGTGTGACTTTCATGATCAATACAGACATGAGCACACCAATGAGAAATGTCCACCGATATCCGAATTCTATGTTAAGCCCTCCGACAAATGAGTAAAAGATAGATGGATCTATACCCGTAACACCTTCCATATATTCCCATCTCTCTACAGTAGTAGTGAAATTCACACTCTCGCCCATAAGTTTGGAAAACAAGGTAAAATAGGCATCGCCCCACGTGTGCCCGGTAAGATATGGCCACAGTTCACCGACATAATTCACCATAGGTTCGCCCAGGTAACGGTAGAACATATACGACGCAAGCTCTCCGAAGCGGGAATTGGATATGGCGATAAAAGCTACGACAATCGGCACAGCCACAATACCGAGATATAGAGCAGACTTTCTCATCATGCTGACTTTGATAAATCCAGCAAGCAGAGCGACAAGCACTACTATAAAGAGAAGCTCTTGCATCATAACAGCACGGCTGACATAGGCCGTATAATAATATATCGGAAAGACAACCGAACTGATAAAGAAAATCTTAATAAGTGTACGATGGGATTTCTCAAAAACCAATGCATAAAATGCTACGATAATCATAACATTACGCATACCCATGTATAATCGGTTCAGAATGTTCAAAGCATAGAATGGAAACTGCACTATCTCCGCAGTATCATACGAATCATCACGCGCATAGCCTAAATTGCTTGACATCAATACTTTGATGACAGCCGGAAACATCACTACGTATTGAATTATCTGTATGACAAGCACAACCTTAATGGTTTTCACAAGTATGGATTCATTGGGCAACACAGCTCTGGTATATCTTCTATTACCTACAGTCACTATAGGAACTGCAAATACGGCCAAAGTCACAAAAAGATACGTCAAGGCCTCACCATCATAACCTGATGTACCGACAAATGAATAAAACAACGGATGTCCGTGGAACAGGACTCCACCCCACGCCACCGCAGTGAAAAACGCACAGATTATGAATCCGGCTGAAAACATCCGGCTACGTCTGTACACAAACAGAGTAGCCAGAGTATATGCCAAGGCATTTACAATCAGAAGGGTTGAATCAGACACGTTTTCCAGAATATAAATAATTTCGACATTACACGGTAACTATCACCGCATACATTTCTGCAAAGTTACGAAATTTACACCGTTTATACACAACTATCCTGACAATCTTGTCACTTATAACTACGACTCTTTAGACCTACCGGATTGCGGACTTCCGAACAGCAACCGGGGTAGTAACGGGATTTTATGTATGGCCTTTGCACCCAATACTGACAATGCTATGGCCACCGCCGCTACCGCTGTAGCGAAAAGCAACTGCAACGGTATCATCAATGACGGATGAAGCGAATTAATCCAGTCGCCGGCCTGAGGTACCTTGACAACTAAAAATAAGTGAAGTATGTATATTTCAAGGCTAAAGACGCCTAAATACTTTAGCATATTGAAAATAAGCATTTTACTCTCCACATTATATTCTACCGAATCTGGAGACATGAGTTTAAAACTGCCTATAACAGCAACGCAACCTAATAAAGGTATTATATAGGTTCGAAGACCCACCGATCCTTTATGGACCAGAACCGATTCCGGGAAAGCATATGGCAGATACGCCAAAACAAAGGCAAATATGAATCCACACAAGCAAATGATAACATTACGCTTATGTAGCCGCTCCAATAATGCATATTTAAGCATCAGTATTCCACATATAAAGGCAGGGAGACTGAACAGGCAACGGTCAAACTCTAACCAATCAGTGTGAGGAAGGCGTGGTAGAATAATCTTCAGTATCAGATAGAACACTGTCCATCCTGCCAAATCAAGCCATATGTTGCCGTTACGGTTGACATAGGATATGATAAAAGATATGCCCAACGAAAGCAATGACACCTCCCATAAGCTAAAAAGGAACCAGTATCCGTAATAACCTTTGTATAACAGCACTAAAAAACCAGTAAAAAAATACGGTATCAGCAGCCGCACGGACTTTCTGACAACTTGTTTTTTTAGTTTGCTCGTCTTTTCAGATAAAGTCATACCGGCATCTATCGATGACAGGAAATAACCCGAAATCATAAAAAAACAATGGCATATGAAAAGAATAAACGATCTGCCATAACAGACCTTTCCATGCTGTATGAAACGGCTGATTATAATCAGGATTGATGATGCTATCAACATCGCTGACATTCCAGCCTATAGCATGTGCAAAAACCACCAAGAAGATCGCGAAACCCTTGACCGCGTCCAGGTATTCTATTCTTCGGGGTGCCATACTCCAAGTCTTTTGAGGATTTTCTTTATTATATTCTTGAATTTCTGATAAGCAGAGTCATCAAAATATTTGCTGTACACATAATCAAAACCGTGCTCTAAATAATCATTCCAGAATTGGGCACGACGGGGATTCGATGTGGTAGGCCGCTGTAGACAAGGCTGCAATGACTGTTGTTCTGTTATCTCCGACAAAGCCATATGATACCTGATCTTATCCATCATCTTCTCACCAGCGTCAGAGTTGACCATCAAAAGAGATGTGCCACGAGAGGACCGCAATTCAGGACGCATGTTGCCATCGTCCCAAAAATCAGCCACAGTTATATCCGATGCTCTGTTGAGGTTGGTATACTTACATTCGTGGCATGAAGGGCGGTCAATTAATTTGGAGAAAAAAAGGCGTCCCCAGTTTACTGTTTTGTCCTGATCTACCAATGAACGGCCATCAGCCAAATCATACCGGTAGGTAAATGTATGACTCCAACCGCGAGTAGATTTGTCTCGCATATTTAAATCTGTAAGACGACCTTTTAGACGTCTGCTTACCAATGAAATATAGTCATTGAAAATTAAGGGACTCGGCACAGCATGACATACAACATCCATCGTCAGCAGATTATCGTATTTTTTAATAAGGAATCGCAGCAAGCCGTCGACTTGGCATGGAGTGCCTGTAAAAAGCACCTTGCGGCCAGAACGTACTATGTCACGCACATCATGATAAGACTGAAGAGTATCTGACTGAGAGTATTTACTGCCTTGAAATGAACGGCATCCTTCAAGAGTATCGGCTCCTCGGTGCACTACACACATATCATTATCATATACTGCACCGAAGACGACCCCTCCATCAGCAATAACCTCGGACGCAAGAGCCCAAAAAGCGCCTCCACTCGCGCTCCGCATAAGCGCTGTTTCATCATTAAGACGACCAGCATATATCGACCTATATGTCTTGACTTTCAAATCCATCGCACTCCTCGCAATCAGAGGACATACCCTGTCACAAAGACCGCAGTCAGTGCACAAGGCCTCATCTATGCGAGGATATACAAAGCCTTCTGCATCCACACCCATGGTTATGGCACCATGCCCACATATATTGGCACAAGCGGTACAACCGCAACAGTCTTCGGGGCGATTGAGTTTTATCATATGTGTAATCGTTTTCTAATCTGATTAATGATAAATCCACGTTCTGACTGCTGACATCCGACATACAGTATCACCCATACGCAACATGCCATACTGACCAACGATGTCACAATAAACGTAATAAAAGACGGTTGCATACAGAATGACAATACAACAGGAATTGCAGCGGACAGCAAGCAGACAAGCACAACATTTCCAAGCACCTGTATACAAAAGCCTTTTACAGGCAGTCCTATCATACCTCTGAGCATCCACAGACGGGCTATCAGACAAGACACAGATACTACTATCGCAAATATAAGGGTGCTCTGTGGTGGCATACCTATCCGCAATAATACATATGCTCCAGGGAGATTAAGGAGTTGCAAGCCTCCGACAAGCAGTTGGTAATTACGTATATTACCCGTAGCAAGCATGGCAGTTATCAAAGGTGTGGATACTGATTCACACATGGCAAACACCAGAATTAGCTGCACGAATATCACAGTGTAGTCAGGTACATCCTCAAGCCAAAAGTGTAATATCCAGGATGTATTGGCAAGAACCGGCAACGACAAGAATAAGAGGAGATAAAACGAGAATCTTGCACCCCTAAAAAGCAGAGAAAACATATATTCATACTCTCCTGTAGCATATGATTTGGTAATCTGCGGATTGAGAGCCACCATGAAATTTTGCACAAAACTATTGATAGCCGTATTAACCTGTACTGCGATACCCCGCGCTGCATTGACTGTAGGACCACAAAAGATATTAAGCACGATATTGACACCTTGATCACGACATATGCCAGAAGCCGCACCTATAAAATTCCAGCCTGAAAATCCGAGCATCTCTTTCATCATAGGACGGTCAATATGGCGTGCCCACCGGCATTCTTGAAAATTACGTCGGCAATATATTGCATAGGTCATTTGGACTCCCAATGCTACAACTGTAAGAAGCACAGCATATGCGGCCAGCTTATCCCACGGGGATATCACAAGTAGATATACTACAAGCAATTTCAACGACACCTCTAATATACTGATATAGGCATATATATTCATGCGCTCATGCGCAATTATTGTAGCATTATAAGGGACACTCAGCAGATTGATTACGAAAGTCGCTATAGAACATTGCAACACCCAGTTGGCTGCCCACATTCGTTCGGCCGGAATATTCATCTTGGTGTTAAGGAACCAGACACCTATAGTCTCAGCCAGCAGAAATATCACAACGGATATTATAAGCTGTATATTGACACTTGTTGAAAACACCTTCTGCAACTGTTCCAGATGACCTCTGCCCAACTCAAAATTAAGGAACCGGGTAACAGCCGTAGTTAACGGAGCTGAAATCATTGTGAACATAACCACCACTCCACCTACGACATTATACACACCATAATCTACTTCGCCGAGGGTGGCGAGGACTACGCGGCTCGTGTAGAGGGATACGGCCATGATGAAGAGCATGCGCACGTAGAGAAGCAGCGTATTGCGGGCAATTCGCTTGTTGTTGGTGGCATTAGTGCTTTCCTGTACGTTAGAAGCGGCTCTATTGTCGGCCATATTCAATGTTAGACGTGTCGATACTTGGCTTGAAAGTATATTCCGTATGCAAAGATACGAATTTTCTGTTTTTACATTACAGCGGTGCTCGGTTAAAATCATCGGAAATAGCGGAAATATGGGATATTTGAATTAAATTTGCACTGGATTTCCGGCGGCATTCCTGCCTCAATATGCACCAGATATTGTGTTGCAAGATGCCACAGCCGCATTTTTTCACTTATACGTTGCTTTTTTGAAAGCCCTTTTCCTCAATATAGTCATCCTGACGCTGTGCATGATACTGTTGACACCGGCCTACGGGCGCATGCGTGCCGACAGTGACAGTCATGCCGCATTGCCTATGCCGGACTTCGACTCTGCCGGCGCGGCATCAGACAGTTCCCCCGAGCAGTTGGGTGAGCTGCTCCGCAGTGTCAGCGACGCCTTGAAGGCTGACAGCCTTAGTGCCGCCACCCCGGGGGCTGCCTCTGACACCACCCTCCCTGATGACGATACCGACCGTCCGCGCCTCGATTCATCTTTGATGGCGCGCACTACCATCTACAATCCCGAGGACACGATGAAGCGCCCCGGCAAACGCATAGTCCGCACCAAGGTTTCGGGCGACATGGAGCATGTAGTGGATTTCTCAGCCAAAGACAGCGTGAGACTCGTGGGCACCGACCAGGCATATATGTACGGCGACAGCAAAGTGACCTACGGCAACATCAAACTTGACGCGGCAAACATAGAGATGAACATGGCCACCAACACCGTCTATGCCGTAGGACAGGAGGACTCCACAGGCACTGTCACCGGCGAGCCGGTGTTTGACGATGCCGGCACGAGCTACGAGTCCAAGACCATGACCTACAATTTCAAGACCGGCAAGGGCTACATCACCGATGTAATCACCCAGCAGGGCGACGGATACCTGACCGGCGGTCAGACCAAGAAAATCGACGACAAGACATTCTACATCAAGGACGGACATTATACGACCTGCGACGAGCACGATGACCCCCACTTCTATTTCCACCTGACCAAGGCCAAGGTGACGCCCAAGAAAAACATCGTCACGGGTCCGGCGTATATGGTACTCGCAGGTCTCCCGCTGCCCTTGGCAGTACCTTTCGGATATTTCCCGTTCTCCGAGAAATATTCATCGGGTATCATCATCCCTACATTTGGCGACGATTACAACAAAGGCTTCTATCTGGACCGCGGCGGCTACTACTTCGCCATCAACGACTACGTGGACCTGCAGCTTCTCGGCCAGATATTCACCAAAGGCTCGTGGGGTGTCAACGCAATCAGCCGTTATGCCAAACGCTATAAGTTCAACGGCCAATTCAACATCGACTACATATCCACCATCGAGGGCGACAAGGGTCTGCCCGGCTACTCCAAGAGCAACACCTTCAAGATAGCATGGACCCACAACCAGGACCCCAAAGCCAATCCCAACCTTAATTTCTCGGCGAGCGTCAACTTCTACACCGCAGGCTACCAGCGTGACGCCCTCAATGCCCTCTATACTCCGACGTTCACCGAAAACCAGACATCATCGTCAATCAACCTCTCCTACCGTCCGGCCAACTCCAAATGGTCATTCAACATCGGCACAAACATCGCCCAGCGTAACCAGGACAGCACACTCTCCGTGACGCTCCCCACCCTGACCGCCAATCTGCCCCAGGTCTACCCCTTCAAGCGCAAGAAAGCCATGGGCGGAGAGCGGTGGTATGAGAAAATCAGCGTCAACTACAACGGCTCCATGCGCAACGACCTGACCGCCAAACAAAACGAGTTTTTCAAGAAAAGCCTTATCAAAGACTGGAACAACGGCATCAAGCACGATGCGCGTACCCAGGCCACGTTTGATTTGTTCCAGTATTTCCGTCTGACTCCAAGCCTGTCAGTGACAGACTACATGTATTTCAAGAAAATCAAGCGCAGCTGGGACTACGAGGCCAACCGCGAGCAGCTTGACACCACCTACAATTTCTACAACATATTCAATTTCAACGTCGGAGTGAGCCTCAGCACCAAAGTCTACGGTTTCTTCCAGCCGTGGAAAAAACTGTTTGGCGACAAGGTGAAGATGATACGCCATGTCATGACTCCGACCATCTCCGTGGGCTGGCATCCCGACTTCAGCGACCCGATGTGGGGCGTGTATGATTCATACACCTACATGAATTCATCCGGCCAGATGGTGACATCGAAATACAATATGTTTCAGAACGGCAACATGGGCTCACCGTCATCAGGGCGTGCCGGCATGGTGTCATTCGGCCTGAACAACAATGTGGAGATGAAGGTGCGTAATGATAACGACTCCACAGGCGAGAAAAAGATTTCGCTCATAGAGAGCCTGGACCTCAGCCAGTCATATAACTTCGCTGCCAGTCCGGGCATGAAGCGTTGGAGCGACCTCCAGGCATCTATACTCATACGCTTGGTCAAGAATTTCAATCTCAACGTCAACACCACCTGGGACCCCTACGACTATGTCAACGACCAGTATGGCCGTCCGGTAGCGCACAAGACCCGTCTGCAAGCCGGCAAGGGATATGCGCGTCTGAACTCTGCAAGCACCAGCTTCTCATATACATTCAACAACGACACTTTCCGCAAAAAGGGAGACAAAAATTCCGATAAAGGGAAAAAGAATTCCAACTCCTCCAACACTTTTGACGGCACTGCGCAAAGCGAGGACGATGCAGCCGCCGAAGAACAGGCCAACGGAGGAGGGGAAGGAGGCTCAAAGCGTCTGCGCGGCGGCCATGACGATGACCTGCAGTTGGGACCTGACGGCTATATGAAATGGGACTGCCCGTGGAGCCTGTCGTTTAACTACAGCGTGTCATATAACGGCAACGGGGAGTGGGATCCCGAAGCCCAGAAATATAAGGGCAACATACGCCAGAATCTATCGTTTTCAGGCAATATCCGTCCCACCAAAAACTGGAATTTCAGCATGTCTGGCAGCTACAACTTCGACCTGCACAAAATCAACTACATGACCTGCAACATCTCGCGTGACCTCCACTGCTTCACCCTGACATGCAGCTTCGTCCCCCTCGGCCCATACAAGAGCTACAATCTGCACATCGCCGTCAAGTCATCACTCCTCTCCGACCTCAAGTACGACAAGCGCTCATCCACCGGCGACGGACTCCGCTGGTACTGATACCATCCGGCCGCAAGTACGTGCGACACACACCTATGGATGCAGCCGTAAATTTAGTCATCGTAGTAGGTATGAAGATGCCACTAACTTAAGCACCCATCGGAGTAGGGACATGCCATGGCATGTCTGCTGACGCAACACCCCTCTTTTGCAACGCTTTTGGCGACATGCCATGGCATGTCCCTACTACATATAAGCATCGGCGCATACCTCCTGAGGTATGCGCCGATGCTTATATGCTTGGGTCTATGATGACTTATGCGTTGGGGGTTTCCTCTACGCCGGCAAGTTCGGGGTCAATCATGATGCGACCACAGTACTCGCAGACGATGATTTTCTTGTGGAGCTTGATTTCCATCTGCTTCTGCGGCGGTATACGGTTGAAGCAGCCACCACAGGCATTACGCTGGATATATACCACACCGAGACCGTTGCGAGCGTTCTTGCGGATGCGCTTGAAAGCAGTCAGTGTACGGGGGTCGATTTCAGGCTCTATCGCCTTGGCCTGCTCGCGGAGGTTTTCTTCATCCTGCTTGGTCTCGTTGACGATTTCCTCGAGCTCCTTGCGTTTTTCAGAGAGCACGTGCTCCTGATCAGCGAGCTTCTCCTTGGTCTGCTCTATCTCCGCCATCTTGGCTTCGGTGGCACGTTCGGACTCATAGATATGCTTCTCGGCAAGTTCGATTTCAAGAGTCTGGAACTCGACCTCCTTAGTCAGCAGGTCAAACTCACGGTTGTTCTTGACATCGTTGAGCTGCTCCTTGTATTTTGCAATCTTGCTCTGTGATTCGCTGATTTTAGCCTTCTCGTTGAGAACTTTCTGCTTGAGATCAGCTATGTCACGCTCGTAGTTTTCGATACGTGTGTGGAGACCGGCCACATTGTCCTCAAGGTCTCGCACCTCCAGAGGGAGCTCTCCGCGCACTGTGCGGATGCGGTCAATCTGTGACAGGAGGGTCTGAAGTTTGTAAAGTGACTTAAGACGCTCCTCTACGGTACGTGTCTGGTCAGCTTTGTTGCTATCGTTAGCCATAATGCTTCGTTAGAGATATGTTATGGGATTGGATTCCTGTTGGGATAATTTAGCCACAAAGTTAGGAAAATTTTGGCTAATTATGCGATATAATATTGATTTAGTGCATTGTTCGCTCTCAAAATGCCCTATGTCTACGAGCTGAATCCTGGATGCGTAGTCTACAAACCTATGATATGATATGTCAGAGGTCAGCATGAGGTCAGCTCCCACGGCCAACGCCGTATCAATCAGCGAGGAGCCGGAGCCGCCGCAGAGAGCCACACGGCGTATCTGCGAGGATGCACACGGAGCTTTACACGGGTCGCTCACCCTGACAGCCGGCGAACCGAACACCTCCTTGACCTTCGCAACGAATCCGCGCAAGTCAAGCATCGACGACAGGGATACCTCCCCTATCGCCCCGGCGCCGCTGTCGGCGTCAAGAGGACGCACATCGGTCAGCGAGAGCATACGCGCCATCTCCAATGACACGCCCCATGGATCCGGAGCATTGTCAAGGGCGGTATGCAGCGAATACACTGACACACCGTTGGCTATGGCCGCCATTACAGTCTGCTGCACGAGAGTGTCGCCCGTGATACGCTTGAGTCCATGGAACAGCAGCGGATGATGGCTCACAAGCAGGTTGCAGCCCATCGCCACGGCCTCGGATATACGGTCAGGCACAGGATCGACGCATATCATCACCCCTGTGCACTCCTCCTCGGGATTACCTACCTGCCAGCCACAGTTGTCATAACCCTCCTGAAGGCACAGCGGAGCTGCACCTTCAAGCACACGGGCTATATCCTTGTTGTAGACAGTCATCGGGCGTCAATATCACTTCTCAGGATCGACGAGACTGATGTTGAGTTCCTGAAGCTGCGAGTCATCGATAGTCGATGGAGCGTCAATCATCGTGTCACGGCCTGAATTGTTTTTGGGGAACGCTATGACATCACGGATGCTGTCAAGACCGGCAAGGATTGACACGAAACGGTCAAATCCGAAAGCCAGACCACCATGAGGCGGCGCACCGAACTTGAACGCATCCATCAGGAAGCCGAACTTATAACGGGCTTCGGCTTCATCCAGACCGAGCAGACGGAACATCGTATTCTGCAAATCAGACTCATGGATACGGATGGAACCGCCGCCAAGCTCATTGCCGTTGACCACCATGTCATAGGCTGTGGCACGCACAGAGCCTGTGTCGGAGTCAAGTTTGTCAATGTCTTCGGGGTTGGGAGCCGTAAACGGATGATGCATGGCGTAGAAACGCTGTGTCTCATCGTCCCACTCAAACAGAGGGAAGTCTACCACCCACAGGCATGAGAATTTCTGCGGATCACGCAGTCCGAGACGTGAACCCATCTCCAGACGCAGTTCATTGAGCTGCTTGCGTGTCTTCATGGTCTGACCGGCGAGTATCAGCATGAGGTCACCGGGCTTAGCTTCGCCACGCTCGAGCCACTTGAGCAACTGCTCGTCAGTGAAGAATTTACCCACGCTGCTCTTGACAGAGCCGTCCTTCTCCAGTTTGACCCACATCATGCCCTTGGCACCCACTTGCGGACGCTTCACAAAGTCAGTCAGCTGGTCAAGCTGCTTGCGCGTGTATTCTGCGCATCCCGGAGCCACGATAGCTCCGACATATTCGGCATCGTCCATGACCGAGAAGCCGCTGCCCTCGGTGAGGTCTTTGAGTTCGACAAACTGCATGCCGAAACGGGTGTCAGGCTTGTCGCTGCCGTAGAGACGCATGGCATCATGCCACGTCATCCTCGGGAACGGCTCGGTGAAGTCTATGTCCTTGACATATTTGAATATATGCTTTACGAGACCCTCAAACATCTGGAGCACGTCTTCCTGGTCCACAAATGACATCTCGCAGTCAATCTGTGTAAATTCAGGCTGACGGTCAGCGCGAAGGTCCTCGTCACGGAAGCACTTCACGATCTGGAAATAACGGTCAAATCCGCTGACCATAAGCAGCTGCTTGAAGGTCTGAGGCGACTGCGGCAGGGCATAGAACTCGCCCGGATTCATGCGCGAAGGCACCACGAAGTCACGCGCACCCTCGGGAGTTGATTTGATGAGCACCGGAGTCTCCACTTCAAGGAATCCCTTGGAGTCGAGATAGCGGCGTATTTCAAAAGCCATGCGGTGGCGCAGCTCAAGATTGCGGCGCACCGCATTACGGCGCAGATCGAGATAGCGGAACTTCATGCGCAGGTCATCACCGCCGTCAGTGTTATCCTCTATGGTAAACGGAGGCACCTCGCTGGGATTCAATATATTGAGCTCGCGTGCTATGATTTCAACATCACCCGTAGGCATGTTTGGATTTTTGCTGGTGCGCTCGGCGACATCGCCCTTGATCTGCACCACAAACTCGCGTCCGAGGTGGTTGGCTGCCTCTGTCAGTGCTGCATCGCTCTCCACGTTAAATACTATCTGGGTTATGCCGTAACGGTCACGGAGGTCGACAAACGTCATGCCTCCCATCTTGCGGGTACGCTGCACCCATCCGGCGAGAGTCACGCTCTCACCCACATCAGAGAGGCGAAGCTCTCCGCATGTCCTGGTCCTGTACATGGTCTATATACTGAGGATTATATCGTTAGTTCTGAAAAAATCTTGTTCCCGACGCCCGGTGCGAATCATCACACGTATCCGCGGATGATGCCACGCTTGGAGTTGCGCACAAACATCACTATCTCGTCACGCTCGGCAGTGGCAGGAAGCTCGGCCTCGATGCGTTCCACGGCATCGGTGTTATTAAGTCCCGACAGATAGAGGTAACGGTAGATTTCCTGAATCTCACGGATGACCTCGCTCGAGAAGTTGCGGCGGCGCAGACCTATTGAGTTGATGCCGGCGTAGGCTATGGGCTCACGCGCAGCCTTGACATAGGGAGGAATATCCTTGTTGATGAGCGCACCGCCCTGTATCATCACATGGGGGCCGATGTGGCAGAACTGATGCACCAGAGCACCGCCGCCTATGATGGCATAATTATCCACCACCACTTCGCCGGCAAGCTGCACGGCATTTGACATAATCACATGGTCACCTACCACGCAGTCATGTGCCACATGGCAGTAAGCCATGATGAGGCAGTTTTTACCTACCACGGTCTTGCCTTTGGCAGCCGTGCCACGGTTGACTGTGACACACTCGCGGATGACTGTATTGTCGCCGATTATGGCAGTGGTGTCCTCTCCGCGGAATTTCAGGTCCTGCGGGATTGCCGAAATCACCGCTCCGGGAAATATCGTGACGTTTTTGCCTATACGGGCACCCTCAAGTATGGTGACATTGCTGCCGATGCGTGTACCTTCGCCAATCTCAACATTCTTGTCGATGGTGACAAACGGCTCGATTACGACGCTGTCGGCTATCTTGGCATCGGGATGCACGTAGGATAACGGTTGTTTCATAGATGTTATTAATGGGTTGTGTCTTTTATGATCGGAATCAGACGTTTAAGGTGTGTGTTTATTTGTTTTTGATAATCTGGGCCATGAATTCGCATTCGCTGACCAGCTTGTCACCTACGAAGGCGTAGCCCTTCATGACGGCACATCCGCGGCGCAGCTCCGTCATAAACGATACATGGAAGATGAGCGTGTCGCCCGGGATGACCTTCTGGCGGAACTTCACATTGTCAATCTTCATAAAGTAGGTTGAATAGTGCTCGGGGTCAGGCACCTGCGACAGCACGAGGATGCCGGCGGTCTGGGCCATGGCTTCTACCTGAAGCACACCCGGCATGACCGGCTCCTGGGGGAAATGGCCCTGGAAGAAAGGCTCGTTGGTGGTGACGTTCTTGACACCCACTATATAGTTGGTGCTCATGTCTATGATTTTGTCAATGAGCAGGAACGGATAGCGGTGAGGCAGCAGGTCGCGTATCTGGTTGTTGTCAAGCAGCGGAGTGGCATTGGGGTCATATACCGGAGCCTGTATCTCCTGACGCTTCACCTCTTTGCGTACCTGCTTGGCAAACTTGGTGTTGATGGAATGTCCGGGACGGGTGGCAAGAATCTTGCCTTTGAGCGGACGGCCTATCAGAGCCACGTCGCCTATCACGTCGAGCAGTTTGTGACGTGCAGGTTCATTGGCCCATGTCAGAGGTTTGTTGTTGATAAAGCCAAATTCCTTGACATCCTTGTGAGGCACGTTCATCAGATCGGCCAGACGGTCAAGCTCGCTCTGCTCCATGGGGCTGTCATAGATGACAATAGCATTGTCGAGGTCGCCTCCCTTGATCAGGTTGGCCGACAGCAGAGGCTCAACCTCACGGACAAACACGAATGTGCGGCTTGAAGCCACATCCTCAGGGAATTCCTCGATATGCTCCATCGAAGCATACTGGTTAGGCAGCACAGGCGAGTTGAAATCAATCATCGCATCCACGCTGAAATGATCGTCGGGGAGCACTATGATGGAGGCTCCGCTCTCCTCGTCCTTCACTTCTATGCGCTGCTTGACTATATAGAAATCTTTGTCGGCTTTCTGCTCCTCAAGACCGGCTGCGGCTATCTTCTCGCAATACTCGGCAGCACTGCCGTCAAGGATGGGCATTTCCGGACCGTTGAGAGCGATAATGCAGTTGTCGATGCCTGAAGCATAGAGGGCAGCCATGGCATGCTCTATGGTGCTCACCTTGACATCACCCTTGGCTATGACGGTGCCACGCTGTGTGCTGACTACATTTTCGGCCACCGCATCGATCACGGGTTCGCCTTCAAGGTCGATACGCTGGAATTTGTAACCTGTGTTTTCGGGTGCCGGGAGGAAAGTAGCCTCAATGACAGCACCGGTGTGGAGGCCTTTACCGCTGACGCTGAAAGGCGCTTTGAGTGTTATCTGCTTCATATGGTCGGTTTGGATTGAGTTTTTTAAGGTTAAGATATTATTTTTCTTTGTCGGGACGCTTGCGGTGCTTGTTGATCATCTCTCCGCACGGGCCGCTGAAGAGGTCATGGAGACGCTTGATATACACCACATTTTTGGCATATTCCCTCATCGGGAGAGCCGGAGTGCCCATATAGCTGGAATTGTCAGGTATCGACGAGGGTATGCCTGACTGCGCACCTATCTGCACGTTGTTGCCCACGGTGATATGGCCGGCAAAACCCACCTGGCCGCCTATCATGCAGCGTTCGCCGATGCGCGTACTGCCGGCCACGCCTGCCTGGGCGGCCATGACCGTGTCACTTCCTATCTGGCAGTTGTGGGCTATCTGGATGAGATTGTCAAGTTTCACACCGCGATTGATGACAGTGCTGCCCATCGTCGCACGGTCCACAGTGGTGTTGGCTCCGATTTCCACATTGTCGCATATCACCACATTGCCTATCTGGGGAATCTTCTCGTAGCCGTCAGCTCCGGGTGCGAATCCGAAACCGTCGGCACCGATTACAGCACCTGCATGTATGATACAATGCTTGCCGATGCGGCATGAATGGTAAATCTTGGCTCCCGGGTAGATAATGGTGCCTTCGCCGATTTCCACGCCATCGCCAACATAGGCCTGAGGGTATATCTTCACATCGTCGCCGAGCTTGGCACCATCTCCGATATAAGCATATGCGCCGATATAGAGACGTTCGCCGAGAGTGACACCTTCGCCGATATGGCTCGGGGTCTCTATCTTCTCCGGCAATTTCTGCATCATCTGCTGAGCCATGGTCAACAGGCGAGCCACTGTGGCATACGGGTCTTCCACTCTGATAAGGGTGGCCTTCACAGGGCTTTCGGGCACAAAATCCTTGCGGACAAGCACGGCTGATGAGCCGGTCTTGTAGATATAGGGGGTATATTTAGGGTTAGCCAAAAAAGACAGAGCACCGGGATACCCCTCCTCTATCTTGGCGAAATCGTTGAGAGTGACATTGCCGTCACCTTCAACGGTACCATTGACCATAGCTGCGAGCTGATTTGCAGTAAACTCCATTGAATATGTATAGTTTGTTTCAACATGCAAATTTCGCATTTTTTTCTGAATAAAGCCTTAACACCGCCATAAAATTTAGAGGGTGTTTAATAACAAAAATTAAATCCTGAGTGTTGTATCTTTTGATTAAATGGCTGGTTGTGAGGAGGAAACATAGCGGTGCTATGTG